>Ga0194117_10006417_pt1 | contig 10336 bp, 8 predicted proteins | sample TA2MahsurfametaG_FD_160579 | JGI IMG/M metagenome (GOLD analysis project Ga0194117, IMG submission 160579) | Freshwater microbial communities from Lake Tanganyika, Tanzania - TA2015009 Mahale N1 surface | ecosystem: Environmental > Aquatic > Freshwater > Lake | place: Tanzania: Lake Tanganyika...
CCCCTGATTTGCTTGGCTCTTAGCCTTTAATCTTATAGAAGTTCTTCATTTTATAGCAAACCTATAATAGCTTTCGCTCTCTCCCGAACTGAGTAATTCTATATCTTACTTGAGGATCCTCTATCAGTGCCATCTTCTATTTATTGATAGCTAGTCAAAGTTGCAAAAAAATTGACATGGTATTTGAGTTCGTTCACTGCGAATCCTGGACCATTTTTTATTAAAAATTAAACTATGTTGAGTGCCTACATAAATGATTATGTACCTTAAGAATTTTTCTCCAGTTTTTGGTATTTTTGAGTTTCTCCCAAAGAAAGTCATGTATTTTCTTCCATTTTTAGCTGCATTAATCAAGACTTACTGGTTGTATGCAGAACTAGAAATTTCATGAAGGACAGTGGTGGAGGCTTGCCAATTATCGTCATTGGTGGCTTAATTGAGAGCTAACTCGAGTTAATCTCCCTTTATTTTGGCTTTTCTAGATGTTGTTTGATTTACAAATAAGAAGCTGTGTCAAGTAGTTTAGTGAGCATTTAGATATTTGTTATAAACTCATAGAATTCACATAATTAAGGATTTTTTTTATTATTCTTTTCTGATTATTACGTAAACATTCATAAATATGCATGATAAAGAGTTTAGCAAAAATAGGATTGTATTGATCATCCGATAAATTCACCTTCTTGCCATGTGCCTTCAATACTGTCATATCCTTCACAGTATTTACCTTTTCCAGATTGGAGCCCATTTTACCACTCGCCTTCGTACCAACCATTGTTTTTGAATGTAAATTTTCCTTTGCCATGTTTAAGTCCTTCCAAATACTATCCCTCGTATACTTCTCCATTAGCCCATACAAATTTACCAAATCCATTAAACTTGCCCAATTTCCACTCTCCTTCATAGTATGAAGCATCCGCATAGACGATTTTTCCTTTGCCGTCGCTTTGATTGTAATAAAAACAACCGATATAAATATTTCCATTAGAAAATCTGTAAACTCCCATCCCAAATTTCTATCCATACATGATCTACCCTTCATATGAATCTCCATTTTTATAGGACTATTTACCCTTTCCATGGGGTAAACTTTTAGAGAAGGTGCCTTAGTAGATGTAGCTTGTGTCTATGTTTTCGTATCTGCCGTTACCTTCTGCGTTGAACTCGGATATATCTCCTATATAGAAGCATCCTTTCTTGAAGATATATATTCCGTTGGTGGGTTGATTATTAACTATTTTGCCTTCGAAAAGTTCTCCGTTAGGAAAGTATATGGTCATTTCTCCATCCAAATCTTTGTTAGATTTGTTGCCTCTGCAGACTATCCAGTTTATTTGATTATTTTCTGTGGGAACTTAGATGGACCAAGTGGTTTAGGTTTACTCGGATGTATATTGAGTGGCACTACCTCTGTGCTTGCGGGCTATGCTTAAAGTTTCAGCCAATGGTTCCTATCTTTTCTTGATTAGCTATGCTATATCAATGCTATTTTTGGTGCTTGTGATAATTTCCAATGGGAGAGGTTATAGTTCAAGATCTGAGATGATATTTGTCTGGTTGGAATTGCAACATGTCGCTAAAGGTTGTCCCATTCTCACCACTTAATATTGGAGTACTAAATTATATCTTATTAAAACACATACATCAATATGCTTTATTTGGCTTAAATATACTAACTAGAATAAATGTGTGTTGTTTGAATCAAATATCTTACTATTGGGCTAACTTCTCCATCTATTTGATACGAGCCATTTTTTATTCATGACGTTTGAAGTAATCTCTGAAAAATTGATTTAAGTTTTATTCGTAGTATACCTTAAACTAAGGTAATATCCATTTGTTATTGCTTTCGTCATTTTTGAAAGGCACGAACTCGATCTAGGATTTAATTTATTACCACCAGCTGACATTTTTAAACAGAGTGAAGAATTAAGGTATTTTGCTGGATGAAGGCAGTAAATTGGGATATATCTTGAACATTTTAAACACTAAAAGAGATGAACATACTTAAAGCGTAAAGTTTTTCTCTTTACTCAGGAAATCATTGAGACCTTGGTAAAGATATTCCAAAAACTGTTCTTGGGCGAGCCATTTGATGATAATTCCTGGTTTTTCTGCCCTTAATATCATCATTGAGAAGATATAACATACATTTATGCTTGTAGTCTTGTAGAAACTTCTGGCGAGAATTTAAAAGGCATATTTTCTAATCCACATATAAGTCTGAAGTTTTTAAATATCAGCAGGATCTCCACCTGCAGAGCCTAGGACTTTAGCGCAAATGAGAGAAAGAAGATTGTAGTTTACCTCTTCGTAAAGATATTTGACGAGATTCAACATATACCTATCTATCATCATGAGTTTAGGTAGTGCTTGTTCTGGAGTTAATTGTAGGAAGAAAATTTCGATCATCATGAGATTTACTTCAATACAACTATTTTCCCAATAATCTCTGCTTGTGAATAGACTCAAAACAGTTTCCTACTGTCCAGTAGTTGATTGACCGAATTTAAGCAAAGCTTGGGACTGAAATAGATAGAAATTCGATAAAGCTGATGGATTCTTTATGCACATCTCTTGGATAAAAGCTTTAGCTCTGGGGAACTGAACATGCAGTGCAATTGTCACGAGTAGACTTATAAAGGCACGCATGAACTCTTCTTTGTAGCATACTTTGTAGAAAATATCAGGTATCAGAGATTATAACTTCGTTTAATTGCAGAAACCAAACTTTTTAATCAAAAGATAGAGCATTTAGATTACTAAAGGACTCGTTTCTTTAGAATTACGCTCTGTCTACTCACAAACACCCATTATAGAATCGTTTTTGAACTGATCTTACCATTAGTTGGATCTCATTATTGTCAAAAAGAGTTTACATAGAATCGTTCGAAGATCACTCACCATTGGGTCATTCATCTTCCACAGTAATGCCTCATAAAAATATTTTAGGCATTGATTAATGAGCTAATCAGCAAGTTGCTGTCCTTCTATAGAAGCTGCAATAGTTTTCGCTAAGACAATAAGTATTTTGGTAGGCATAGTACGTCTAATGTGACCACTGCCTAAAATTTTAATCATGTCACTAATAACATTAGGTTACAAATCTATTTTCTGTTAACACAAGCAGTCTAAGAAAGCATAATTAACCTCATCACTGAGAACTGAGAAAGTATGTGTGTTAAATTTATCCAGAATTTATTTAAGTTTTCCTTGTGTTTGTGACTTTTTACTTCTAAAGATAAGATTGTAGAGTATGAGGACGATTTACTTGTACTTGGGGAGATGGAAAATATGGTCAGGATTGTTATTATTTGGTCGCATTCCGGTTAAAATAGTTTTTAGGTAACGGCCTTGGCCTTAGATAAGGATCATTTTCATCTCTTCTAGATCCAGAAGCCAGATAAACAAATCTAAAAGTTGTCTATCCAATACGTTGTCTTTGTGCATAGCTGCAACTTTTTCTTCAAGCATCAAAATGAAAAGCTTCACTTTTTCACTCCACAAAGATTTAGATTCTTCTCCAGAAAGTAGTATATTTTTATTTCTTATGATGTGCATAAGTATTGTAATCCTAAAATCTCCCTCTGTTGCTTTCTAGATCTTACTTAACTTATTGGCCCATTGCTTGGAATTTTTCTAAAAAGCTTCTTTACATCCATAGATATTCATTAAGTAAGCAGTATCAATTATTTTCATAGCCTCATCGTAGGATTGAGCCTCGTAGTACCTCAAAGGTTTTTCGAACTTGGTGGTCAGAAATTCAAGAAAATAGACTTTTTTTTGGAAGTTGAGTTCTTCTACGAGATTGTGACATGTATACCATAACAGCTATAGTGTGTAACTATCACCTTTTTAAAGGTTTGTAACCATTGCCTCAGTTATATCTTTCCATGTATTATAAAAGGCACATAAAAACCGGCCTAAGCAGAACTAAATCGGTGCTTTAATTTCATACTTCGTAAGTAGAATCTTCTGTATTTTTGGGATGTAGTGAGCGTACTTGTACTTCATAATTTCGCTGAGTTTGTCATACTAAGGTACCCATTCTCCCAGCATTTTCATAGCTCTAGTTCGTTCAAATTGATCATTAGCACGAGCAAGGCTGCAAGCAAGCATGTAGGGATACTAAGTATCATTCTAGTGTTTATAGTTAGCTGTGAATGAGTCGAGACGAAAATCATCTTCTTTTTTTTTGAGAGTCATATAAAATTATTGAAGAAACTTTCAATCCTCTTCTCTAATTAATCATAAAAATTTTTATCAAAAGTTCTCGATACAAATTACTTGTCTGTAAGAAACTAAGTGAAAAGATCATGATAATCTTTAGATAGTTTTATAACTTTAATGATATCGATCAAAATTACTCAACTTTACATATTACTTCTAGTAGTAAACACTATTTACTCCTTTCAATTTTCTTATTCGTAAGCTGGAAATTATCAGAGCACACCTTATACCTCATCCTCAAAAAGTTGCCAAAGGCGGAGAAGATGCTTACTTTGCTTCATCTCATTTGCTTGTTGTAGCTGACGGTGTAGGTGGTTGGAATAGCAAAGGAGTTGATCCCAGTCTCTACTCGAAATTTCTCTGTTCAGCGTAACTATCATTTTTAGTTAGAGCCGAAGTATACTTTAATGAAGATACCTATCATTTCACAAGAAACCCAAATCAACTCATGTAAAAGGCAGCTGAGAACAATCGACATGCAGGATCATCTACGATGAGCGTAGCAACAATAGAGGGATAAAGGCTTAGAAGCTGCCATATTGGAGGTATTTCATTCTTATCAAGACTGTCGATTAATTGTATTGAGAAGATATTAAGATTATCGTTTAATTTTTTAAACAGTTGACCAGCTACATGGATTCAATTTTCCTTTTCAACTTGCACAGTCCCAATATGGAGGAGATGACCCAAGATAAGCTATATGCAGTTCATTAGTGGTAAAGGAAGGAGATCTTGTTATACTGGCTTCAGATGGTATTACAGACAATATTTTTACATATGAGATCATAACATTAGCCAATCAATCGTACTTGCAGAAGAGTTTAAAAGATCTAGCCAAAAAGTTGACTAAAATTGCAGCTGAAAGAGGTAAAAAGAGATAGGGAGTCTCTCCCTTTAGTATTAAAGCAAAAGAATATGGAATCAAATACGAAGGAGGTAAATTGGATGATGCAACTGTTATTGTGGCTGAAATTTAAAACAGCAAAATAAAATCGAACGAAGTCACAGAATTATGATAATCACTATTGTCTGTAATAAAAAATGGTATTAATGAAGTAATGATTTATATCACATGGTTTATCAAAATTTAGATTTGACTTTCACCTCATTCAATTCTCCTAGGAATTTGGACAAATCTGTTAAATTTCCTTTGATTTTACAGTTGATGTCTTCGTTCTCCTAAATCATCTCCTCATATGCTTATTTTTTCTATTATTTTTTTATAGATATACTTTCAAAAATTAGTTTCTTTTAATATTTCTATCTGAGATTTTCAGGAATTCTACTTGATTCTATCAAAAACTCGCTTTCGATATCTTTTTTGACCACTATAGATTATTCTCTGTTCATTTACAGGATTTAATTTATTTATTTCAGCATCTACTGCTCTTGGATTAGACAGTATTCTGCTGCGTTATTATTATCCAAAGCTTCATAACGTAAATACCCTTACTCAAGAGTGGGAGGTTGCTTTATATTTATGATTTCTCTTCTTTTTGCAGTAATGTGAAGAGGATCATGGTTGGCAGGCATATATACGTTTTTACGGAGCTGATTTTCAACCAAAGGCTTGAAAGCTTCCATCTTGGTTTTATCACCGTGTACAAAGATTATCTAATCGGGATCAATATTCCTGACCAGATTTATGATACCCTTGGCATCGGCATGAGCAGAAAATGAAACATTTTAAACTCTGAGTTTGACTTAGTAGGTCTTTTTATCAATAATGACTTCTTTTTCACCCTTTAACAATTTGTTGCCAAGTGTTCCCTAAACGCAATAGCCTGGGATAATGATCGTGTTTCTCTCATCTGCACACCACTATTTGAAAACTTGCATACTTGTACCGGAATGTAACATCCCTGGAGTTGCAAGCAAAACATAAGGAGTCTAAGCTCTTATCAAATTTTTATCGAAAGGTTTCACTTTTTTAAATTCAAATACATTGTCTCCTTCAGTAAACTACTGCTGTATTTTTTAATTCTGCCAATCTGCAAACAATCTGTAGTAAAGATTAGCCTTTTCAGTTAAACCTGCAGAGAAATATACTGGAATGTTACTATCAGTTCGTTTCCAATAAGTTTCTAGAAGAACTGAAAGTTCTTGCGCTCTTCCTAAAGCGAAAACTGGAATAAGGACTTTTCCTCCTTTCTCAACTGTTGAAGTAATGATTTGTAGCATTGCTCTTTCTCTATCCCTCTTTGTATCTCGAATGGTTGTTGCATATGTAGTTTAGGTCAGTAAAATGTTAGGTCTCAGTCTTGGTGCAGATGCAGCTCCCAAATGACGATCTGCGTATGAATTGTAATCTCCTGTATAAACTGCTGAGAGGCCAGCGTATTAAACATGAAACATGCATGCACCAAGTACATGTCCTGCATAATATGATGTCACTTTGATTCCATTGATTACGATTGACTAAAAGAGTCCAATACTTCTGATTTTTGAGGAGGCAGATCTTGCTTCTGCACTCCCAAAAAAATAGAATTGTTCTTACTTTTTGGTATCAGATAGGACCTTGCTATAATCTTAAAGCATTATTGGTATTAGTGCTTTAGTCGGAGTGGATGTTATGATCGGACCATGGTATTTATGATGTTCTGTAAGGAATGGCAAAGCTCCACAATGATCTAAATGAAAATGTGTAATAATCACTAAATCAACTGCATCGTTGATTGTTTGCGGTGGAGAGTAAACTTGAGAAAAGTCAGGATATCTCTTGGAATCATTATAAAGCATGTGAATGCCTACATCAAAAACGATTGTTTTGTCTGCAAGTGTAACAAGTACACAAGACCTTCCTACATCTTGACCTGCTCCTAAACAGAGAACTCTTATTGATGAATTGTTGGACTCAGACTACATAAATTATGTAAATTATAATAGGCAAAACCTTAGCAACCTTTCACATACAATGTTTATATTTAAAAAGAACAGCGAAAATCAAAGATCATTTTTTTTGGATTAGTTCCTAGCATTTGTCTGTTTGAACATTCTTCTTTTTTTCGGGGATCTTAAAATTTATTTTTATATTTTTCGGTGCATTTATAATCTTTATATTACTTCTAAGAGTAAAATAAATTTATTTTAAACTCACTTTCGTTCCTGTCAATTTTTTATATTCTAAATAGAAAGTTTTAGTACCTTACTCGAGTAAATTGTAGATGTATTCATAGTTAGGCCTCGTCTAAAACTATAAATTTTTTATGTGATCGTATATCTTGGGCAAACAAAATGGTAATTTTTTCTCTTACTTCAATACTGACATCATGTTTGTCTATTCTTTTATCTTTCCTATCTCTTTATATAATTGCTCTTTGTTTTCTTTGCATTATCCATTTGCATTTTAAGAAGAACAATCCTCCCATGGCAATTTTTTAGCGAAGTATAAAGTCATATATACCCATGCTTCGAGATCATCTCTTCTCGAAGCCTCGAAGCCTTTATGGGTATTTATGCTGCTAAAAATGGGAGTTCCAATCATTTTTTTATTTGTTTTCAAAGGAATATGCTATGAACTATCCGTTTTGATGTACTTCTTGCACAGCCCCAGGTCGATCATATAAATCTTACCTCTTCCTTAATCCATTTCTTTGCTACAAACCATAAAATTGCTAGGTTTTACATCCCTATAAAGATATCCCAACTAATGCAAATTTTCGAGACTCTTCAGAGTATTAAACATAATGAGTATGAGTGTGTCTTTTGGTGTTTAATTTTTAAGCTGCAAGTTCACTAAATCCTGATTACACGATCATTTACTTGTAGAGTAGTGTCTAGTTTTTGCATGACAAGGTATGAAAAATGTTCTTTCTCAATATAGTCATAAATGACAGGATAAATTTGTCCCTTACAAACTAACTCTAAAGTGGTGTACATTCGATAGTTTGTTGATGGAGTTAATTATAAATTTCGTATTAAAGTGACACCATAGGTTTTATAGTGGCAATGTTTTCCTAAATGACAAGCATAGTACAGTTTTAATTGCATAGACTCTGCCATCTTTTTAAGCGAGATTGATTTGTCCGAATGAACCCTCTCCGATTTGTTTGGTGACTATATAGTCATCGATTTTGCATTCGTTTTCCATCCTATCTGATAGTTATTTATTAAGTTTTATAACTCAAACTTTGTTTGTATACATATAAGGAAGGCATATCTTTTTTAAATGATATGAAGGACAACCACTAAAAATAAAAATCTTGTATATTCCCTATCATTGCATATGTGCAATCTGCTCCCCTTTCTCTATGAATTCGTTGAAAATCAACTCGATTGTAATTTGCATTCTTGTCTTGTATTTCAGGAGGAATTTCTAGAGTTTGCCAATATTTTATTTTCTCTTTACTTTGGAAAATGTCATCGATTTTCATCTGTATCTTTAGTCAAAAAATATTAGAAAATTGAAGAAGATAATTAAAAATAAGATAGCTATTTATTAATTTTGATCATCAAGACATAAAGGAAGATACTAAATGAAGCCCTCTATTCTATTTTTTTCCTATAAACTACATCAATTTTGCTTTCGTTTAGCTGTCTAAATTTTCCACTATCTTTTTGCTTATTTTGTTTTCGTAAAGCGTTGTGGCTTAACGGAATAGTTTGGCTAGATCTAAGGTAATTTAATCAATTAACAAATTTCCCTTTTAAAAGGCCTGCCCGACATCTTATGATTCTGACTTTTATTGGATATTGGCAGCGGGCTATATTTGCTTTCTTTAATTTTAAACTTGATTGGCCTTTTTATCATCATTTTATAGTACTTTTTTGTGTTATTAAGGTGGATGGATATGATTAATACTCTCGGATACGATATCTCTTTGGGTTATTGTATTAATATTGAGTAATTTTTTAGTGCATTTGTTTTATCTTTAAAACTAGCCTTTTTATGATTATAACTATTCTGCCAAGTAGCTCATAAACTTGTGGCGGAACTGAAACTATTTAAATTTTTCCTCGCAAAATTATAAAGTAGGTTTGAAAGATAACAATAAACCTTTCAGCTGATGCCTTTCGAGCAATATCGATATTCCCCTCTACAAGAACTCTATTCTTCTCTGTAAGTACACAATGTCAAGCATATTATTCACGATTTCTTTTATTCTCTCCCTTTTCTTTTGTACCCTCCAATCAGGTTTGAAGTTTAAACCTGAGAGGATATTGTAGACATTCTGTTTTACAAATGAAACAAAACCAAATTTCTAAGCTTAACGTTCTTTGAAATAGTAAGAAGCAACTTTCATTTAGTAAACGAGCTTCCCAAAGCTCTCCATAAAAAAGAAGGCAGCGAGAATAGCCGGAAAAATACCACCAATGTAAGCGATTGCATCCATTAATTTGAGAAAAGTTCTTTTATGAGTACTGACTTTACCTGAACTCTTCAAGAAGATTTGGGTATACGGAATGTCAGCCGCTATAACAAAAGCTTAAACTGTTTCTGACACCTGAATGCAGGTTTTTTTTTCAATAGATTTAAAGGGAAGTAGGCTCCTATCTGTATTTACTATATGTTGATCTAAATCCAAAAAGTACATGGCTTGAGTCGAAGACTGGAAGACTGCATGTTTTCTGCTAAAATAGAGTGACTTCGGATAAGTGGAATTGTAGGGATTAACAAAAGAATTAAGCGTATAAGTTTATATTATGTAATTTTCTTTTGTTGAGTTTTTGCAGTTACTACTGTTACAACTGATTTAAAGTACTATGTATTTGAAAATGCTGCCTATATTTTAGTTTCCGCTTATTTCATACATTTAATTGAGAGGTAGACATGTCCAAGTATCATTTATATCATAATCGTATATCTGCCTTATGTTGGGAACTTTTGAAAAATGTTAAGGAGTACACTTTTATAATGTTATTTTCTGCCGAGTATGTTTATTTTATACTTTATCATTAACAATGTATTATGCTGTTATTTGATTGTTAAAAATGAATGAGTTAGTTAAAACTTTAAAGGCGAACATGAAAGGTTAATGTTCAGTTTCGTTTTGAAAAGTTGACAAAATATTGGCGGGAGGCACCAGACTTATATCTGTTTGAGTTGATACGTAAACTGTGTTCATTTGAAATACTTATACTAGTTTGATGACTGCGATAATCAAAA
>Ga0194117_10006419_pt1 | contig 10334 bp, 3 predicted proteins | sample TA2MahsurfametaG_FD_160579 | JGI IMG/M metagenome (GOLD analysis project Ga0194117, IMG submission 160579) | Freshwater microbial communities from Lake Tanganyika, Tanzania - TA2015009 Mahale N1 surface | ecosystem: Environmental > Aquatic > Freshwater > Lake | place: Tanzania: Lake Tanganyika...
CCATCGTTTTAAACAAATGTCTCTAAAATTACAAACTTAAACTTTTACGAAAGGGAGAATATCAAATGGATAGCAAATAAAATTGTGAAGTGGGTATAAAATTAATAGAAAATTCCAAATATCTAACTGGTTCCTAAAATTATAACAAACATTCTCAGATTCGGATTTGAATATTAAATACCAGAACTTTAACATATTAAAGATAAAAATTTGCTCTAAAAAATTCAGGCATTGATAAAACATGTCAATGACAATTTTATTAATGTATAAGATAGAGTTTACACTTATAGAAAAAATAACACTTTCCATTAATTTATGCGAAAAATAGATAATGACTGTTATAAAAATTAAGATCTTTATCAGCTAGTTTAAAAAATGCCGCAAAAATTAAGAAACTTAATGGAGCCCTTGCTAAAATACGTCTTACAATTGAGATAGAAGACAAAAGAAATATCGAAACCATTATATGCTACAAGAGTCTATTACCCAAATTAATAATTAAAAAAAGCATAAGAATAAAGTATCGAACAACTCATTTCTGACTTTAGCAAAGCCAATAAGAAAATAGATAAGTTGTAGGCTTAAATAGATGGTCTTAAACACTTTATTATAACGGTAAGTAGTCTATCCTCAGGTTCTAAGTAGAAGAGTCTAAGTAAAGACATATAAGAATACATATAGAGTTGCTCAGATGAAGAACTGCGTCACAGTTTGCTCAAAATATATGAGAAATTCAACAACTATGGATATAAATAGCCAATCTACAAAACTTTTAAGTAGAATAGAGATAATTAGCTGCTTACTGAAAAATTGAACAAAAGGATAGCCAAGTTGGAGGAAGAAATATTAAAAAACAGAGAGTAAATTCGTTAGCTTGACCAGCAAAAGGCATAAAATTTGTAGGAAAGGATAAAATTATTAGAGTCTATCGAAGAATTCAAAGAAAAGATTGAGGAGAAAAATAAACAAATCATCAAAATGTAAAAATCAATAGAGGAACTGAAGAAAGTAAAAGAATAAAAAGCAAACCTCTAAAATGTGATAAAAGTTTTGCAGGAAAAGGAAGAACAGAGATGTAATCACCACACAAATGAGAGTAACAAAAATAAGGGTTACAAATAAACTATTGACCGTTTGACCAAAGAAAAGTAGATAATGATAGGATAAAATACCAGGTTGGTGAGGTAATTGTAAGCCCGCAAAGATTAAATAAAGCAGAAAGCGTAATGGGATAGAATTAAAAACTAAACTTCAGTATCTTAGCGTCTAGCATAAAAGAAAGGATATAACGAAGCTGAAATTTCTGAGATTTAAAAAAACAATAGATAGTTAAATGGGTTTGTTACCCAACTAAGAATGGAAAATTAATAACTCAACAATAAGATCAGGGAGATGTAAGATCTTTAAAAGATAGTTGAATAAGTAAACAAACAGAATGACATACTAACTCACAAGTTAGAAATTATTATCAAAGCTAAAGAGACAAGTTTAGAAAAAGACAGCCTTTTGGATCATCGCAATGAAGATCTTTTAGGATAAATCGAAATGCTCAGACGATAAATTTCGGTTTTGACCGAAAATGAAATCCAGACGAGGTAAAGAGAACAATAATGTGAGCGGGAGTTGCAAAATTTAAAGATACTTTTTAGATAGTTGTCTTAAGAGCAATAAAAAAAGCGAATAGCTATCAAATAATTTTAAACTCAAAATCATGACCTAAGCAGAGAGAATTTGCGTTTGAAAGATGCAAATCAAGAGCTCGAAGGTTTCAAAATGAGATACTAAGCAAGTAAATAAAACAAATTTTTGTAAAGTTAATTGTAGGAAGCGAAAAAACTAAACTAACTCATCAAGACAGAGCATATGAAATTTAAAGAGTAGTCAAAAAATGCATACAAAGCAAAGTTAGAAGAGTAAACTATTAGGTACAAATAAAATTAAGAAAAATTAAGAGAAAATTACAGAAAACTACATGAAATGTTCATGGCACAAAAAGGCAAAATGACAGCACTAAAAGCTGAAAATTAGCAACTGAAAAAAGACAGAGATGCCCTAAATTCCAATTAACTCATATCTCAAAAAAAATTAACCTAAAAATCAGATCTGTAGGAGAAATACAAGGATATATTCCAAAAATATCAGAGTTTGAAAGCTTTCAGTTAGAGATAGCAGAGAAAAAAATAGTAGTAGATTGCTAACCTAAAATTGTAGTTGATCAAGTGTGAAAGAAATAATTCAAATGCTTCTGAGCTACATCACAGAAAAATAACTTAGTAAAAGCTGGAGTACTTATAAGGAGAAGTTTATGAGTTAAAGGAATAAAATTCCAGATTGAGAATGTAGTTGGAGAGAAGATAGCAATAAATCTTGATTTTGAAGACAGAAGCCCTCAAGTGATAGGTTTGCAAAATTTATTCTCATTAACTACTTCCTAAACATTTTGATTCAATCAATGAAAGAGTTTTCCAACTCTATATTAACTAACTATTATATAATATATAAACATGATTACTTCGCTCAGTTAATAAGTTGGAAAGTCACATAAACGTGGTCAAATCAAAGATTTCGAAGTAGCCTACCGTCATCTTAACGAGTTTGTAGATGTAGAACCCATTTAATGCAGAAAATAAGCGAAAAAATAAGCAATAGGCTCCAAATGTTTCAGCAAGTCTACCGCGATGACTATAAAGAATAAGTGAGCTTGATGACTCAAGAGCTCAAACAACTCAGAGCAAATTTGGATGTATAAATATTACAGCAAAAATGTAAGTGATTTACCATTCAGCCAACGAAAAGGTTTACTTGCTTGAAGAGGAGAGAGACTTCTTCCGCTTTCAAACATTGAAACTCAATGAGGAGGTCAATATGTATCTATAGTAAAACAAGTCATTGAAAAAAAAGATTGTAGATTTGGAGGTCTAGTTAGCAAACTTCAAGAAAATGAGCTTTAGTAAATAGACTTTAAGACAGATTACGAGAAGAAAATTCAAAAACTACAGAAATAATCAGCTTAGATAGCTAATTTGAAGAGGTAATCATCAGTACCTGTCTTACCTCGAAAGACTATAAAAGAAGAAATATTAAATGAGCCAGATTTTAACTCTATAGAGCACTCCCTAATGGAAGAGAAAAATGATCCCTAGCCAAGTCGAGCCAAATTGTTTGAAAGAGTATTCTTAATCTTATTTAGAAAGCTGGTCAGACTGTGAGAACTAAAACTTTTTCGAAATTATAAAGTGTAACCAAAGCTTCAATAAGGCGCTACGAAATAGCTAATGAAAGATAGCAAATTATTGATGAATGCATTAAAGAAATCAAAAAGGAGATATTTTATCGAAGTGGAGAACATAAAAATCAAAATTTAGCACTCGAATAATTATCAAGCGTTAGTTTTGAAAAGTTTACAAGGACTGATAGGAAGAACTTGATCCATAAAGTACTGAGTAATGAGAAAATTCTTGAAGACTTTGGATAGTTTTTGACTTCCAAAAACGGAAACGTTGCAACTATGGCGAGTAGAATGATGAGGACTAAAATGGGAGACGATAAGTACAATTAAAAATTTTTAAATGATTTGAAGCGTTCATTCAGCAAGAAAATATTTGAACTCAAGACTAATACTGAGGTATTTCGTAATACTGAACGCAAAAGAAAATGGGATTAGAGATCTTGATTTTTTTATTTTTCAAAGATAAGTAAATGATCTCTGAGATACTTAACTGTTAAAGTTTAAATAAAAACTTTGATACTTATTCTTTGGAATTCAGAGCTTCAAGAAATTATTTTACCTTTCCAAATATATAGGAATTAGTAAGAACAAGGCTAAAATAATAGCCTAGATTATCATTTAAAACGAACTTAGTTAGATAAATGCATATAAAAAATGAAAGTTTTGATTGTTCTCATTTGTTACTATCTCCTTCAATACAGATGTTGCTTCAACCCTGTAAAATCTTCAAAATTAAGTCAAATCTGTAATTGATGATTTTTAAAAAGCAACTGTGACTTCTCAAGAAACAAAACAGCTCTAAGATTTAAAAAGTCTTTATACACGTGGAGAACTTGCATGTTAGAGCTGTAACGCTCAATGTTTGTTGGATTTTACATGTTGCTCTCACCACTGTGCTTCTTTTGGAGACCAGCCATTCCCAAGATGTTAATGCTGAATGATCCAATCATGTAAATTTCATAACCATATTAGAGTACCTATCTTTATGACTTTGTTTTTTCTTTTGATAGTTCTCAAAGTTACTTCTCTTTCAATCAATACAAGTTATATAGACTATTATGCAAGCTATTATGTATGCTATATCTTTTTATGTAAATCATAATCATCTTACATGGATAATTTTCTCCATTTAGTAGATGTGCTTTTATGCCTTGTTTAATGCCTAAAGTAATTCGTGATTTTCTTTGATGTGTGCCTTATTTTGTTATTGTACTATATAAACTCATATCTTACTTTTGATGTAGTCTGTGTTTAACTTCACGAGTCTTTCTTCAAGCTCTTTTATGTGGATCTATGCACCCATCAAATGATTTTTAATCTGCGTGTTTTCAGTTTCATAATTTCTTACATCTGCATTCCACTTCAGTTCCTGCTCAGTGATGAACTACTCAGCTTTTCTCAAATATCCTTCTAGTTGTGCAAACTTCTTCATTTATTCTTTGTAACCTTCGATTTAATTTTAAGCAGCAGCCAGTTTGGCCTGAGATTAATTGTATAAACTTGTATAGTTTGCTAAAGTTAGTTCTAGTTGTTCAATTTGGGCGTGCCTATCAGCCTCTAGAACTTCTACTTCTTCCTTTTATCTAATCACAATAGACATATTTTAACAATTACTTTGTGAGTTGGAAAGATGCTATATGGTTGCTTGAAGTTGAATGTTGGATTCATTCAGTTTTACATTTTGGTCTTTGATGAGTTGTATTTCATTATTAAGAAGCTCAATAGTACTAAAGTTTTCAAGTGGCTCCTTTTCAATCGAATGTTCTTTTTACCATTTTTAAGTATTCATTTTGATATGAGCTTCAGCTCTCACTAAATTTTCAGTAATCTCGGCAATCTAAATGTTAAGTTTCTTGTTTGTCTATTCCAGTTAAATGAATTTCTGACTTGGAACATTGGAGCCTGCTACTTTTGTTGATTGACGTTACAAATTAACTAACTTTTGAGCTAAACTATTTTTCTATGACAATATTTCGTTGTAATTTTTGTCGAGCTGAGAGATAATAGCTTTATATTTCAGCTATAAGGCTTATACTTCTCTAAAATGAGTAGCCTATTTATTTTGTAATGTTGCAAGTTTTCCCTCTAAATCTTTGGTCTTCGATCTCAAGCTGTCAACTTAAGGATTAGAAGATGTAGTTGTATGAGGTACTCCATTTATTCTTGCTTCTAGGTTTTTGACGTGCTATTTGATGTTAAATATATATTCCTCAGCATTTTGCAAATGAGAGGTGACTTAATTTGCTACATTTTTTAATCTGTTGATTTCTTCTAATAAGATGATAGTTTGTAGTTATTTCTTTCCGTATTAAATCAGTAAAGCTTCATAAACTTTATTATCAACTCCCTGCACAGTAGTTGTTGTATTTGTAGTTTTGAAAGTGGCTATTTCTGACTCATAAATTTTTATTTGCTGGGTAAGCTATGAATTTAAAGTACTGAGCTTTAATATTTCAGATTCATAGATAAACTTAAGCGCGGCTTGATTTTCTTGTTCTTTTTGGAGGGCCAGTTGCAACTTTTGAGCTAAACTATTTTTCTATGACAATATTTCGTTGTAATTTTTGTCGAGCTGAGAGATAATAGCTTTATATTTCAGCTATAAGGCTTATACTTCTCTAAAATGAGTAGCCTATTTATTTTGTAATGTTGCAAGTTTTCCCTCTAAATCTTTGGTCTTCGATCTCAAGCTGTCAACTTAAGGATTAGAAGATGTAGTTGTATGAGGTACTCCATTTATTCTTGCTTCTAGGTTTTTGACGTGCTATTTGATGTTAAATATATATTCCTCAGCATTTTGCAAATGAGAGGTGACTTAATTTGCTACATTTTTTAATCTGTTGATTTCTTCTAATAAGATGATAGTTTGTAGTTATTTCTTTCCGTATTAAATCAGTAAAGCTTCATAAACTTTATTATCAACTCCCTGCACAGTAGTTGTTGTATTTGTAGTTTTGAAAGTGGCTATTTCTGACTCATAAATTTTTATTTGCTGGGTAAGCTATGAATTTAAAGTACTGAGCTTTAATATTTCAGATTCATAGATAAACTTAAGCGCGGCTTGATTTTCTTGTTCTTTTTGGAGGGCCAGTTGCAACTTTTGAGTATGATGATCTATATTTCCAACATGTCCTGATGAAGCTAAGCGAAGTTGTTATTGTAACTCGATAATGTAGTCTTCTGCTATTCCTAAAAATGTTTTTGCCTCTGAAGATTCTTTTTCGAGCCTGCTGATTTCTTGCATGAGAATAATAACTTGTAGATCCTTTTTGCCAAACTCGGCTAAAAGGCTGTAGTATTAATTGGGGTCAATACCACCATTCTCAGTGACATTTGTTTTCTGCAATTATTGGATGTGATTATTTAAAATTGTGTTTTATTCATACAACCTGGTTAGTTCTTAATCCTTGCCAATTATGTACTTCTTATACTCCTACTTTTAAAGCTAAGTGTGCTAGAGATGTTCAGTATAGTTGGCGATAGTTTAGCGGAGATGCTTGATCTCATTTTCAAAGTTTTAGTAGGAACAGCTGACTGAAGGTTTGATTTTGCTGCCATTTTACAAATAGATGATATGGTTTTGAGCTTAGATGAGTTGATGCTCGTATTCTTTTTCCCGGTTGATATAGTTAGCTAATTTTTCTTTGAGTTAATCAATCTACTTATCATTTTTGGGATAGGTGGGTGGTGGGGGAGGAACTGATGCACTGATCTGTGCAATCTTCTTTTTGAGAGTTTCAATCTATTCTTTATAGATTCTTAGAGTTTACTCTGAATTTGCTTCGAAGCGTTGCCTTTCATAGTATCTGACTTGATCTATTAGATGTAACTTCTATGACTCAAGCTCCTCGATCTTCGATCTTAACTCACGGATCTACTTCATGTATTGTTAAGAATTATCCACAAACTCAGGAATTACTACAGGCTTAACAGGCTGAGGAATAACCGATGATGTTACTTGAACTCGCACAGTTTGTGGAGGTTGTACTGGTAAAGGATTTAATCGTTGAGGTTGAGAAGGTTTTATGTTGGGTTGAGGAACAAATGGAACAACTATTGGTTGAGCAGGAATGATCAGTGGTTGTGGCTGAGGCTTTGAAGGGATGATAATTGGCTGAGGAGGAATTATAGTAGGCTGAGGATTAACTGGTACGATAAGAGGAGGCCGAGCGGGTGAGGGGGGAGGGATGACTACATTGAGAGGAGTAGGTATGAAGTTAGTTTAAAGATTGTTGATATTTGAGCTGGGTCTAGGTGTGTAAATATTAGGATTCTGATGATTTAGATTGCTGATCTGGTTGAGTGCATTTCCTGTGAATTCTTTGTTCTCATATAACGACGTGTTATTTTGTATCTTTTACTAATTAATAGTAAAACTGCGTGATTGCTAGGCTCTACCGGTCTTATTATCAGGTACTAATGAAGATTTGGCCACTGTATTTCTCTTGAACGAGTATTTGTTTTTATACTTTTACTCGGATGTGCCCAGATGCGATTTGGTTGTTCCATTTGTTCCGACTTGTGTTCCGTTCGATTGAATATGCTGGCTATCTTGTGATAAGAGAGGACCGTTATAGATGTGACTGGTGGGTTGAATGGGGAAGTTGGTCTGATTATTTTTGGGATAAGGTTATGGGTTGATGAGTGAGGTGGAGTCTATTTTGGTGAAACTAGAATTTTTGTTGTTTTCATTGTTGGGTGGGATGTAAGTAGGTGTGTTGAATAGTGGGGTTGGCTGATTGCTGTTATAGATATTGGCTTTATCCATATCAAAGTTAAATATGATTAAACAATGCTACAAAATGAATAAAGATATTAAATCTTTATTTTATTACTCCCCAACAACACATAAAACCCGCCTAAAGATAACTACATACAAATGTGGAGAGCTGAAATTTAAATGTTTAGCAATCAAATATAAAATATTGTGTATTCTTTATTAAACTGCAACTTTGGAAAGATGTATAATAAAATGAGAGATGGAAATTATAGCCTAGTGTAATCAGTTACAAAGAATAATATTCAGCTTAGGTTTTATTATGATATCTGGAAGCTATAAACTTCAAAAAAAAGAAACAAAGGAGAGCCGAAAACTCTTCCAACCACCACAACTTGGCAGTTCGAGCCTACTTTCCAGCCATGAGTTACAATATGAGCGCTTTCAGTAGCTCTCAAATGTTTAGAAAAAATCTGCTTTATCAAGCTAGAACTAGAACTATGACAAGCAGGATATAGAGGAGTTCATTGCGAATATGAAAATGGCTGATCAATTCAACGAACCCTTATCTGCAATATCGCAAATGCCTAATCCTTCTAGAGTGCGGCGCGTAGAAGCTTATTAGAATATCGTCGTTTAATAGGAGTAATTAGGTTCAAATTCTGTTGGCAAAGAATCAGTTATTTTATAGCATATTGATTTCAATTAAGACGAGAAACAGCAGCCATAGTTAACTCCAGAATGGGAGAACCATCACAATAATTATAAACATTAGGGTATCAATTACACTATTAATTATGTTTAAGCCCCTCACAACTTTCTCGTCAAGGATAATTAAAATATTTCCAGCGAAACACCCTATGATTTCACAAACTCAGAACTAAAAAATCCTAAAATCAGAAATAGCAAAAATACTTGTGTCGAAATAATTGATCTCGGAGACTCAAACCATATCAAAAACTTTAAGTAGACAAATAAAAGCTGCATTGCTCCTCCTGTGGGATCGAATTCTAAGAGCAATTCTTAGGTGGAATCGAGCAATCAATAAGACATCAACCAGATTCTAAAAAAATGGAACAACTTTATTTACCCTGAGCTATCTGAAGAGTACTTAAGAAAGAGTAACAAATAAGAGCAGGACAAGAGGAAAAATGTTGTCTATAACTTGCCAATGCAAGGTAAATAGTGTGTTTCGAACTATGAATGTCAAGGAAGCAGAATGCAAGGCGAAGATTTTTTGGATTCCAAGTCGACCAACAAATTTAAGGAGGATAAATAAATATACACTGTGTAAAAAAGTGTAGAGTTGAAGCGAAAATAAAATAACGGTAGAATTAGATAGCTTGAGGACAAATTATAAAAGAAAGAAGAATAAAATTCAATGCTACTATTGAACGAAAAAAAAAAGTAAGAAGAAGTCGCCCACCTGATATAGAACTTGAGGAAAAAATCGGTAGAAATTTAAAACATAAGATTTACACTCTAGCCAGCGAATCAAGCTGGCAATAAGTTATGGATGGAGGAGTGCAAACGCATGGAAAGTAAAAATAAAGAATTGGAAAATATCATAAATGAAAAGAATATGACCATACAAATTTACTAAGAAAAACTGAATGTTTTATAAAAGAAACTCTACGAGACAGTCATGAATGTACAGAAAAATATACTTATTCAACAGAACACACAAGCTTCGTCCCTAAGGATGCCACAGTTTGATACTTTTGGCTAAGTAAATCCAAGAAATTCGCTGAATTTTAATAACCATGAAGCTTGCAATGCTAAGATAGAAGGATTGCAGTAGTACATTTTCGATATGTAGCAACAAAGAGTAGGAATAGATTTGTAAGTGTAGAAAAGATTGAAGGCAGCAACATAAAGAATTGAGTCTTAAGTAAGAAGGAATACAAATGAAGAATTTAAAGTGATTTTATTAAACCTCAAAGAGGAGAATTATAGGTTGAGATAAATCAACAATCAGATGAATTTGTAAAGAAAAGAAATCATGTAGGAATACCAACGAAAATAAGCTGTAATTCTGGAGAGGGAAGAAAAAGTGAAGCACATGTATGAACAACTAGTATCTCAATGGGAATAACATGAAAAAATTAAATAAAGATCTTTTTAAAAGAAAAATAACTTTAACTCTACCACTAATCCTATTTTATCATCACCAAGATCTGCCAATTTGTATTAAACATCTTTTACAAAAAGTCAAGTCAACTAGCTTTATAGTAAATTTGATTCTCCACTCAAAAGTAATAACTTATTGAATAAGAACTTTTTCTCACCTTCCAACCAAAGACCAACCCATAACGTAGCGAGTTATGAAAGAGACTCTTCTATTAATTATTTTAAGGATTACTAATCATTACAACCCAGTCTGAGGGG
>Ga0194117_10006420_pt1 | contig 10333 bp, 6 predicted proteins | sample TA2MahsurfametaG_FD_160579 | JGI IMG/M metagenome (GOLD analysis project Ga0194117, IMG submission 160579) | Freshwater microbial communities from Lake Tanganyika, Tanzania - TA2015009 Mahale N1 surface | ecosystem: Environmental > Aquatic > Freshwater > Lake | place: Tanzania: Lake Tanganyika...
CCCCATGTTTTTTTCATCAAAAATGGAAAGATATCCATTGTTACCTCATTTTACTCAATCAGATAAATCAAATATCCATCTTTCAAAAATCATATTTGCTAAATTTCAATAAATAAAACTAATACTAAGCAGTATTACGATAGAACTATCACTGCTGCTTCTGGATGGGAAGGAACAGCTTGAACTCAGGTGGCAACTACTACTCGCTGTACAATCGATCCGAAAAGTATATTCTTCTAATCCTACAATTCGCGTGGATCGTCACACGAAGAGTCTAGATGTAGTTGCTACCGTAGGCACGACGCGTGAAATCTGACAAGTTGAACTGAATCTGGTTCCAACCTTAGTCAAGTCTCATGGGCATAGTGCAGATGAAAGGTTTGACTCTTGTTGTTGACTGGTAGTTACTGGCTCTGAATCTTCGCCTCACATTTTTGTCATCGAGAACTTGTACTTCGAAGGTAAAATATTTTTTGAGCTGCATAAGAAGGTATGTACATTTTTGATTATCATGACTAAAAAGGGTAATTTGATGCCAAGAGTTTCATTTTAATTTTGGGGGGACGTAATATAGGCAGTTGTGACATTGGTGCCCATAATTTCGAGCACTGACGATTGAATATCCTGGTCAGTTAGTCGTTTGATGTGTCCATTATGAACTAATTCTATATGTTTTTACTCTATTTGTTCCAGATTTGCAGTGGCTTGGACCCAATCGAATAGAGGATCGATAAAAATCCAGACTGATAAGTGTTCTTGAACATTTGTGAAACTTCAATATTAATAATATTTATTATTATAATACTAATAAAACCTCAATCTCATCCAAACCAGCCACCCTTCAATATTTCAAATACACGAATTAAGTAGTAGTCAGTGGATTTTGCAGTCATGAGAAAATTATAAAAATCATTCAAAATTATTCTTTTTTGGAATAGTTCATCTAAAGAACCTCATCTACAAATTACTTTGCCTAGTTTTACCTCTACCAACTTTGAGGCTACCAGTGTTGCCCTATAATTACTAAATCCAAACAATCTCCTCCACTTATCCTACTCGGTTGCTATAATTACTGCATCTCCATTGCTTCAAGTTCTTCCAAGTCTAAAGACATGTTTCTTTGCCTTAAATGGTCTATCTCTTGATAAGCTTCCTCACTTTAAAGTTCAGATTAATTTTCTTATAGAGAAAAATGCTAGTTTTTGAGGAGGTTTTCAGGTTCCATTTTGAAAATTTTGGGAGACTGAGGTATCGTGGACTCACTTATTTTGCCATTCGATACCTGGTCAATACCAACTGAAGGATTATGTTAAATTTTCACTTAGCTTTTACTTGCCATAGCGAAAGTGATTTCATTTTCAACTTTGCTTTTATTTTTTTTGAGCTGTTTCAACGTATTTCTTTGCAATTTATTCTGCTCATACTCTTAACTACATCATCTACATGCGTACTTAAATCGATTTATTAATTCAAAAATATCCGAGATTTTATCCTTTGCTTCTTATAACTTTGTGGGCTTGAGATTATTCTTGATTGGTTTAAAGTTCGCAAACTAAAAAATTAAGGATGGCAGATCTATGTAGAGTTAGTTATACCTTTGATACTTCTATAGAATTATCCCTCTTCACTCTGTCCGTCGTAGAGATAGTTCATGATATTCGACAACACTGAGGGTTTGATTTCCCTCATTTGAGAAGTCGCATTTTTTTCGCCCAAAATTTTATTAAGTCGCCTCAAGCTGCGTCTAAGTGTAGAGTAAAAATGGTTTTTAATATCGTTGTCAGTCCTATATTGATTATTTAAAACCTGCCAAAAAAGTATCGCGATATGTCTTTCCAGCGATTGCCATGAACTTTATGTAGTTCAAACAAAGTTTCTTCCTCTTGTCCACTCCACGGTTTTTTAATAACGGATGGATTAAGGTGGTTATACCATCTCTATCTGCATTGCTTGCCAGTGCGTTTACACATCGAACAATGTTCCTGCAGTTTTTGGGCAATTTTGGTCCAATCGTTGAATCCGAATTCCTTTACAAGTTTGGAAATGGCTTCATCTTACTCAATTATGAAAGAAATACTTAAAAAGACCATGACTGTCTGTTCATGCCTAATATATTTATAATTATATTGTCGCTTGCTTTTGCCACAGGCTCAAATACACTCATCACAATCAAAAGGTTTTTACATTGAAATTTTTTATTAAAGAACATGGTCAAAAGATACATATAATGCAAGTAACATAAATAATTAATAGTACTTTTTTATAAAGTAATGAAGAGAAGTTAGTATAAAGCATCACTATTTAGTCGGCATCAACTTGAATACTGATACAATTTATTCTCAATCACCCAATCTACTAAAGCTTTCGCCTCATCCCATCTCGCTTCCATACTGTTGCTCTTTAGCAACACAATAGCAAATTAGTATTATCTGCCTGAGATTGCTGTAAGATATGAGGCTGCTAAGCAAGGTCCTGCATTTGGAGTAATCCCCGTCTTTATTCCACTCCAACCTTAACTCAACAATTTATTAGTGTTATCCCATTTACCAGAGTTCTCAGATTTCAACATCTGGTCTTGATGGGTATTTGGGTCGAAATTTTCTTTTTCTTCAGAGGCAGTTAAAATGTCTTCATTTTTCAAAGAAAAAGTATAGTTATAGCTTTCAGTTTGCACTATTTTTCTAAAAATACTATTTTTCATTGCAAAACTACAAAGTTTTGCGACATTATTAGCTGTTGAAAAACTATACACATTTGATAATCCGTGGACATTGGCGAAATTAGAATTAAACATATCTATTTGCTTGGAAAATTTATTCATCTATCTAAGATAGCTACTTGCTAAGCTGCTTTCTTACTCTGCTAAAATACTCGAAAATACTTCCTAATTGTACACTTTTTCTTTTAAAGTGCCTTACATACTCAACTTAATTAAGCATCCTCCGATAACAGCTATCATCAAAGCTGCATCGTTACCACTGGGTAACATCATTCCATAGAATAGATCTTCCAAACTATAAACTGCTTTTTACTTCAGTCCTGCTGTAGTTCCATTTGTAATGCTTATTTTTTGAGAAACCTTCGCTTTTATTTTGCTTGAATCCAACTTCAAAGATTCTACTAAGTTAAGTATTGTAATAAGATTCATCATTTTAGTGAGACTAGCTATTTATCTCTTCTTGGAGTTTCTTTTTCCATAAATACAACGATTTTATTTCATCTAATAAATAACCCAACTTCTCGCAGTGATATTTGGCATCGAAAATAAATGCTTTTCCTTTGAGCTATTACCTCGAAGTAACATATCTTTTTCAATACTTGTAGTCGATTTTATTGACTTTCTTGATTTGGAAGAAAAGGGACGCTACGATGTGTAGTTCTTGGTAGACAGGGATAGCGATTGATTGGATTTGGGTATTTTAGGTTCAGGTATTATGGTATTACAAACCATTATCTTTTCTGAGATGTTTTTATTGCTAGCTTTGTTTCGATGCTGTGGGAGAGGAGGCATTTTAACTACTTTGAACATTATTCGTAAAATAAACTGACATTTAGAGTTACCAAAATAAGAGATTTATATGATAAATCATAAAAAAAGACAAGAATTAAACAAAGCACATCGATTCTTTGTATTTTTTATTTTAATCAATCAGTTTCAGTTGCACAAATATCATCAGATTTTGTGCTTATTTTTTAATTCTATCAGTTAATAGAGAATATTTGTCGAATGTAAATAACTACAAGGGTGCTAATTTGTTTTTCTTTTAGCTTTAGCTACTACTCTACGAGATTTGACGAGGTGAAATTCAAGTTAATATATTTGATAATGGAAATTGTTTAAATCGTTATTATTGACATTTCTATAGATGGACACAACTAAATCGAAATCTGTCAAAGCGCTTCGCAAACTCACTTCACCCTAAACAAAGACCCCAGATGTATTCGTAGATCTCTCTAACTATCGCACTTACTTGGAGCCCAGACGCTCCTCAAAACAAATGCCCAAAACGATTACCAGAGATAGTAGTAAAAAAAATCAACTCAACAAGACTTATTTTTTTAATAAAACTGCTATGGGTACACCCTACTAAAAATCAGCAATGCTTAGCTACATTTCAACTCCAAACTAGAAGTCATTCAATACTGAGAAGCTAAAAATGATTCGTGGCAATCACACTGCTAATTCGATAAAAATTCGGGAGGATTTTCAATCAACTGAAGATGACAACTTTGGAGAAGATCTTTTTAAAATTAACCTTATTCTACCTGACCGCAAACCTATAACAAAGTACTTTAGTTATTCTCAACCATGTTCTTCTCTTTATTCTGACTTCGAAAAATATCTCCTTTAGTTCGTATAAAAAAGTAAAAATAATTACTACGCTTGCATGGGATTCGAAACACTTCCATATAACTATCAGCTTTCTCAAATTATTAATGGAGAGAAAAATTTAAATTTACAGGCACTCGCTGATAGAGCACTAAAAGAAATAACTATCACTCCTGCCTTTTTGAAAAGACCCATCTCTTATGAAAGTTTATAGTTTGGTGATTTTTAAATAACAAAGTTTTTGGGGAGTGGCGGTTTTTCTCAAGTATTTTTAGGTAGATGTAAAATAGATTATCAATTTTGTGCATTGAAATTCATTCGAAAAGATACAATAACCACTGCTAAGAAAGTTAAAATGCTGTAAAACTAAAAGAATATACTTTTCTCTATAAAACACTAAAATTTAATAGATCTACTCTATGCTTTCGAAACTAAGCATTACATTGTGTTTGGGCTTGAATATTGTCCAAATGGCAATCTCTACTCCTATCTGCAGAAAGTGAAAGCACTCTCAGAGGCTCAAGCAAGATCAATTATGCTCCAAATACTTAATGGTTTAGATTACTTACACTAAAATAGCATTCTGTTTAGAGACATCAAGCTTGAAAATATTCTGTTTGATAATGAAGGAAGAATTAAAATCACTGATTTTGGATTATCTAAGCCAGATATAGATTAGGATTAAATTACCTATTCCTATTGTGGCAGTCCTTAGTATATGGCACCTTAAATGCTCACTAAGTAAATAAATACTTATTCAGATCAGGTCACTCCTATCAAGTTGATTTCTATGCACTTGGAATCCTTCTGTATGAACTGCTTTTTAGCCGTTCTCCTTTTTACGCTCCAAAAAAATAGGACATTTTCAATGCTATTTTAAATTCATAACCTAAGTTTCCTAAGCAACCGAACGCTTCAAAATAAGTGAAATCATTGATTAAAGGCTTACTCATGAAAAATCCCAATCATCGTATTGGATCTCTAAAGGGAGTAAAATAGATTTTAAGTCATCCTTGGTTCCGACAAGAATGTTAGCAGATTATCCTACCTGATTTGTCTTTATACGAAAGTAAGCAGAGTGGAAAGAGGTAACTTGAGGAAGCCAAGTAGGTGTTCATTGCTTAGCAGAATGACAGAAAGTTCCAGAAAGTATTCTTCACTAAAAATTTTGTAAACAGAAACTTATTTGATAAGGTGAATAGTAAAATAAAGAAGCTAGGGAAAGATGAAAAGTTAAGTAAGGCACTTCTGCTGAAGACAAGTGCTTCGAAACGTAAGTGAATTTAACTATACTATCCACTGATAACCCATATTTATCTTTATGTATACTTAATCTTGGCTAATAATATCCACAATAGACATTCTGCAAATACCACAAAAGATCAACCCATTTGCTCTTCTTCGATTGCAGCAAGTGCACGCTCAACTGCCGCATCAATCAAGTTTTGAGGGACCATCTGGTGTTGGAAGTTGCTCTTTTCACAAATCCAACTCAACTCAACTTCGTATTTCTTCTACCTTGACTCTTCATGAGTCAAACTTAAACTGAGTAAACGGTTTTTTACATTTTGGCGACGTACTGAAGGGCCTATTCAACAGACAACTTGCTAAACTCAGTTTTTTAGAATTCTGCCTTAGCTGTTTGTCTGCCCTTACCTGCAGTACAGCAACTATATCCGTAGTAGGTTCCCGATGGTTCGAGCATATAGAGACCATATCCTTAATCGCGACTGTATGAAGCCAAAATCTAGGCTGATCCAAAAGGTCTCACAGAGTTGTACAACGTATGTGCATTCAAATAAAGAGATAATCTGTCGGCAAGTGTTCTTCCTGGAATGGGAATATTATAATCTTTGAAGTACTTGCTGGCCTATGAACGAGCATAGACAGCAAGATGTCTGCCATCTGGTATTTTTCCAGCTATCACAACTCCTGCACTTCGATCAACATTGAATATCCTTCTGTTAGTATGCTCAACAAGCAACTTAGAAAAGACTTGTTTTTCTGCGCCAAGGATGACACCGTCTTTACACTTAACTCCAACGATAGTCCTAGATAATTGTATCAATACTCAGCAGCTTAAACAGCCTTGACAGCGTACTCTAATTGCAAGAGACGGCCTTCTTGAGTGTAGGTGATACAGTCTTGGTCGAATTGACTCATTTAAATATTTTTTAAATTATATCTTATCTTATAATTGATGTTTAACAACTAAGATAAAAAATGGAATGCTCACTCCTTTCTAATACTCACTAACCTTCGATATCTACGCTATGCCAGGGTGCGAACTCTCTTTCTCCTTGGTTGTTGATCTGAGTTGATAGTTCGCTTAGCTTGACTTTTTACTTGCCTTTAGGATTGTTCAGTCTTTGAGAATATCGCTAAATATTCCTTTTCACTGGTATTAACTCACATTTGACCTTTTTAGCTTTCTCTTACTGTCTCATTTTATTTCTGCATTAAAAAAATTGTTTCAATGTTTTTAAGAGTTTTTTTTCACCTCCCATAGTAATTTACAGATCTCCTGGTTCTTTACGAGATAATTTCATCATTTGTCTTAGCAATTAACATTTCTTCTATTGAGATGGATGCACTGAGTTTTTTCGCACTTTTGCTTTATTACAGTGATCTGTAAGATCTACTGAGTATGCACTTTGTTTTATGACTTAGGAGACTTTATTTTTTGTTCTTATTCTCACACATTTGATTGATGTTTTTTGTTCCAAGGGGTAAAGTCGTTATGATAATTGGCCATATTTATCGAGGATCTCTGCTTTACACGGGAATGGCATGGTAAAGGCTATATTTGGAGGATTATTGATGTTGTATTTCCGCTTATAGAATTAGTTTATATCTAGTTTGGCTTTCATATAAAATTATATCGCCAGCCATAAACATAAATACTCTGTGATTTCCTAAGATTTTGTATATCTCACCTCTAAGTATTGAAATCTCATGGTAGATAAAATTATCAAATAGTCTTTCATCAAATAAGTATTACTTATTTTATATATTTTATCAATGCTCAGAAATCTCTTCGCCCTTTACAGATTTTCTCAACTCACAGAGAAATAGTTTTTAACAATCGCTTACAAAACACTACACGATTTATCCGTCAAAGCGGAGTAGTATGAAGACCAAGAAATCGACATAAGTGCCACAGACTCGATCCTCACAATTAAAGGTAGAGGTCAAACCATCGTCATTAACACTCAAACACCTAACAGACAACTATGGTACAGTAGTACTTTGTCAGGCCCTCAGCGTTTTGACTGGAAAGGTGGAGAATGGGTAAACGGACGTGAAGAGCCAATTTTCTTGAAAATTGAAAATGATATAAAAACCATTCTTTCATTATGAAATACTCTGCAAGTAATAAAGACTAAAAATAAGTGTTTAAAGACTAGAATAGTATCTACTCAAAGTTTGTAATGGGTGTAGTCTTTAAAAGCTAATTTAAATCACTAATATCCTTTATTTTAATATTGTCAGTAAAAGTAACAAAAAATCAGTTTTACGTAAAATTCAAACACAAAAACAATCAGTTTAAATGGGCATAGGTTTGTCTAGAGTAGCTTTCACTCCACTTAGCTGAAATACTATTCATATTCTCCCACCGTTAAATCAAAGATATACTTGAGTCTAGGGTTACATTCAGCTAATTTATGACTTACCAACAATTTTACGTTTATTTTCGTTCGTCTGCTTGCTCCCCATTCCTCCAAAATTTTCTATAGCTTCTCTATAGATTTTTCTCCCTCACTACAATCAAGCAAACAAAAGTGGTCGTATAGATTTATCTTGATCTCACCAAATAGAGAATCTGTTGATGAGATGTTTTCGGTAGAAGTTGGATTTAATTTGAAAAGGTTGGCATTTTTCACGTGGGGTGATTGGACTGAATGGGGTGAGGTGGAAATGTTGTTACTGATAGGATTTTTAGGCGGGGAGGAGGAATATGTAACAGTGAATGGCGTTTATTGTTGTTTGTCTTTGATTTTCAGATGTATCATCCCAAGATCACTACGATCGAGAAGATAATTATATAGGGTGAGTTTATTACTAATTCTAAATAAAATACTGTCTTTTAACTATAATTTCGTCAGCTGACAACAAAAAACACACCCTATTCAAGACATTCTTCTCTACTTTAAATTTTGAATGAATAAACTGTTTGCTAGGAGAGAGTGGTAATAAAATAGAAGGAGAAGTAGTACAAGATTTTTCCGATCCGACATTTCGATCTAAATAAACATTTACAAATATGTAGATTATTAATAGTGATATAAATCAAAATAAGAGATTATGAGATTAGTTACAAGAACTTTAAGACAATTTTCAACAACCAACTTTTATAGCATCGCCAACTTCACACCAGAAATACAATAACTCAGACAACTCGTTAGAAAGTTTGCAGATTAAAAAATTGCACCCCTCGCTCAAAAAGTTGATAAGGAAGACAAGTTTCCTAACCATCTCTGGAAAGAATTCGGCTAAATGGGACTTTTGGGAGTTACTACTAGCAGCAAGTACGGAGGCTCAGATCTCAATTACACTGCCCATTCCATGATCATGGAGGAAATCTCCAGAGCTAGCGCCTCAATCGGTCTTTCCTATGGGGCTCATACTGCTCTTTGCTTAAGTCAAATCACAAGGCATGGAACTGAAGCACAAAAATAAAAATATTTGCCAAAACTTTGCTCAGGTGAACATATTGGAGCTTTGGCTATGTCATAGCCAGGAGCAGGATCTGACGTTACTTCAATGAAGTTAAGAGCTGAAAAAAAAGGAAATAAGTATATCTTAAATGGTAGTAAAATGTGGATTACCAACGGCCCTGATGCTGATACTCTTGTAATATATGCCAAAACAAATCCAGAATTGAAAGATAAAGGCATTACAGCTTTCATCATAGAAAAAGGTTACAAAGGATTTTCAGTTGCACAAAAATTAGATAAACTTGGAATGAGAGGATCTCATACAGGTTAATTAGTATTCGAAAACGTGTAAGTTCCTTAAGAAAACGTTTTGGGAGAAGTTAACAAAGGAGTTTACGTCTTGATGAGTGGACTTGATTATGAAAGACTTGTTTTAGCTGCTGGTCCCGTTGGAATCATGCAGAATGCATTTTAGCTTACTCAATAGTACCTCAAAACAAGAACTCAATTCGGAAAACCCATCGGACATTTCCAAATTATGCAAGCCAAAGTAGCTTAAATGTATACCAAACTCCAAGCTTCAAGAGCAATGCTTTATAGTTGCTCTAAAGTGATAGATGATGGTATTTTGACTAACTTGGATTGTGCCAGTGTGATTTATTTTACATCTAAATGTGGTACAGAGGTAGCTTTGTAAGCACTTCAATCATTTGGAGGTAATGGATATATAAACTAATACCCATTAGGTAGATTAGTGAGAGATGCTAAGTTGTACTAAATCGGAGCTGGAACACAGTAAATCAGGCTCTGGCTGATGGGAAGACAACTTTTGAAATGATAATGATGATTTAGAATGAAAATAAATAAGTAAGATTTAATTCTTTCGTTTTAATTACTATTTTTCAGTTTCTTCCTTAATTTGCACAAAATTCATCACAATCAACTAGTTACTGAGTTTTTAGAACGATTCTTGGTAGAAGCTGCCAATTTAAATTTCATATAATCTATATTTCTCTTCTTGATAGAAGCTAGACAAAAAACTAATTCTACAACTACCTATGTTTCCTGACTAAAATAATAGGAAAATAATGCACTCGAATATGAATAGTAAAAAAATCAAACGCATATGCTCATCGAATTCCTATGCCTTCTCTATAGTATGCAAGATCTCTCGACGTTTGCTGAAAACTTCCTTGCTTTTTGCACCTTTACGATTTTTAAACTCCATCCATCACAGTTGAGCAATTCTTAAGGGTTGCCTCGCTTTATACCCTTGTCTTAAAACCATCTAAAAACTCTATCCTAAATATAGTTGATAGATAGCACATTGATGGTATAAATCCCC
>Ga0194117_10006422_pt1 | contig 10330 bp, 7 predicted proteins | sample TA2MahsurfametaG_FD_160579 | JGI IMG/M metagenome (GOLD analysis project Ga0194117, IMG submission 160579) | Freshwater microbial communities from Lake Tanganyika, Tanzania - TA2015009 Mahale N1 surface | ecosystem: Environmental > Aquatic > Freshwater > Lake | place: Tanzania: Lake Tanganyika...
TAGCGGCGTTTCCTGCCAACTCCAAGACCTCAGCAGCCAAGTATTCGAGGACTGCAGCAAGATATACAGGGGCACCAGCTCCAACTCTTTCAGTGTAGTGAGCGTGTCTGAGAAGTCTGCCGACTCTGCCGACGGGGAATTGAAGACCGGCTCTGGATGATTTTGAGACAGCCTTTGATGAAGTAGTTTTAGCTTTTCCACTTTTTCCTCCTTTTCCTGCCATGTTTTGTAATGTTTATAAGTGAGGAGAGAGCGCCTGAATTTTAACTTTATTCAATCCTTTTACTCTTTTATTATCCAATCAAAATTAAGTAAGAATCCTTCAAACCGAGCCCATCTACACTCTCATCTGCCCATACATAGGCTCTTTCACGCGAATCTTTGACATAGATGAACTCTACGCAGACTTTTAATCTCAAAAATACTCATCAACGTTTATAATTCCAGGCAAACAGTCGACACATCAAGCCTCAATATCCATCTTTTCTGAACTTCCTTTAAAATCACCCAAACGCCCCAAATATCCTGCTATCTACTCCTCTTTCAGAAGAGTAAATGGGTTGTTCTTGCCCACAATTCCGATCTCGACGCTACTAGGCTTCACTTCTCCTTCATCGCTCGCTGATTTTTTCAAAGCTGCCAAACTATGAAGCACCAACTCGTCCAAACTTGAAGATTTGAATGAAGCTAAATGATCTTAGAGATATGTTCTTGCTGACTGCGATCTGGCTCCAATCGAGTAAGCGTAGTACTCATAGTAGTTTCCACTGGGACATGTCTCAAAGAGATGAGGACCATCTTTGTCGACTCCTGCTACAAGAAGACCCACGCCGTAGGGCCTTTTGGATGCTTTTTGTGTTTTCACTTGCGATTCTGAATTACTCAATCAGTACTTTCTGCAATTTTGAAGACCAATCTGTTCAGAGGCTGATTAGAGCCATAGGTGAGTTTATAATTAAGAGATTCATTTCTCATGTACTTGCAGAGCACTCTTGCGTCAGCAGTCAACCCCGAAATCGCCATGCCGATAAAGTCATCGACTTTGAACATTTTATCTTGGTAGCAAGCGAGTTCTGAAGGCAGCTTTTTTAGACTGCAAAGGACTACGAATTAATTGGAACGAAGGCCGAGGCAGATAGAGCCCTGTTTGACTGCTTACATTGCGTACTCCACTTGGAACAGTTTACCCTGAGGTGACCAAGTCACACAGTCGAGATCGTAGAGACCTTTGAGCATAGTTTTTATCTTTAAATATTTTACAAATTACATAACAAGCATAACAATCCAACAAAAATTACCTCCTTTTTCTATGATCCGGCCATGATCTCAAGAGGTTATATCTTATTTTATTGATTTAATTACTTTCTTTATGAAACAATCTTGGCATCTTTGATCATCCAAAGGGATAAGCTTCACAAAGACAAACTGCGGAGCTGAGCAAATACTTACTTAAAAAAAGACAACGCGAATTGACCGTTACTTATCGATTTACATGCCTTATATAGAAGAGCACATGAACATGTGGATCATCAATCAAGAAACAAACGAATCCAAAAGCTGAAAGGCAGTTATTATTGTAGCTGGCCCTATGAACTCTTCCTCTTCAAAAAATGAGAATGCTGGCGTGTGTGAGTAGTAAGTTGAGAAACCCGAAGGTCTTTCTCTTTTAAAAATAATTATATAAGAGACTGTAGAAGGTGAGACCCGCAAATAGGTACCCCTCCGGCGAGTACTAATAGTATTTTGAAAGGAGGACAAACATACCTTCTCGGCCTTTTGGCTAAGATCAAGTGTAGTATCTGTTCTTAACTGCGTGAATGCAGTTAAGGTCCTCGCTCGAGGCCTAACCGTTCACACAAATTTTTTCCGGGTGGCATTATCATTTCCTCAGGTTTTGGTAGTGCTGCAGTCGCCCTAGGCTTGCACCAACCCTTTGCGCGGCGAGCCCTGTTGGGCATTTAACTTAAACAAAAGAAATCACTATTTATTACAATTTAAAGAGTGCTCCTACCTGCCACATATTCTTTGCTTATATTATAATCCTCATTTTATATTCATCACTCCTCCATAATTTATATTCATCACTCCTCCATAATTTGACTGCTAAAATACAAGTCTATTGATGAGCATCCTAGTCTGCGATCTTGATATTAGATAGGATCAATCTCTCATTATGAAAGGAGCATCAAAATAAAATATAAATTCATTTATGCCAGTTTTAACTGCCCAGCCTTGCTGCCACTATCTCATTCGGACCGCAAACATACTCCTCGCTTCTGCACTGCTTACTAACCGGCTCATCTAAGCAGCTGAACAAATTGTAAGGTGCGTTCCTAGTATTTTTGCTACCAGCTATCGCCCTGTTTTTGACCGATTTGAAGGTGTACTTCTCCTCGTCCGTCTCTATGATTGGGAAATTGCCTGACCCATCCTTCTTCAAATTCGATTTCGACATCCTACCACTTTTTTCGCTCTTCTATGAAATAGACCTCATTGAATTTCTATCCTTTGATGTGGTCAGCTTCGGCCGATTTTTTATCTTCCCTTCATTTACTGGCCGAATTATGGTCTCCAGCTTGTCTACTGATTTGCAGTTTGCTTGATCGAGAAAGCTATCGCTGATCAGTTTGATCGAACTAAGCGCGGGCTCCTGTGGACAAGCGTTTACAACGCTATTACCATAGCAGTAAACTATTTATTCATGTCTTCTGTTGGCGAGTCTTTTGTAAAGTTCCTACTATGAAATAGGTTGCTTTGTTTGCTGGGTAGTTTTCAATATGGTGTAAGGGCGATACTTATACTTGTATGCATCGCTAGAGGCAGATTAGACCAAAGAGACGCCACTGTAGATGTAGAAATTGCTGAGCTGTATGTTGAAGAGCGTACATATTGCTGCGGATCAGCAAGTGAATAGTGACTATTGATTTCTGTTTTTTGTTCGGCTTCCTTCAGGAGGAGTTGCTCCTCGTAGGAGTACGGAGGATGGAAGTTGGTAATTTGACTGTACAATGCCTCTGTTTTGGAGTCGTTGTAAAGGCTGAAACGTTAGGACATCTTAATAACTATCGAAGACACAATTATTACAACATTAATCACAGTATTGATGATTGCTATAAATCGATTAAATACAATTCATTCATTTTTGAACTTGTGCTCATTGCTGTCCAATTTATAATTTTAAAAGTGAAACTACGAAATGGATAATGAAGCATAAGAATTCGGTATCTAAACCATCGCCTACGAAGAACTAGAGTCTGAATTCCAGGAGGTTCTTGCCAGCCTGAGCTCAGATCAAACTCTTGACCGTTTTAGAATAGAATACGAAAGAATACACAGAGCACTCAGACACTCTCATTAACAGTAGAAAAAACTACTCGGAAGGTGCAGAGATCTGTCTAAAGATATCATAGCAGGTGCAGCTAAACTGCAATCCGCCCTTAAATTTTCGAACGACGACTCGCATACCATCTCGTATTTGAAGGCATAAGTTGCCAAAACGTACAAATATCTCTAACTGTCTCGAGAACATGAAGAACTCTCAAAACAAAAGATAGAGCGACTGAAGGCTGAGATGAAGAAGCTTCACATGATGATGGAACAAAATGATTCAATTACTGAGGGACAGGTAGCTTCTGTTCACGAATACACCATCGCCAACGAGGAACTGTAAAAGGAAAAATAGATACTGCAGATAAGTCTGGATTCCAACAAAGCAGAGTTGCAGGAAATCAGATCCAAAATAGAAGCAACTTAACAGAATAAAGAAAATCTGAAAAAAGAATACGAAGTTCTGCTCAAAAAGAAGGAAGCTCAGGAAGTAAAAGTTAAGTAAGAAGAATAAGGCAAGAAAAATAAGAAAGATTAACTATAAATCATTAAAAATCAGTTCGACAAGGCTAGAGCTGACGAAGGCCACTCTAAATAAGCTAGGAAAGCACTCAACATTCGATTCAAGGAACTTACCGCCCAAGCCTATGATCTCGAAATACAGTCTGAAAAAGAGAGAAAATTACTCAAAAAGCTCGAGAAAGAAGAAGCTGTAGAGGAAAAAAAGATAGCTGAAATTTAATAGATTAACAGCAATCTCAACTCCTTGCTTAGAATAAAGGAAAAGGAGTTTCAGAATGTGAAAGAGCAGCTCGAAAAATAGCTCAGAAAACATCAAATCCGCAACAACTAAATTGAGGCACTCAAAGATAAAATCAGTGAGTTGAACCTCAAACGATCTGAGGAATAAACCCTCCATTAAAGAATCAACGAGGCATTAGCTCAACTAGAAACATAGCTGAATGAATAGAAAAAGGGAGAAGGAAAAGACAGGGGATTTATTTAAAAACTGAAAAGAGACAGAGATATGTATAAAAAGTAACTCGAAAGAACCGAAGCGAGTAATAAGAAGGTTTTGGAAGAAATTCTCAACAAAGAAAAACTGCTGAAAGAGAAAGAGAATGAGCTCTTTGGGCAGAAAAAAGAAATTGAAAAACTCAACAAATCAGTCATAGTTCTCGAAAAGGAAAGAGACTCAAACTCTTTCCAAGCTACTTCAGCAGAGGCCAAGTACTTCTATTCTCGAGACGAAGTCAAACTAAGAGATAATTTTATCGCAGAATTTCAAAAACAAAACATTGAGACAGAGGCTAAATTGAAGAAACAGCAATCTTTATATGAAGCAGTGAGATCAGATAGGAACTTAGTTTCCAAAAAACTCGCTGAAGTTCAGGAACAAAAGGAGTAGTACAACAATAGGTATAAACGAGTGACACATCAAATCACGCAGTTGAAGGAGTAAATCGATGCCAAGGAGGCAGAATTAGTCAAAGAGCACACATAGCACAACAAGAAAGATAAAAAAATCGAAGACGAGTAGAAAAAAATCGAGAAATTCAAGAAAGATATAGCTGAAAAGGAAGAAAAGATCAAGAACTTCTTTGTTGAGAAAAACAAACTCGAAGCCATTATCAAAGAAATCGAGTATGAAAAACAAAAACTTCAGGAAGAATACGAGTTAGTAGTCAGTGAAAGAGACATCTTGGGCACACAACTCATTCGCAGAAGCACAGAAGCAGACCTCCTCTATTAAAAAATTAAAATCAATTAATCTGCTCTTAAGAAAGGTTAAGCACAATATCATTAAAAGTATAGATACTTTTATGTAGAATTCTGGAAATACAATCAAAGAAAGAGGAAATAGCTGCACTTATGAACGAAATCAAAGCCTACCAAAATCAAAACAGTGCCATTACTGATCTCAAAGCATAGATACATAATCTCACGAGAGAACTCACAGAGTCCAAACTCAAAGTTAAAGCTCTCTCTGAGTAGATAGAAAAACCTATGAACATCCACAGATGGAGAAAACTTGAAGCTACCGATTCCTCTACCTATGATTTAATGACCAAAATTCAATCTATTCAAAAGAGGTTGATTTCCAAAACTGAGTAGGTGAGAGAGAAAGAGAGGTAGCTTGAGCACAAAGAAAAGTAGCTAAAATCTCTGCAATAAGTATTGAAGAGGCAGCCTTCTATTGAAGAATAAAAAATGATACCGGTCTATTAGTAGACCTTAGAACAGAAGCAGAGGCAAATTGAAAGCATGAAAGAGGAGATCTAAAACTACGAATAGACCATTCTCGAGTACAATATTTAGGTGCAGAGACTCCAAAAAGAACTGCAATCCTACAAGATGAAATTTTTCACGCAGAAGAAGCGAGAACAACAGAACAAAGAAGAGAAAAAGAGCCAATAAGACTTCATCAAAGTTATCCTACCAGACAAGAGATTTACAGGAGGAGGCTTCAATCTTGCCATCTGATCATACTCTTTATAATACCCATCATCTCGATACTCTTTATAATACCCATCATCTCGAAAACACTATCAACTTTAGTAATATTTATATCTATGGTTGAATCATCAGCACAACTTTTCAATAGCTATATAGGAAAGAAGCATTTATATTTTTTGCGCCTTGTTTATTTTGGTAAAGTTAAACTCGCACCATAATCATTTCTCTTCTTTATAAAATAAATCGATGTACATTCCACAAGGATTCAATCATCTCTACGGCATACCTCTCATCATGGAGGTAGGATCTCTTAATACTAAAATCGGGTTCGCTGGCAAAGAAAGACCTGACATCATCGCACCCTCAGTAAGTTGATGTTCATGCAGTACGTCCAAGTCAATCAAAATACAGGTGAAAAAGTAGAGCTTGACTTCTACCAGTCTTACGCACGCTAAAACTCAAATCCTGAAAGTATTCTCGACAACTGCTTCATTGATGATTGGGAGGGCTTCCAAACACTCACCACATTCAATTTAGGCAAAAAACTGCTTGTTAATCCGTCAGAACATCCCATGTTCTATATCTAACCTCCCCTCAGCAGCAAGGAGTACCGTCAAAAACTTATCGAACTATTTTTCTAATAGTATGAATTCAATGGGCTCTTCATGCATAAAGCTCCAGTCCTCTCCACTTACCTTTTTGGACTGGAAAGTTCATTAGTTGTAGACATTGGAGCCGAATTCACACATGTAGTACCAGTTGTTTAAGGTTTCATTCATAGTAAAGGAATCATAAGGGCGAATGTAGGCGGCTAAAGTATCACAAGAGAGTTACTAAAACACTCTCTAACTCAAGGTCACTATAAGAACAATTTTGTGAATCAACATGTCCTATCAGAGAAGATGAATATCTGGGGATACATGGTACTTTTCACTTGATTTAGGATATCATGAGAGAACTCAAACATCAGTACTGCCATCTTCTTTAGAACAGATACGAAACTATTTCTTACAATTAGTTTACGGATAAAACAGCCTTTGAACTCCCTGACAAAAACAAAATCATCTTTGGAAAGGAATTGTTTATGGCTCCAGAAGTCTACTTCTCAGAAAAAAATTAAGAAGGTTTCAAAGGCATACATCACTTGATCAGTCAGAGTCTCGAGAAATGCTAGCCTGATCAAAGAAAAGAGTTGATTCCAAATATTCAACTTGTGGGTGGAGGTTCGAGCTTTGCTACAACACCTGATAGACTTCAGAGAGAACTGATCGAGGTAGATTTTAATGGTTATGGTTCTAAGATGAAAGTGTTTACAACTAACGAAAAGTCGTAAAGGTCGATTTCTAGTTGGCTGGGAGCTACTATTATGTCCTCAATGAGGATATTTGACAAGTGGGTGGTGTCTCGCAAGTAATACTAAGAGAATGGTTTTGTACATGTAGAAAAAAGACTGTGATCATAATCACTATTTGTTTCATAACTGCTCATTAATTAGCACAAGTATAAACATCATTACAATTTTTTCTTGAGGTTCCCCATCTCTACTTTTTACTTCTTACTCTTCTACTTCACAGGAGAAAATGGCTTTGTTGGCTTACTCTTGCCTAGTGATTTCTTCTCCTGCCTTAGTATAAATAGTGAAGTCTAGAGTAAGATTGTGACGACTATAAAAGCCAAAGCTATCATGAGAGATAGTTATTTGCTCCATTACAAAAAGTAAGTTCCGAGGTAATAGCCTGTGAGTCCTGCCATGAAAAAACTAAAAATGAAAGCCATCGAGTAGGAGATAGTTTAGGTCATCTATTTGATTCCTCTCTGCTCTGTCCTTTTTTCAAAGTAGAAATCCTCTACTTTAGAGTTGATTGACTTAATTTTGCGTAGTTAGCTCTTATGTTTGAGTTCCTCAATAAATCTGATTTGTTAGGGCGTCTGTCTCTATCTTTCTATCATAATTTCCATATCATTGTAGGTGATAATATCATTCCTCCTTATTTCCTTGTGAATTTATAAATTATGAGTAAGTGCTATCCTTTCTGCATAAATGAGTGAATACTGAATTCTGGGTAGGCGAGGTAATGTTACCCCTGACAGACCACTAGTTTTTACGTTTGGACTAGTTATTTTATTCGGCTGTAAAGATTGCCACTAAGCTTTATATACACCATTTTTTTATATCATCAGAATGCAAAAATGATACTAATAGTTTAGTTACAACCATATTAATATCTAGTTTATCACTCAACACTTTCAGCTCAAATAGTTGTTCACGTTCGAAACGTCTACCTTCGGTCTTCGGTCTTTCTAGGGTCTTTACTTTAATTCTGCAGTAAGCAGGGCCTTGTCGTTTCTAATACTAGGCTTGAGCTATAAATCATAAATGGTGCTCTTTTTGATTCTGTGGGTCAGTCTGAGTAACTAAATATGGTTAAACTTACGACTTCGATGTAATCCTCCTCGGCTTGTATTTTCCAGCAGTTCCACAACTTTTGTATATTTTGGCTCGCTTCTTTCAGCATTATGATGTACTTGTTCTAATCGAAGCCTTTCACTAATTCGCTCACATTGTATTTGTCTATGTTTTTGAAGTATTCTTCAGATTTTTCTCCTAATAATCTCAGATGAGATTCTTGAGGTACTAGCACTTTCGGCTTGAATCGATCTACAAAAGTATCGGTGTAATGCTTCTTTAAATTTTCTATCAGAGTGAGTTTCACTGTTGTGTCCTTTTCGCCCTCTAGAGGTGGCTCTTTTTAAAGGTAGAACTTCTTTTTAGTGCTGATTTCCTGGCATAAAAGTGATACTTTTTTGAGTGCATAGAAGGGAGCTTCGATATAAATTTTTGAAAAATCTTTGAGTACTCTCTTTTTGTCCAGCTCTTCAATTACTCTTTATATATCGAAACTGTCTGAGCTGATGACTAGGTTATTTGAACGCTAACGGATTTAAAAATGCAATTTCGGTAGGTAAACTTTTTTGCTCTTCTATTACTCTTTCTAAATATTTTTCTTCTGCTTTTTTTATTCCAAGCCTCTGCTCTCTTTCTTCTCCTAGCTTGCTGAGTCTTATTACCTTTAGTATCGCTTTTTGGGCCTTTTTTCAATTAACTATTTTTTTTCCTCAGTTTGATTTTAGAGCCTTTCTTTTCTTTAAAGTCTGTCTCTTTTATTTTCAGCTGGCTTGCTCTACTCTGGTCTTTCTCTTCTGGGCCTTCTCTCGTTATTGTCACTATTTTTAAGTCTTTCTTCTCTTTCATTCTTTTTATTTTTATTTTCAAAGTACTGCTGTAAGTAAAATCTACTTCTGTTTTCAATTTTCTGTTTGATGAAGTTGATGAGATCCTCCTCTGTTTCGAAAATCAAAATAAATGCATTTTATTTAATCTAAACTGTTCTTTTGGTTTTGAGGTCTTTTATTATTTGCCTCGCCTCCTCCGATCGGACATTTGCAGCTTTTATCGTTCTTGTATTGTCGACTTGCTTCGACAGATATAAGTTCAGTAGTTCTTAGTCAGTAAGAAACGTTTTCTTTTCATACTTCTTTTCGATAATGTCTGCTTTCTTCTATTGTACTTATGGCTTTGTTTCTTGATTAATAACTTGTTGTGAAGTTTCTTAAACTTTATTTGTCTGCTCTTTTTCTGGGTGGTTGTTAGTAGTTTGCGGAGTCTTGGAGTTTTCTTATTTGTCATCATCGAACCAGGAGTCGTTGTCATTGTCTTTAACATCGGAATCGCTGGAGCTGGAGTATTAATTCCAAGCTTTGTTTTGCATATTTGAATAATAAAGATATTTTAAGCAGGTCAGGATGCATAGAGAAATAAAGATCATTTGTATTTAAAAGGCAAGTTGTTTTTGTGTCGATTCTACTTGTCCCTGCAGTTTTAGTCGCTCTCCTCCTTTAACTGCAACAAATTGGACTGCACGTTAGGCAAACTCATGTAGATCTCAGGGTGCTTCAACTTATAGTGCTGGTTTAGACTTCCCTCCGAACCATAGGATTTACCACAAACTTTCACCGTACATTTGTAATACCTCTAAATCTCGTCTGCATTTCTTCTCATCCTTTTATTCTTATCATTCATTCTCTAGCTCTGACTGTTGAATTCTTCATCCTGAATAGGGACAGTGTTACTTCGTACTTTCTGAGGCGAGTAATGAGCTGATTTTTCTCTTCGATGAGTTCCTTCATTTGGGAGGTGAGTGCGATGTTGGCAAGGAGGAGTCTGCAGTACTCGTGGTAGTAGCCTTCTTCTTGGTTGTTGTTTCTAGATGAGTAGAGTGGTACATTTGGAATTATTTGTCGAGTTCGAAGGGATCCATAAATCCGTTAAAATAGCGATAAAGAAATACTATAACCAAAAATATAAACGAAAATCCTATAGCAATTCAAACTAAAACAAACTCATACGAATGCACATTTAATCGAGCACTCCTCTTCATTATTACATAAAACAGTAATCATAGATGATTATGTTGTTAGTTTTCTTTGGTTTTGTGTTGCTCATGATTTGTGACTTGTGGATATAATAATTGCAACTGCCGCTCAT
>Ga0194117_10006424_pt1 | contig 10328 bp, 4 predicted proteins | sample TA2MahsurfametaG_FD_160579 | JGI IMG/M metagenome (GOLD analysis project Ga0194117, IMG submission 160579) | Freshwater microbial communities from Lake Tanganyika, Tanzania - TA2015009 Mahale N1 surface | ecosystem: Environmental > Aquatic > Freshwater > Lake | place: Tanzania: Lake Tanganyika...
TTTTGTATTTGAAGCCGCAGGTACCTCCTTCCTCACATAATTGTAGTATTTGTACCTCAACCGAGTCTGCTCCTGACTCTTCTTGAAAAATTGCATCCTCCTAGTATTCACATTTTTGGCATATAGCGTACTCTAATCATCGAATATTATAACAGCCACATTCTTCATTTTTATTGCATTTGTTTTGCGTTCCTTTAGTTTTTCTTAGTAGATCGATCTAAAGGTCTCAGTGGTTGTCCTCATTTAACGAGTACTTTTGGTAGGTATTCGTTCTGTTCTTTTATTCTCAGTGCTGTGGCTGAAGTAGTTGTTTTCTTTTGCAGTCCGAAAAAAAGAGTCTTTTTAGTTAGTAAGCTGAATAGACTATTCAATACTAGATTTCAAATAATAGGGTTTCATTTTTTGCTGACTCTCACTTTTCAACTTTGGCTTTGCTACCATGTTCCTCTACCTTGCTAACTGGTATTCTTTTTTAAAACTAGTCATCATACGCTTTATGTAACTGTTTCTTGCATAGGCGTCTTCGACGAATTGCTGATTGTGTTACTTTAAATCAAAGTAACGGCCTCTTAAGAACTCAATATCAACGTCAATGCAAGCATACTTTTAGGCATTTCTAATGAACTATTCAGCTTCAGTTTACTTCTTATGGTTTAGGTTTTCTGCGCTTCGATTGTTTATTAATCTTTCTGGAGCGTTTTTGACAACTAATGTAGTTGTCACGCTTTTGTTGTGAGGTCTCACAGTTTGAACACTTTGGTTTGTCAAATTTTGTAGTGAGAAAGACTCGATGTAGTCAAGTATGAAGCAAATAGCACCATGAAAACAGCGGCTTTGGCACATTTTGAAGATGTTGAGTTCTAGTTTTCGGATAGAGATCATTAAATCTACTTTAAGTTTGGCTGCGATTGTTGCAACATGCCTTATACTTTCCTTCATCCTCACTATGAATCTTTCTATGATTCTGTATTCCACAATAATTACATCTGAAACTCAAGCCTAGTGATCTCCGTTGTTCTGTATTTTTGTGACAACTGTCTAATGCTTTCAGAAGCCAACTCATCGTGAGTTCTATTGTCGTCTTTGATGTCTGCATTATGCAATGATTGGGATATAATATTCTTGACTTTGTTTTTGAAAAAGAGGAAAGCCTCGGACATGTCTTCATAGATTTCTGACTCTGTGACTGTATCCCTTGGGGTGATTTTCGAGTAATTGTTCATTTAATAATTTTATAATAGCAATTGATTCATCATCGAAACTGCTTTACATGAGATGTCTGCTGCAAATTGAAGAGCAAGAAATTAATGATATAGGAAGTTCTCAACTTTATTTAACTTAGAATATTAATAACTTTTTTTTTTTATTTCAGTTCTTTCGAAGGTTAATACTTACACGTTTCTTTTCGCCAAGAAACAAATGCTCTCAGTTTACTCAAACTGATATTATATTAAACTGAAAATTCTATCCCTGTTATTTTGTGATAAATATAATCGTATTATGGACATCTTCGAACGTGTTGATCTCTGATTTGTGGCAACTTTATTGAGAAATAGAAAGATCACAATCAAACAATCATGGTTTGTATTCTGATAATTTTCCTTGAGGCTGGGGAGTTTCTGGGAAACTCAAGGCTTATCTTATCTTACGTCCTATGAAATCCACGTTTTTCAGCATGTCTCCGAATCCAGTAACTCCAGTTTGACAAATTGTAGCAATGTAGTTCACGCAGTTATAAATTCCGTCGACTGGACCGCAGGCATTCAATGCACAGGAGTAGGCACAATACTTTAATCCAGCTACACAGTGAGTCATTCCGGTTCCAAAATCTCCGATGGTGCATGTATGGCAGATTGGTGCGCAAACAGTCCAACAACAGTTTCCACACTCAATGTATGCGAAACCACAAGCCTCGCAGGCATGCCATTAATCGATGCACATGGCGACTTGGCATGCGACGTTGCTGCAACAGAGGCAGGTTAAAACTTTGTTTGCTGAATTCATTCAATCTTAAATTAAATTATATTGCAAAGTTGTGGGAAGCTGAGTTTCCGTTTCTGGTCAGTTTCAAACTCTAAATCTTCTAATCCTCCGAAAATCGCAACCCATTGGAGTGACTCCGCATTTGTCATCGCAGCAAGCTAAATTCACCCATTGGAGTGACTCCGCATTTGTCATCGCAGCAAGCTAAATTTACCCATTTTAACCAAATCTAGAAGTAGTTAAAATTATGAACATTTATAAATATTCAGCTATCAAATTATACTCCTCTTCTTACTTAGATGGCAGTATTAATGATATAGTTATAGTTATAATGCCCTCTTCTATACAATTTACTTATGATATTTTATTAACTTTTATGAGTAGATAGTAGGAACAATCTTCACTCTCAAACTCAATTACCAACCAGCTCTTGCCTATCAATCAGTCAATCACCTAAGATGTTTTACCGATTAAGCAAGAAGTCAAACAAGAAGAGTCACAACCAATAAAACAAAGACTGATGAGTCTCGATATTCACAGAGGATTTACCATCCTCGGAATGATCTTAGCAGATCAGACTCTATAAATTGATGGAGCTTGTTGGTGGTTGATCCATCCCTAATGGAACGGTCTCTCAGTAGCTGACTTAGTTTTTCCTTCTTTCTTGTTTATCATGGGCACTGCGATTCCTTTGGCTGTAAACAAGAACAAGCCTCTGAAGTTCAGAAATATCCTCAGAGTCATCTTACTTTTTGCTATTGGATTCTTCCTAAATGTAATTGGAGACTCTTTTAACTTTTCTCAAAGTATTTTTTTATTATACTTAGTTAGAATCCTTGGTATTCTCCAAAGAATGAGCGTTTGCTATGGTCTTAATCTCTTCATTCATTGGTTTACAGAACTTGGAACACATCCCATAAAAAGAAAACTCTGCGCTGTTTTTATGATTGGCTTAGTCATACTTTACACAGCTCTTATGCTTTCATGGTCTAACGAGTCCTAAGGCTGTCCTAAATATAAAAATCTCGATCCGGACTGCACCATTGCAGGCTATGTTGATATTGCTGTCTTTTCTAAGGTTCACCTTTACCAGCAAAAAGCTCCTGATCCTTAGGGCATAATCTCAACATTAACTGCAGCTTTTACGACGTATGTGGGTTACTTGTTTGGTTTGATGGTACAGAACATGAAGAAAGAACCCTAAAGACTTGTAAAGTATTGGCTGGCTTTTTCTTTTATCAGTTTATTAATGGTCTATCCTTTAACTCTTGTGATGCCCTTCAACAAACACATTTACTCCATATCATATCTCTTTTTGACTCTCAGTATTTGTGCTATTGCACTTTCATTGTTTATGGTTTTGGCTGACATATTGCCCAAAAAAATACCGGATTGGCAAGGCAAAATCTAAACTATTTTCAAACCAATAGTCTGGATGGGAGTTAATCCTCTCGCTATCTTCATAATTCGAGAGATAGTATCGGATATATTAGACGGATGGATCAGTTATACCGATGACCAAACTCCATATGAGGCCTTTTACTACTTGATTTTCGCTGGATTGGGACCATACATAGGTACTCTGGTTTACAGTTTATTCTGGGGAGTTGTTTACATCTTGATAGCTGGCGTTTTGTTCAGATACAAACTCTTCTTAAAGCTGTGATGGTATATTTAATGATTCTAGTAAATCTTGTATAATTCGAAAAAAGCATACATTAAATTAAAGATCAAGGTCCGAAACTGAAACTATCCATAAACTGTTGGTCATTGCCTCCGAACTGCATGAGTATGACTGAGTAACTTTCCTCCTTCTCGACAGACACTGCAATCTCGTTATTCATTGAATTATTGGTCAAATAAAATTCTTTATTGTAGGGTAACAGGTAGGATTCTTTTGGCTTGATATTCTGGATGTTCCGAAATATTTTTATACTTCCACTCCTCCTTTAGTTGTTGATGTTCTCAATGATGAGACCAGCTTCTTGATCGATTATTGTGTAAGCACATATGTATTTGTTGATTTGAATTAGCTTGCCTTTTCTTTGAGCGTAGTCAGCACAACTCTTTTCGATCATTTTTTACTACCCGTTCTCCATATAGTTCTTTAGTTCTATTTTGTTGATTATTGAGTAAGTGATTAGAGAGAGTTCTTTTTGGTAGGACTAGGTCCAATCGGGTAAAATAATAAGAAAATATTCACCTGCTTCTAAGTATGAAGAAAAAGAGATGAAGTTAGGAGCATATTTTCCATCAATCCAACGATAGCCATTGTACTACTTCATTACTAAGATGACTCTCATCCAGTAGATTTATCTCTCACTGTCTGTATTTTATTTGAACTTGAGGAGGAATGAGATTTCTTCTGATGAGGGCACTACAAAACTTTTTATGATTGATTTTTATCGAAAGAACTATTTTTGAGTTTGCTCTATAGCTTATTTAAAGAATCTCTTATTTTTGATCTTCTTTCCAATACTAAAACTGTTTCCGATATTAGTAGTAACACAGTTTTGTAGGCTGGATGTCTTCAAGTAGTACAGTTCATCAATTTCGCGATACAGTTCATGCATGTTTACTCTGCAGAAAGCATTCTTAGAGTAATACTGTAATTCGATTGTTTCTTGACCATAGTGATCCTATTTGTACTTTCCTAGAATAACAAGTCTTTCGAGTAGATTTGCATTTTTGTTCTTCTTCAGGCCAAAAAATATGTCAGCTTTCTCTAGAATCTAGTTCTCTATTTTGTATTCTTTCATGGCAGGTATTTTAATTTTGGTGACAGGTAATCCCATCATCTCAACCAGATATCCCATTAAATCACAAGTGTGTAACTTTTGATAGCTACCAGTAACGGATGCATAAGCCTTCTCAAAGATTAAAGGCCAGATTTCTACTTATTTGTCTTGGCTATTTATGGAAGTGTATAAAAATTTACTGTGTTTATTTTCTTCTTTTTTCGATATAGGAATATAGTCATCAACTATGACACATCTCCATTCGTTTTAGTGGAAGATTTTGAGCATATAGACTCCCATTTCGTTAAACATTGAGTTCTAAAAGATTCTGCTTAGGAAAACTTTGCTCTGACCAATTAATTTGATTGCCGCTGCAAACTCCTGATTTCCATACTACTAAGCCTTGACTTTATTTATCAACTCGCTGTTTTTGAATAGAACGATGGTTTTATCAGCAAAGAGCTAGGATATTCTTGCCCATCCGATGTCACTCCTCAGTTTTGTTCGAGAGATGGAAGCAGATGTCGGGGGAAAGTTGGTGTCAGTATACTTACTTAAGTACAACTTTTTACTCATGGTCATTTTCAAGCAGTTTTCTTGGTTTCTTTGGAAAGTACGAAGCAACTGGTTGTATTTTTCTCTCACCAGAGTGTTTTTATATTCATTCATGGTGAAAATGCTGCCTAATTTACTCTCTGTAGATTTTAGAAGGCTTTTACTTTTGAACTATTGACTGCTACTGACAGATTGCACTCGACTTGGCTTCAAAATGGAACCTGACCTTTTATGAGTCAGCTCTTTCTGAAGATGCACTGATGACTGCACACTTGGCATTACGAGGTTATGATCATTGAATTTTACTGATTTGGTGCGTGCACTTTTGACGGAGACTACACTACACTTTTCCTAAACTGAATTTAACAAATTTGTTCTGAGTAATAGCTTTTGAGACTAGGAGTTATTGCTTTGATATTAAAGTGAATTCAAATGAGCTCTTGTTTTCGAGTCATAATTTCTAGCCATATTGAGAGCTAACTATGAATTTTCGTTGTTAGTGGGAAGATGGGGCTATAGCCTTCTCCTACTTTGATACAAGTTTAAATTTTACTTATTCTAGTGTTTTATGTGCATAAGGGATGCTGTTTTGGTAAGTTTGTTATTGAAATGCATGAGGGGATAGCCTGTCGGAGTAATGTTGTGTTTAATTTGCATCCTCTTCAAAATTAACTGTTTTATAAAGGTCTCAAACTTTCAATATTTACCAAAATCAAATTTCATTACTTTTATCAATCCTGCCCTCATATTTGACTTTATAGCCCACTTCTTTTCTTAAAATATTTTATTAGACTTGTTGATTCTACATATTAATTTATAGATAATGTCAGTCCACGAAAAGATGCAGTCAGATTACCTCTGGGTCCGCAACGCACCAGTCGAAGAAGGACTCAAAGTCAGGTTTATTTTTTAACACTCAGAAATCACGGCTTCTACTATACTTACGATAGAGCAGTCAACAGCTCAGAAAGACTTGAGATGATCTACAGGTATAAATGAAAAAATAATAGATCAATGGGCAAGCAATATGACTGGGAGTTGTAAAAATTCAGACTGGGAAAAAAATCAATAGACAAAGGCAACAAACGCAGAGGATTCAAAAACTTCTTCAGATTTGTTAAAAATCCATTGGGTTACATCAGCTGGAAAACCTACAGATGGACCAACCCAACTCCCAAACTTTTGATCTACGGAGGACTTCTCTACTGGGGTGCTGTTATCTGGTATTGGAAACAAATTTCAAACGAATACAAAGAGATTGACTAAGTTTTGAAGAACTATGGAAAGAATGTGGAGGGAACAAGTGGAAAAATGAAAGGTTATCACAACCAAAAAATGTTCCACTCACCTAACATGATCGAGGGACCCATGCGTACTCACTTCTTCCCAGAATTGGTCACTCTCAACCCAACCTGGAGACAGAACATCCGTAAATAGTTGCAACTGACAAACCTATACAACATAAAGTTCTGATGATAAGAAGACAATTTCTTAATAATAAAGTATGAAATCCGGCACTATCTTTTCGTCCATGTTTGTTGCACAGTGTAATTAATAAAATGATTGAAAAATCAAACGGCTTAAGCCTATTATGCTAAGTAATTCTCATCGATATCTTCATTGAGGATTTAGTTGTACCTTTGGATTATACAACAACTGATCATCTCTATTTTGTGCAGTTCAAGCTAAATATGATGGATTAGTTTGTTCGTGAAAATCTAAAAATTTATATTTTTAAGTTTGCATATTGCCATTAGACTTCCGTAAAAAATATTGAGGCAGGACTCCTTCCTCAACTAGAAAATAATACACGACAACTCTATAATTGATTTGAGTGATGACTAGGCTGGCAGAAAGGATGAATAGCAACTGAAAAATATCTAAAAGTAGTCGTAAGGAGTCGAGTAGTCGAGTTTAGACTAAAGTACGTTAAGAATCTGGTATTCAATATCAAGCAATTCTGTTGCCTAAAAAGCAGAAAGACTTTGGCTGCACATCGTTTCAGCATCAAAACATTATGAGATATCATCTGGTTCGTTAAACTATACTATCCACGATTATACCTTAATAGCCATCCACAGTGAACACAGACAAAACTTGGAGAGATGATTGGAATCTGTAAAGTTCTATTTCGAGATAACAATGTCTAGATATAGCTTGGCGAGGTAGACTGTTTTTGCTGACAAATTCAGATGAGCACAGTACTAATATGATGGTAAATGAGTAAATGAATGGAACCGCAGGTGTTCCAAGCAAAAGAATTACTTAGAGGATGTAGACCATAAATTCCTTTTAAAGAGAGGGGGAGGGCAGAAGTGGGTCCTGATTTAATCCAGAAATGACCTAGATTAATAGTATATTACATTTTCTTTAGGGGGACTTTGCAAGCTTTCTTTCAAGATCGAAGGGGTCATAAAGGCAATAACTATTTAATGATTTCAAATTTAAGTTAAACAAGACACTTATAATATTAATGCCCAAACCACAATACTTATTTGCTGTCAACACTTTTTTTTGTCGCTTTCTGCACTTATCGTGCTCATGCTTCCACGGTTGGAATACCATGTTACGATAATTAGAGATGGACCTCCCGCAGATTTAGTTTTAAAAGTTGAAAAAATAAAAGAAATATTGATGGTTAATGAGAATAGACATGCATTTGTTAGTTAGAGGTGAGCAGTTGGACGGTGTGTTGGCAGAGATGAATTCTGAATTGGTAAATTTATTGTCGTTTTGCTTATAATATTGAGCCTCTTACGCTAAATTTTCTGCTACAAAGCTAAGAACAAATGGAATTAAGTCCAAGAGCCTGTTTTGGAGAGGCCAAACATTAAAATAAACATGATGCAAGTATTGCACATATAATTAATTCATTATAGAGCTTTATGTTTCATTTTTGAATTAATATCTTACGAGCAGAAATCAACCCTAAACAAACGAATGGAAGAGAGTCATTTGAATTATGAGTTATCTAATAGTGATCTCCACACAATGTATGATTCTGGTGGCTTACTATATTCTTATTTCTTTGAAATGACAACATACAAATACAAACAAGTATTCTATTTTTCGCTGCCATAAAAACAGCTGCAAAGTTAAGATTTAATCTATTGAAGTAGATGCAATAAACTCATAGTATCATGCACTAGGTATCAAACTCAGCAAAGTCTTTCTTTCATCTTCAGTCAGACTCTCCCAAATATACTCCTTCTACTGCTTGTACAGAGGCCATTCATAAATTGTCAGGAGCGAATTCTTTATCCTCTCAATCATCTATCGATAATTCGTTCTTACTTTTTAATTCGTTCCTCCTCTGTACTTCATAAAATGTATGTAGACATCTAGCACTCCAATCAAATTATCAGCAGACTGAACGAGTAATCCTGGATTCTTTTAAACCACCTCAAAGAACATCTCCTTTTGCAAACTCCCTTCCTCATTCAGGTTTAAACTACAGCGCATCCGCCAAAAATTATAGACTTGAACATTTAACAGAGTTGGGTGGAAACTGTTATATTGCTTCAAAAGAATAGCCAAGGCCGACATTGATACTTCACCGCAGCATAGAGTGTAATATTAATAATCTATTTAGTGTGGGTCTGGAGGAAACTCTCTCTAGGAGGCCTCTTTAATAACTTTTAAAAAATTATTAACTATTTTCTCAGGAGCCTATTCTCCAGGGTATTTGAGGAATATGTTCTTGAAGCCTAGGATAGCGCTTGTTCTAATCCTCGGAAAAGGGCTCCTCACAAATTGGTCAAACAATCTGACGAACGTGACATAGTCAGTCCTTATGTCTGTATAGGGGAGACACTCGATGATAGCAGCTGCAAATCTAAGACCGAAACTCACGAGTGGTCTCTTCTCTTTGGTTTTCCTGATATATTTTTTGATGTCCTTTTCATAAATTTAAAGGAAGGTTCGTATGGTGGTGGGTTCCTGAACTTGTTTCATTAGTTGTCTGAGTACATTTACTAGCATGTCTTAAGCCTAGTCTACTGTATGTTTTCTTCTTCGGAGGGTAGATATGTCCTTGTTATTAGCATCTGTTAGATTTCGTTATATCTGCTATATTTTTCCAAGATTGTAAGTCCTGTATATTTTTTTAATTTCGCGTGCGAGTGTGAGGATATATTATATGAACGTTACCCTTTGGTCATCAGTGAGGCAGTTTTGAAAGCTCATACTAAGCTCTTCGGTAGCCTCCAACAGAAAAACAATTTCATCGAAAAGGTTATCTATTTGTGTGAGTCTAGTATACAAATTGTGCATTGTATAATCGTACTTTTTTAGAGCTTATGAGAGCCAACTTTTCAAAGCTCGAGGCTGTTATGGTTTAACTACAGTAGAAGAGGTGACATACAAGGTAATCGCTTCCTTTTTGATCGTTTAAAAACAAACTGTTTCAAAAACATTTTTGGCAAATCCTGCAGTACTAGAGACGTACGGTGCAGCCTTGCTTTTATTGTTCTTCAAAAGCATTCTTAGACTTTCTAGGACATAACAATATTCCTTTAGAGTTTAAGTATCTTACTTATTTACGTTTTTAATATGCACGAACTTTTTTTTGACCATTTCGAAAATAGTTGGGTAGATCTGGGACAGCTCAGTAAATTCTTAGAATACTGAGCTAATCAAATACCAACAAATAATGAAATCATACTGATTTAATGAATCTTTGCTTTTCAACAGCTAGGTGATGTACTGAGGCAGTTAAGATGCAGCTAGTTTCGTGTAATAATGAAAGATAAAACCTTTTAAGAATAATGTTTCATATAAGAGCCTTTTGTATCTTGGATTATCCACGCAGTTAGGTATTATCTCAGCAGCTAATTCAAAAATAGTGGGTAAGTAAGGTTCTAATGTTGTTTGCTTTTCTGCAAACATATTTAGAGTATAGACTAGGACTGTTATGCTGATACGCTAATATTCTACTCAGTTATTCCTTATATATACACTAATATTCTACTCAGTTATTGCTTAAATCGATACTTAGGTTGCATTGGTGCGTTGTATTAATTATCACGCGTAATAAGTACAATTATAATTTTT
>Ga0194117_10006426_pt1 | contig 10327 bp, 8 predicted proteins | sample TA2MahsurfametaG_FD_160579 | JGI IMG/M metagenome (GOLD analysis project Ga0194117, IMG submission 160579) | Freshwater microbial communities from Lake Tanganyika, Tanzania - TA2015009 Mahale N1 surface | ecosystem: Environmental > Aquatic > Freshwater > Lake | place: Tanzania: Lake Tanganyika...
AAAAGATGAGAAGTTACAGTTGACTACTCAATACCTGATGGATAATGTCCTTATAGCTATTTCTTAGGCTAAATTCAAAATGAAATCTAAATCGAAACAATCCCTAGGTGACCTCATTGATGAACTCAAAAATATTTGGGCTCGAGGCAACTACAGAGCATGTATTGACTAGATTAAAAGGAAAGAATACTTCGGAAATGTAGCTTCTTTGATATGAATGACTTTCTTTTCAATACAAATAATAAGTATATATGATAAGTAATTACAATAAAGTATTATTCAATGAATTTCCTTACTCTGTAGGGTAGGCACTTTCTTTTTTTTGTAAAGATCAGGGTGTGCATTCTAACTCTAAACTTCATCTGTTGCCATAAATTTGGCATAGTTGAGCTAGTTTATCTCCCTCTTCAGTATGGAAAGTTCTGAGACTTCCAAGATAGGTTCGTTGAGTTTATCAGAATTATCTTATTTGAAACCTACTGACCTGTGTTTGAGTATTCCGGGAATTAATGGTAGCTAATCATGTATTTTTGTTCTTTCAAGTTAGCTGACTCTCTTCTACAGTTTCAGCTTATCGTTACTAAGTCTCTTCAGATTTTCGCATATAAACTTGTTTTACTTATTAAAATTGTCTATGTTGGATTTAAGTTAGTTGATGGTGGTATCACTTTTGGCTAGTTTTTATTTTAATGCCTCATTATTTTTTTGCAGCTGACTGTTCTCATCCTTTAGGTCCTTTATGATCATAAAGAGTTTTTAGATTTGGGTCTTGTTGTTGCTCACGAATTTTATATCTCGATAGATCTCTCTTTTGAGAGATGCTACGTAGTCGCTTCCATTTTTATATACTAATAGATCCTTGAATTGTATCAATGCAGATTCATCTAAGTAACTTCTATCGTTGTCTTAACACCCGATAAGTTCGATATTTTCGATGATTAAATCTTTTGCCTCAAAATCATAGCTGTGGCGATTTACATTTTTTTAGAGTTGGGCCATTTCATTTTTTAGGACTTTTAATTATTCTTGGAGGGAGGCGACTTCAGCCATCAAACCTTGTTCCCGTTAGTTCCATTACTCCCTAATCTGTGAAAGTTCTTCCTAATGTAGTTGTTGTATTTGCCTAAATGACTATATTCTTACAGAACTTGCATGAAGGATTGATGGGCTTTATCTTTGAGTTGTACAATTTGGGCCTGCATGTCTTCTCTTGAAGTTTTACAGGCATTACAGACAACAGTACTATCCTAATCTGTCTTAAAACTGCGATTTGAATAGGTTTTGCTATTATCGACTTGTTTTTATCTGCTGAGAGATGACATGTATTATATTATTCTAATTAAATCAGCCTAACTGATTACCCGAACATACACAACATCTGTATATTTTTATACATCACACGCTGCAAAAAAAGTGGTTATCAAGTTTAAACTTAGTAATAAGCTAGTAAAAATGATAATAAAAGAAATTTAGATTTGATTTGTTTATGTGTTTTTGAGAGACTGTTAGATTAAGCTTTATGTTATATTAATTTTTAAATGTTTAAAACCAAAATCAATTATCCCCCTAACGGCAGTAGCTCCAAAGAGAAAAAATTGCCACCCAAACCCAAACCGTAGTTTTCAACTGACTTCATTGATAGAGAAAAATACAAACTTTCAGAAGCTGAAATGATACAAAAAAAAGCTTCACTTCAGTCCAAACATAGATAAGAGGCGATCAAAGATTTGCAAGAGCGTAGAAGAAAACTATAACAGGGTATTATTGACGAAGACACACGTAAAGTATATTAGACTGCTTTGACATCAAAAAAAATCGATTTGAATCCGCCACCCAGAAAGTACATATAGATTTAGAAAGAAATCTGAGTCAAATGATACAGTATGAGAGAGAAATCAAAGAGTAGAGATCAGGTAGTAGAGAAAAGCAACGCACAACAATCCAGAGATAGACTTAGATTTAAAGCGAGTAAGACAGTTAAAACTAATAAATTGAAAAACAGTTGAAGTAAACGAGATATTTCATCAAAAAATTGCAAAGAGTCAAGAAAATCGATAACATAGAAAGAGCTGTTGACATAATAGCCGAACCACCACAACCCAAAAAAAAGTAGGTTAGAGTATCTCGAGACAAATCAAAGTAGAAATCGGCAGAAAAAAAGATCCCTTTAAATAACAAAAAAATCCTTTAAGATTTAAAATAGTCAAGATCAAGTGCAGTATCTTCTCAGTAGTAAGCTCTTTCCAGTATTGAGGATACAATCCGCTTTATGGAGGAAAGATTATTTTCAGCAAAGAGGATAGAAAAAATAAAACAAGAAGAAGTCTCTAAGATAAAAGATTCAGCTATCAGTAATGAAATAATCACGATAAATTCACCTAAGGTTCAAACTAAAGACAATCTTGAATTGTCAGGTCTTGGCATACATTAAGGTGATAGCGAGGATTAGTGTTTAAATACAATTCGAAGAATGAAGGATATGATGGAAGGAAAAACAGCGTATCAATTCGAACCACCTTCTAGGTTGAAATAAAATAGAGAAGGCATTTCGAATAGAATGATATCATTCTAGTAGTTTTCTACTCTTCAAAAACCTTCACCTCATCTCGCGTAAAGTGAAGCCTAAGTTGACTTCAGTCTTACAATGAACTAATCTGAACCACATACATTGCAAAGATCTAAGCTGGATTTACAAGATGAAGATAGAGAATATGAGAGGCTTAAGAAAAGTTTGTTTGAAGAAGTAAACCGACTTCAACTACAAACTCCTTAGGTTTCAGTAGTTTAGGCTTCATTTAATGCTAAACCTACACCTTCAATGGATCAATAAAGTATCAGTCATCTCAAAAGTATGCCTACTCCACAAAGAGTAAAGAAGATAAATCCAGAACTAGCCAAGTTGAGAAATCAAATCGAAAATGTAAAGTAGAGTGTTCAAGGAATCAAAGTATAACCTATGGTTATAACAAAACCTGGTTAGGTGATGGGAATTGATTTCCGAGGCAGTATTAATATTAAAAAGCACATAGTTCAACAGAAATGATATATATAAATATGCTTGTATTAAACAATCATGAGCGTAAATTGGATGGAAGCAGGTGTATTTTTTAGAATTTAGAGCTTTGGTTACTTCGTATAGATGGTTAGGGATAGTACTCGAACAGTATGGTTCTTTGGATCTACTATAACACACCATTTTGTTATTACATTAGTTTTTTATAACTTATTAGTACTCTTGAAAATTAAACTCCTCCTTAGTCATGTGTTTTCTAACCTTAGTAAACTGACTATGTTTCTTATTTATCACTGATCATTTCAGACAAACGTGATAGCTTAAAGAAATTTGAATTCTTTGTTGGTCTTACTATATCTTGTTATTGACTTATAATATTTTTATTGAAGTTTTAAATATGAGCTTGAGGGTCATTTTAAAAATAATGAGGCAGACGTGTTGATATTTTTTAAACATTTTCAGTTGTGTATGGTACGATTGAGTCAGCGAGGGTAGTTTATGCTGAACACTTTCGATACTTCGGGTATTTTGAGGAGTAAAGTGGTTAAATGGGTTCTGGCATTCTGATGAAATAGTTATTTTAAGGTATATTTGAAGTCGATGTAATTTCTTTTAACACTTCCATGTTTTGGTTCGGCTATGGAGATGAGACTCTAGTCTGATATTTTATAGACCTAATAAGGCAAGTATTTGTATTATTTTACTTATGAATCTTCTGATCAGCTTCTCTTCTCTCTTTTTTAGAATTTAACAAAGAGATCTTGGCTAAATTTTCAGTCCTGGCTTTGAATTGATACCCAGATTAGCCACTTATATTGGAAGACTGACATGAAAGCAACTCTTGTACTTTCATATTTCTACAGTTTTACAATGAATACTTCTAGCTATTTTTCATAAATTTAGAGCTCTACTGCATGATACGATTGCGAGAATGGCTATGTCTTTTGAGGGACCGTTTCTAATTGGTAGCTTTTCGGGTGGTGTGAGCAGGAGGGCTTCTAAACTCTTTGGATTCGTAGTTCTGGTAGTGTTGGGGAGAGAAGAGTTGGCAGTTGCAGGATACGAGATGTTAACGGAACATTAACTTATTATCTTATTAATAAAAAGTCATTTAAAATATTTCTGACACATTTTATAAAAATATCCTTTCATATGTATTACAAAATTATTTAATTAAAAGATTAAGAGCATCAAAGCTATAAATCAATCATAGGAAGAATAGTTTTGATTTTAGGTCAGAGTTCTTCTACTATGTCTTCAGCTCATCTCCGATGTCACTGTACTGCTTGGCTAACTTGTTTGCATATTGGAGGGGAGCTGGCACGCGAACTGAACCAGTCCAGTTGTAGTAAGAGTAGGTTTGATTATAAGTGAGTTCAGCGATAGCCTCCAGTGGGAATTCTGGCTGGTTCTCGTAGGCGATCTTAAAGGAAACAGGAGTGCAAGTTCCTTCCCTCACAAGTGCACTGGCCAAATGAAATTCCTTGTATCCTTGAGAAAGTTACTCAAAAATGACACTTCCTGGTTAAGGATTGTAGAAATTCATGTTTTTTCCTCTAACATCACCTTCATAAATTCTTGAGTTCGGTTTTTTGTTGACTAGAATGTAGACAATAGTAGGATTAAAGTTAGTTAATTTTGACTTTACTCTTACCTTATCTATTGCTTCAATTATTCCTTGAACTTCAAACTCACTTTGGAATTTGGCTTGCATCTAGTTGATTCCTTCTCTATAGACAACTATAACAGATGGAAGTTTCCTTTAATTTTTCATGAACCAGTTCTGAAGCCATTGAATAAATAAGCCTTGAAATAGAGCAACACAGATATCTTATCTCTTTTTTACTATCTTACAGTCGCAGAAGTAAGTGGTTAGATCTGGGCTTGTAGTACCTGTAAAGCCTAAACTCATGCCACCTTTTCCTTTTGAGCTTGCTATTGCTGAAATGGCTACTGTTTTTTACCTCCATATTTTATGTTCGTTTCTTACTTCCCACAAGGAATGACCAAGTTTAACATTCATCTGAAGAATGATTTTTGAAGCTGCAGAAAGGCCACTTTTAGAGCTGGAGGAAAGAACCTTTTTAGTAACCATTTGAGAAGGACAGTTTAATTAGAAAGTAACGAATTTCTTAAGATCCCCATACAAACTCTTTTCTTTGGGATTCATGAGAAAGATCACAATATCAACTTTACCACCATTTTTGATATTCTTCTTCTCAAGAAGCAATTCTTTTGTCCAATCTTCCAATCTGTTACCTCCTTTAACTTAGACAAAGAAAGGTTCACGAATTTAAATACCAAATGTTTTTGAGGCTTTCTTCAAAAGACCAAAGGCATCATCAGCATCAGCTTGATCTTCTTATGGATACTTTCCGATGGAATAACAAAAGATGACATCTCTGAAATTAAAAGGATCAAGAATTTTTTATTTCAGTGCTATGTTACCTTTCATGACTTTAGCAAAGGTATTCTTTCCTAGCATAATGTCAGGAGTTGGCATTTTGAAACCATGTAATGGTTTAGGATTTTCATCAATGTTGAACAAAAGCTCTTCTTCCTTCTGAAGGATGCTTAACATTTTTTTAGTTTAATCCATCCTAACCGATGCACTGAGTTTAGTGAATTCTGCTAAATTTTTCATGAGTCTGAAATCTCCTCTTTGTTAATCAGTCAAACCAGTTAAGCTTACAAGTTAGGGTACTAGGTAAATAAATTACTTATTATTTACTCCTTCATTCTTGATTTTGAGCCTTTTCTCTTGGTTGACTTTGATCAAAGGTTGATTTTCATTTTTGATAATAACTCCATACTCTTTCTTAAAGTAGTAAACATAGCTAACTTCCTTTCCTTCCTTGGTAAAGTAGAAAAAGCTTTTAGGGGTCTGTTTATAATCGATTTCAAATATTTTGTATATCTTCGGATTTCCATATCTTCTCAAAACTGGACTACCTTTGTATTTAGTATTGATCTCATCTAGTGAGATTCTTTTCCTTTAGTCATCAAGAGTTTGTAAGAAACTGTCTTGTCTTAGAACACGTGAGCAGGGGTCTACTTGAAGATACATTTTTTTATTATAAGTGGCTACTGTGATATCAAAGCCTCTCCAGACATTTAATTTCCCCTCTACTTTATTGTTGCTCATCGCTGAGGTTTCATAGTAACTTCCAGGAGTGAGTTAAATCATGCCATCTTCTCTCAATCTCTGTTTAGCATTGATGTTAAGAACCTGAATGATCGAGGGCAAATTTTCAATGTTTTCACTTATAAAAGATTCAAGTGAGAGTTGTTTCACAGGTTTCACTAGTACATCATAGACATGTTTTTGTTCATTTCTAGTGAACTAAGCTTTGCAAGTGAGAACAGTTTTCATCTCTTTCCTACCCCAAACCATATGGCCTCGATTGCAAATTAGACCAATATTTTTTTTGAGTTCGAGGGAAATAGTTTTGGATATTTTTTCTATGAGTCCATCACTGTCTCCCGGAATTTCAGGACTGATATCGAGGGAATATTGATAGATGTTCAAACAGTTCTTCTTGAGCTTGATTTCAAAAATGTTTGAGTAGAAGTTGGTTGGTTCTGCATTGAGAGGTTTGGTGATGATTCCATTCTTCTTTCTGGGGAGCAGTTGTGAAGCAAGAGACAATTACTAGTTAGCTTTCATTATTATTATATCAAAGAATGAAATCATTGAGCAGATAAACTCGCTATTCTGATCAATTTTGATGCTTGACTGAAAACTGCCTGAAAAGAGATAATTTATTATTTTAGAAATTGTTTTTTTGCAGTATTTTTTTAATGGTTCGGTTATTATCACATTATAGCAAATAGGAGACAATGGAGACAATTTAGGTTTCCCAAAACAAAAATTAATAAAAATATTTTTGCGTGTTTTCAAAGAATATTTCAAATAAATGACTTTAAAAGAAATAGAAGAAAAATGTGGAAGAAATACAACTCAACTACTCTAGTAATGAAAATACTTATTTTGATTAATAAAATTATTAAGAGATGGAAGTCACCAAAGATGAGCCCTAGACTGCAGTCAAAGTTAAAAATGAATCTAATCTATAAAAATCTGAATAGTGCGAGCAAGAAGAAAACTATACTTAGTCTGCTGGTTAGTAAAAGATGGTTAAGAAGTATGACTATCTCAATGATGAGCCAAGACCATTGATATTCGCAGACAAGTACTGCCTGCGATACAGGGTGTGATGACTGTATGCTCTTTGATATCATAAATAAACATAGAAAAATAAAGAAAAGATCAAGTATTCACCATCCTCGATTATTTCCTCTATTTATGAATGCAGGATTAACATTTATATTTGGTATATTTATATTGTAATTCATGTTCATCTGATTGCTCATTTGAATTACTTGAGGCTGCGGATTATGGAAAGTATTTCTTGGGATATTGTTAGAATTATGTACTTGAGAATTTTTTTAATTTACAGGCCTTTTTGGTTGTATATTTGACTGTAAATACACTATTGACCTTCCTTGATTACTTTGATTGCCTTGAGCTCTATATAAAGGTTGGGCATTATAGGCTGGGGGAGGTGGTATCATCATGGGAACTGAAGGATAGACTGGTGGAGGAGGAGGAGCCATTGGCCTTGGCTGCATATAAGGTTGATAGGGCACAGGTGGAGTGATAGGTAATCCAGGAACTACTCTATAATTTGTAAAGCCAAAGCCTGGATTTAACGGTGCATAACCTAGTTGTGGAAACTGTTGATAGACTGACATTGGTTGTATATATCTAAAATTCTGCATGTATGGCATATTGAACTGTGCTCTTTAGACAGCTTGTCCTCTTTGAGCATTTATCAAATATTTCTGTTAAAACTGTGCTCTCTTTTCTTGTGACATCTGTTGTATTTCTTTCACCTTTCTCTCCAAATATTTTTTATATTCTTCCATTCCTTCTTGCTGTGTGGATGGATTGAGTCTATCGTACTAAGTAGGAAAGATGATCCTTTCATCATCATACTTTTTATTTGCCTCGTAATTATTCTAAAAACATGAACCTAAAATAACTGTGTTATAAGGAATAGCGAAAATGATGACTGAGATTCCAAGGATGATAAGATTTGGAAGTAATGCTTCAGGAGGAATACCACCTGGTGTAAAATTAGACCAAGTTAGGCTACCCAAACTGAAGATAAATGGGCCCATAAGAATAATTCTATAAACTGCATTGTTCACGAAGTCAGTACCTGGAACTGGTCTTCTATATCGTTTGAAAAAACAGTATTTTTGAACCCAATACATTAGTAAATACCCAAATAGTCCAATAAATGCAACGATAGGTTGCAAAGACACAAAGTAGCACACAAACACAAATACATTGGCTGTATAGATATAGTTATATCCCACTTAAAATTCGATGCCTTAATGGAGTAAGTTGTTTTCTTTTTGAGTCTGGTATAATTTGCTAGCTATATAAAACATAAGGTACTTGGTTTTGATTTGATGCAACGCATTATTTTCATAAATATGTGGTAGGGATCGAATAGGACGAGAAGGGGAGGAAGTATTGAAGTTGTAATATTTAACATGAAAATATTGTCAACGAGACCACTCACTTCATAAAGATTGCCTTTGTTGTAGTAAGCTGTGATGACTGGAATAAGGATCGAGTTCACCATTTGAGCTAAAATTGATTTGAGAGAAAGACTAGCCTGTCTTTAAGTTTAGGTGTAATCTTTTTAGTAAAGAGTCAATTTTCGAATAGCCTCTGAGTTATAGTCAAATTACGTCCAATTATCGCGTTGATGATACCGATTGTGCACGAGATGGCTATACTGACCATACGATCATCATTTTTAGCTTGTTGCAACTTAGTCAAACCATAAACTATAGCAAAACTGATACAAAGAAGGATAGTAGTGATACTAAAAGTAATAAATTTTTTCCTATAGCTCACACATTTATTCTGGCCAATATTGGTCCAAATGATATCTTCAGGTTCTGGTGCTCGAGCTAAATGTACTCCATACTCTTTTCCATCTTGTTTGTAAGTAAATCTTTGATGTTCTATGTTGCAAAGTGCTCTGATTTTGGAAAGAATTCCTGAATCATGAATAAAATTGAGTATAGTTTTGTTGTTATTGATTTCAAAGGTGATGAAGACATTAGTAAGGTCCTATCTTTCTCCTGTTTCTTTCTTTAAAACACCGGTGATTTTATCTGATAATTAAATGCATTTGTTATTTCTGTTTTCAATAAGCTAGGCGTATCTTTAGTACAGACGCTCTCTTTAAGTTCTAGTTGTTTTGAATTCTCTTGACTGCTGTCTCTATATGATCCACTCTGCAAATTTTTCCTTCATTTCTGTAATTTAATTGTTGATTTGTTCAATATCCTACCCTTTGAATTCATCCTCATGAAGATAAAATGGTTTTCCTATGTTCATTTTAGCTATTTTTAAAGGTTGTCTCCATATTGCAGGAAATCGGGAGTTATTTTTTATTGTTGTTTAGAAGTACTGATCGAATTGTTTTTGGAGTTCTTATAAATTTACGCTTAGAGGGAGACCCTACATCACTATAGAGTAGTCTGAAGAACTAATAGTATCTTTATCATATTTATTTGAATCCTTAATTTCATCATACTTGATACATATGATTACAAGTAACCATATTATAGCAGTAGCTACTCCGAGCCAGCATGAAATGTAATAATATAGTCTGTTTGTTGGTGTATAGTTCATCTGTTTTGAACTTAAAGAAATGTTTATATAATCAATTTTCGAATAGTCTATTATTCCCGAATCGCCTAGAGAATTTGAAGCCAACACATTAGTAGCAAGGGCATAGCCAGAGTAAATTATCAAAAGGATTGTAAGAAGAATAGCTAAATTTTTGAAGGTTGAGAAGTATAGGTAAGTTGATAGACCCATGTTCTTGATATCACTGAAGGATCTGCACATTTAGATGCTATCCTGCTGAATCTTAAATCAACAGCAAGGGCAGAACTAACTTTGAGGTTGTTAGTTGACCATACTAACACTTGTATCCATCCTCTTTGCAGTGGATTGTGTTTGGTTTTAGATGTCAAAATTACCTAATTTCATAGCTTTGATGTGCATTTAAGTGATTTCTAATTCAGGATAGTCTAAAATCTACTTTAATATTTTTTTTATCTACTGAAGATCTGTGTCATTCTTAGGATCTATCATCAGTTTTAGTTCCTCTATAGCTGACATGTTTAGAGCAAGGTTACTGAATGATGTTTTGGTGTCTTTGTTCATATCATCGAGTTTAATGTCTGTGATCGTGGTATCTTCGGCTTGCATGATCGGGG
>Ga0194117_10006428_pt1 | contig 10325 bp, 6 predicted proteins | sample TA2MahsurfametaG_FD_160579 | JGI IMG/M metagenome (GOLD analysis project Ga0194117, IMG submission 160579) | Freshwater microbial communities from Lake Tanganyika, Tanzania - TA2015009 Mahale N1 surface | ecosystem: Environmental > Aquatic > Freshwater > Lake | place: Tanzania: Lake Tanganyika...
TTTGAAATGATTTTTACTAAGCACACATTGTCTAATTAATTTATTAACTCAAAGTGGCCATAATAATCAAACATATAGCAAATATCATCTGAGATGGGAGATATTGGCTCCAGTCTGTCCTAATCTTTTACTTTTTGGTGTTTTGAAACACTCATGATTTCTGTTCCTAACTCATCTAACATAATCAAGTTTACACAGCCTTGTATTTTGTAATTCAAATTAAAATGTACCAATTTGCAGAGCAACCAAATAGCGATAACTAGCACAAGCAGTCAATAAAGAGGCAGAAGAGTCACCTCTCAGTAAAGGAAACGCTCAGGCAGTGCAAAAACACCATTGCAGAACTAGTGCAGAGCAATCAAGAATTGTCAAAGAAACTCAAACAGAAGTAAGCTATCATTTTGCAGCTGATCGAAGAAAAGCAGGAGTATTTGCTACATAAGGCCAACTGCAACACATAAGCACTCATCAAACAGCTGTAGGCTGCAAGTCAGCGATAACAGCAGTTCAGCCAGCTCATGAAGGAGATCGAATAAAAGTATGGAAAAATGATAGAAAAGCACCAGAGTTAAATACAAAGACTGAGTAGCTATAATCGAGCATTGAGAATAGACAATGCTGCGCTGAGAGAGTCCAAGGAAGCGCAGTTATAAAAGAAGAGAAAAAATGGGCTGATCAGTCAGTCACTTAAAAAGTAGCCGCACATCAGCAGCCAATTCCAAATAACGAGGATAAATGAGTAGAATGTTGAGTAGAAATTGTAAAGGCATTTTTCAGTAACTCTATAGACGCCAAATAAGAGCAGCAATTACATGAAGTATAACTGCCTGCCCAGCACTGAACCTTCCCTCAAAGCATTTCACTCGATCGATGTCACATCTGAACAGTCAACGATCCCTAAAAATCTGTTTTCGAATAACAAAATCAGGTAGTATGCACCGAGTGAATCTTCTGAGCCGAGATGGAGTTCCAATGTGGTGGTGAACAATAGGTTGATGAGCGTTGAAAATGTGATTAGGCGAGTGAATGAGTTGCTCACTGAGAGCGAAGACTAGTGCTGATAATTTGTTTTTGATAGACTATAATAATATAACATTGTTGAATGCTCAGAACACTTAGTTCACCCAAAGATTCACATCCCATTGCAGACGATGCACCCAGCTTATTTATCCACAGCGAAAAACCTATTTTCCTCAACGACCGAAACCACTAAAAGACGCCCTCAGAACGTGAGATCGAGTAATGTGAAGAATTGCTGCAAAAGATGATAGCTTCGCAACGTGAGCTTTCAAGCAAAGCTGAGATGATTATGCAATAGGTAGGGCAGGTCGAGAGATAGAGCCTAAAAACTAGTGGTATCGGTTAGATCGAAAATAGTGACTTAGTTATAGTATTTATTGCATCTGCATGATGCATTTATACCATAAAGGTAAGTCTTTTATTACATAGGCAAATTGGTGATCAGAAATAAGCGACAGAAGAGGTAAAACATAATTAAAAATTCAACGATAATATCGAATGAAAATCAAAATGAGTCACTGGTCACTTAAAATTGATCCTCGTTGATAGTATTTATTTAGCAGCCGAAAAGTATTCCAAATATATATTGTTTTACATCATTCACAGTTCCACTGATTCCTGACTCTGCCTGCTCTTTATCTCATCTTTCATGTTGTTCACACAGTATTTTACAAGGTCTTCGAATGAACGTTGAGAGGACTAGAAAGCTAAAGGAATTTGTTTATCTTTGCCGAAAAATTTAATAGTTGGATATCCTTGCACGTTGTATGGAGCACCTGCTGCTCTTTATTCATCCATATTCACGGCTCCGATCTTTACAACTCCGTTGAGTATCTCTGCTGCTTTTTAGTAGTCAGGTTTGAGGTGTTTGCAGTGACCACACCAAGGCGCTGTCTATTTACATTCTTACCATAGAACTCAACAAGCCAGAACTCGTCACTGTTAATAACAAGATCTTTGAAGTTTTTAGCAGTGAGTCTCACGACTGCTGAGTCGTCGCCGTATAGAGCTAGAACTGAGATTCCAAGGAGAAAGGCAAATACAATTCGTTTGGACATGATATATGATATACTTGACGTGTGAAAGTTATAATATAAAATATTATTACATACAGAGTATCTTCCAAAACGAACTGAGATCACCTTTCGAATAGATAAAAAGAGAAAACTTGATCTTTTAAGTCTATGAAGAAATGGTTATTTATATTACAAAGTACAACATTTAAATAGCTACTCTTTATTCTGATAAGTTTATTTATTTGCTGAGATAAAATAAATTCTATAATTAACATCCATGGCCTTAGCTCTATAACACGAAAAATCTAACCCTCTCTAAGAAATCAACGAAATCACAGAAAGGCCCAACTTTACCAATCCCATCTCCAAAGCCACCTTCGAAGCACTACCTAAGATTTATGGTACAATCAAGAAAAAAAAGTATGTGGTCAAATACTCCTCTTAAAAAAAGTAAAGTTTGTAACCATAAACAAAAAACAGAGATCACTCATATCGAATGTCCTTGATCTAAAGATCATCGTTCAATAAAACACCCGCAAACAAATAGGCCACTCGTCGCGAAGAAAAGTCTTAGAAAAGGTTCAAAACATAGATGAAATCATTTGATAAGAATTATGTTTTGGAGTTGAGTCGCCCAAGGAAGTAATATTGTGGTAAAAAGAACTGTTTCTGTTGCAAAATCTGTAGTAATTAACAGAATAAAAGTATATAGAGGCCTGCAGTAAAACTACAGCCGCCACGAAAAATAAAATTGCCTTAAATCTAGCGCAATATTGATTTAGACGAAGTTGAAACAAGACACAAGGTCTCACTTGCCACCATAGACCGTAACTCAGGATCAATAGGAACCACAAGAAAGCCTTTTACATTATTAGATTTATTGAAAAGCAGTGAACGCACCACAAAACCCTTAATTTAGGATAAAGCATAAAAGGATATTGTTTAATCTGTAATGCCTAAAAGTTTAGTTCAAAGTATACTATAGAAAAAAGAAGTAGAGATCCAATTTCCAATGAGAACATAATGTGCAGCTGTACAAACATAATAACCTTAATTTTAAGCTGAAGACAATCTGAAAGGCATAACAGAGCCTTTTTAGAATAAGTATTCAGAAAAAGAAAGACAAGTTGAATCTTCAAACTCGAATAGGTCTTATTTAAAACAAAGAAATTAAGAAGATGGCGTCAAATTTAAATACCTTTAAAATGGCGCAAACTAGGATAAATAGAAACTAAGATTTCAACAGCTCAGAGCCAAAAAAATAGAAAATTAGGTTTTCGACTCTGAATCTTAAGATAGTCGATATATCAGATCTTCTTTATCCTCTGCCTCCATCAGCAAGCATGTTTTCTAAGGAGGAAAATAAACCAATACTATGTTTCATTCCCTCAAAAATAAGGAAACTTCAAGTGTTAAGTAACGTCCAACTAGTCGATAGCCCAAATAACAATCGAAATAAAAGTTCATCTACCAAAAGAAAAATGGTCTTTTTGTTATCCCAGAATAAGATTAGTATGTTTCTTATCTTAAAGGTTATGAACCCATGAATGAAAAATTCAATATTAAAAATCTCATTCGAAAGCCTGATTTCAAGGTTGTGAAGTAACAGGAAGGTGTTTATTTCGGATAATTTAAGGATTAAATTAAAAATGGTAGAGGTATTTTAGTTACTGATCGTCATATCTTTGAAGGTCACTACACTAACAACTTGAAAAATTATGGTTGTTAAAAAAATGCGGATGGAGTTTATAAGGGATAGTATGTCAATGGTGTTCGAGAGGGCTATGGTACTTTTGAATGGAATAATGATGAAATTTTTGAAGGATAGTGGAAAAATGGAACTAAAAACGGATATGGTATTTGGAAATCACCTAAAGGATATTACTATTAAGGAAATTGGAAACTCAACAGACAACATGGAAAAGGTATCTACAAACATAAAGTAAGTACTTATAGAGGACACTTTGTTTAGTTTTTAAAAGAAGGTGAAGGAGAATAGTTCTTTTTAAATGGTGATAAGTACATTGGAAATTACTCGAAAGGTAAACCAAATGGATTTGGTAAATATACTTGGGCTGATGGAAGTTACTATTAAGGTTAGTTCTAAAACGGTGTGAGGCAAGGCAAAGGAAAATGGGTTTATAGCAATGGAATTGTTTATGAAGGTTAGTTCAAAACCGATTTCAAATAAGGATATGGAAAGTAAACCTATAAATCTGGGGAGTACTTTGAAGGTACATTTGTTAAGGGAGCTAGAAGTTAAGGTTCTTTGTTCGATGTGCATGGAAACGAGATCAAAATCACACAATCTGATTGATCTTTCTTACCTCTTGATTTTATCCTATTATAAATACTAATTTTTGTCTTTGTGACTTACACAATTACAATTATGATTAAATATAAATACAAATCCATGTAATCTATAATCATTGATCCTAAGCTTTTTAGTCTATCATCTTTTATTACTTCTCAGGATTAGCTTAGTTCTGTTTTCCTTATTAAATCCTCTCTGCTACTTATTATTTAGGCTCTTCTTATATTTTCTCTATGTTTTACTACACTTTAAACTGGCTGGTATTTCGTAATTGTTAGACCTGAATCTATTGGTTTTCTATTACAGGAGGATTTTCAACATTAGCTGCAGCCAACTTGCGTTCTTCAGTTTTAATTTGCTTAGACTTAGTATGTACGACAGGTGTTACTTCTTTCATCTAGCTGTTGCCTTAATTTTGTGGGGTATTGAGTGATTCTTTTTTCTTTTTTACCTCTTAGATTATCTCCTCATAATCTTTACGTTATACTTACTCTTCAGATAGGAGATCAGGAGTCGGAGGACGATATACATATAGAATCGAATCTGGACCAAAAAGTGTTGAATACTTTTTAAGTCTTTCCTCTTTCTTATCATCTTCTTCGAACTTCATACATTTCATACATTTGAACTCCATTTCTACTGCATTTTCTTCTGTCCCAATGAAGTTCAAGCATTTAAAGTGATACCACTATCCGCAAACCTCACATTAAAGCATATCAGTTTCTCCTTCGTAGGGTTTCTTACAAACACAAAAGATTCCTCCTTCTACATATTATAAATATTACCTTATTAAATTAGAGTTTAAACTTGTTGTACTGCATGTTTTCCTCTCTTACGACCCACCTTCTTTTATTTCTTCTATCCCTGCTTACCTTTGATGGACAGAGTGCCATTCAAAAATTGTTCGAGTTTCTATTTTAGAGCTTGATTTTCTAACATGATTCTTTAATACCTTCTAAAATTTTATTCGTTTGTGTCTCCGTTTTTGAAAGAGTTCCAGAATTAATCATATTTGTTAAGGCATTTTCTAATTTCCCTCTTAGATGGAGTCTAAATATTTGTGATCTTAAAACCATTTTATACTTTTTCGAGATGAACTGTCATCATTTTAGCTTTGCTGAGACTATTCATCAGTTCTTTCAAAAAATCTTCATCACTACTATTCACAAGATTTCTTCGTTCTTTGAACTCATCTTTTTCTACTTTGACCACAGTCTATATGAAATTCGAAGGTGCAGCTGATTTCATAAGTCGATAAGGGAACTGAGCAATTCTGTAAGTCTAGATATACTTCTCAATCATCCTTGCAAATTTGATGATTTACTATCTCGCTTTCTTCTTTTTGTACTCTATTTGTCTAGTTAGTTTCAATGGCTAATGCTCTTCGCAGAATATAAGATATTTTAGTTTTTAAAGATTTAGCTGTTACATGTAAACTTTTTTCTTACGAGCGCATTCTGGATGGTAGTATTTATCGCATTAAACATCTTCACATTTAACAGCTGCTCCACATCTACTTTTCTTACAGGCAAAGCATTCTTTCTTAAATCTTTTCTTGTCAATATTTTCGATTCCTTTGATGCTGATCACTCCATTCTTTTACTAGAAATAACATTCAGGAACCCAAATAGCACAAACATAATGGACCCAAATGTAATGGCAAGTAGGAACTGATGTAGGATAAGTTGATTTTACGAAATAGTCATAGTAACATTACTCCTACTTTTCGCCTTTTTCTCGGACCACTTTTATAGTTGGTTGATCCTCTTAGCCCTCCATTTTTTATTTTACAATGTATTCTTATTTTTGTTTATTGTAAGGACATTTCTTTGAGTACTAGTAATAGCCTGGATTTAGCTCCTTGAAAATGTTTGTATCAATATGTAAAGAGGTTCTTTTCATTGCTCCACCTTTAACATTGCACAGAGGACAAGGTAAATTGATACCAGATGGTCCAAAAGCTAAACAGACATCACAGACCCAACTTTCAGCAGGTACTTTTGCAAGTCCAACACATCTTTGATGCAAGCTGATGTTGCACATGCTACAGAAGACAATCAGATTATCGTCAGTATAGTCCCCATCCGTACATATCTGGCACTTTGCATCTTCAAACTGCCCTTCTTTTTCTTATTATTAATCGATCACTTCATTCTTTATAACTTTTTATCTATACTTTCTCTTTCTGTATTCTTTCATGTACTCTAGATATTTTTCTTCTTCAGGATGTAGTTGAAAAACAAAATCAAGAGGATCTTTTGTAGGAATGGGCATAAAATCCTCTTTTATTTCTGGAAGTTGGACTGTTGGTAGATTAGATTGAAGTATACTGATAACTTTGTCTAAAGGTAAATGAAGTACTGCATCAAGAATTAAATCCTGTTGATTAAAAGTCTTCTTGTAAATTCTATTTTGCTGTTCGTTTTCAATATTTTCAGCTGATCCAACCTTCACTAATTTTTCTTCATCGTACACATCCAATTTTTCGAGTTAATTTTTTATTTATAAATTTTAGTTGTCTTAGAAATCTATCTTTGCTTTGATACCATTTTCTTAATTCTCTTAATTATGGTTTAGCTAGTTCAACTGTCTATTTTAAGCTGAATCTTAATGAAAAATCTCATTCTCATTACTTACTTTACTATTTTTATTTTTCTACTTCTTCTGCGCTTTCTTTTTAGCCTGTTGTCTCAATAACTCAAACAGATTGGTCTCCTTGTAAGGTTCCTCCTCTTTCTGGAATTCTATGGGTTCAGGCATTATAAACTATTTTGGAGGTAGTTCTTGAACTTGAGACATGTAAGTACTTATATTATTGCTCCATTTATCACTATTTTTAATTTTTTTATTTAAGTAGTTGTAAAGGATAGCACGATTACTTGAGATAAACTGGTCATCTTATGCAACAGTCGAGGTCATGATTTTACGCTCAATCGTTTAAAGTCGAGAAGGCAAAGCAACTGGTATAAGATTACTCATCTTCTAAGCTAACTAGCTTCCCAACTTATCTAGCTATTCATCCTCAAATGGAATTGAAGAAGTGCCAGAGAAATTTTTGCTGAGTCTATTTGGAAGCAGCAAAAGAAGCTTTTGAACTTTATCCAGTATGTCAAGTGCAACATCATGTGGATTTTTCTTTTGGAAAAAATCGAGACTATAATACTCAGCTGAGATCGCATACCAAAGGCAGGTAGCAGATAAGGCATTGTAAGGATTCATTTTGTTTTGGAGACTTACCTCATCATAATCTATCTTCTTGAGATAGTCGATGATTTTTATATATCCTTCAATGGAGGACTATTACTTACAAGGAGTTACTCTTTCTCTCACCTTTATCTTCTCTTCCCATTCCTCTTCATCTTAACTTTTTTTTCGATTTAATAGTTTGGCAGATTTTTTGGGTCTACCTTTGCCTCTGGGGCGCCCTGGGCGTGCTCCACTTTTTCCCGCTTTCCTTTGAATAGAAGAGTCGACATCTGAGTCTGAAGAGTCTATGGACTAATCATCAATGGAGGCATCATTTTAAAGGCGCAAAGAGATCATAGATGTGAAATAAATAATTAAAATATAAATTGGATTTAATGTTTAAGTGCCAAGCTCAAGTTCCTATTTTCATCTAAAACTCAGTCTTCTGAGACTTCTTATCTTCAAAAAAACAAAAAGTTATCTAAAATTTGATTTTTATATGCTTGTTGAGATTTTGGGGACTCAAAACAAATACCTAGAATACAATTTTAAACATTTTGTGACTTAATTCAACCTTTTATAGCATTATCCTTTGTTTTTAATTTGATACGCATTCATTTAACATCATCTCATATGACCATCGGATTAAAACTTATTCTCTCTAGCTCTTTTCACTAAAACAAACAGCTAAATAGGCTTCAAGAGACTGTTACTGACTATTTGCACAAGCATACTTTAGCAACTTCTTTATTTGTTCAGTTAGTTTGGCTATCGTGCTGATTTATAAATTATAAATTAGCCTAAAATTATTTCTTAAATATCGAGAAAACTGACCTTCATTGTGTACTCTTATTATTTTTTTTTATTTTCCTGATTTAAATGGTATGTTTGTTCGCTATCCTTTCAACTTTTTTGATACTTGAAGATGCTTCATTTAACCACTTTGAGATTGATTTCTTAGATACTTCCTTTTAAGACATGCTTTCTTCATTAGGCTCACCTCCTGTCTAACTTTTAAATTCTCAACAATCATACATTTTTAAGGGCTCTAAGTACTTTTCGCGTGACTCAAAAAATAATGGATTCTTCACTCAAGCAAAAACTAATTATTCTTGAGAATCACCTAATGACAATACAGTGAGATTCGTCCCAACTAGCTTTTGACAGCTTATTAACTATCGATTTTCTTTTGTGCGTGAGTTCGTTGTGATGTTTATTTTTTCTTATAAATGTAAAAGATAATACTAAACGTAAATGACTTAACTTTCATTTTTCATTGCTTAAGTTCAATTTGACTTATCAGATGTTGTGATGAAGCAAAATAATCATATATTATTTATATTCTAATTATAACAGTAATATGAAACTATACATACTCATCTTCTAGATTTTTATGATGGTCATCTATGGTATCTTCGTTCGAGTTCGTACAGAAAGCAACTAAATCAGTTACATTCGAGTTTGCACAGATAGCAACTCAACCAGCAACTCAAACAGCTACTCAATCAGCAACTCTACCAGCAAATCAATTAGCTACGTTCTAGTTTGCACAGACAGCAACTCAACCAGCTACGTTCTAGTTTGCACAGACAGCAACTCAACCAGCAACTCAAACAGCTACTCAATCAGCTACTTCTATTTATATACACCCATCTATTTTAGATTGGCATACACTTTATTAGCAGCACGGAGCAGAATGTACGATTGGTCTCAATTCACCAACTATCTTTTCATTCTCACAATCAGTTTTCAAATGAACACTCTTTACATATTATTTTGGAAAGATTGTTTCGCAAAATAATTTAATTCCACAGAAACTATTACTCCCCACATTATTATCTCAAATATTTAGTGCACTTTAACACTTCTGGTCACTACTTTTCAGTTTACTGGGCAACTTACAAGCTCTCAAATTTTTACACTTTCAATAGTAGAAATCTTTGCCTTCGCTCTCAATTTGTGTATCAATGAATTGGGTAAATCTACAATCATTTAGGTGTATAAGCGATTACAGGAGGGGGAACCATGACCATCTTCATGTTTGATATCTTTTTGCAATTCCAATCCGTAAATTTTGTTGCAACTAATAACTCTAAAATGACTAATAAAAACAATAACGCTATTTTACAACGACAACGCGAATTATCGGACTTGCTGTTCTTGTTGCACTCTGGCCCAACTTTAATTACACAACTGCAATTATAGATACAAGTTATTTGCCTCTCAAAGACTCTGCACTCCTAAAAGAGGAAGGTTTTATTCAGATGATCTTGGGTTTCTGTGCAGCGATCTGTACTACACTTGGGCTGAGAATCTTTGGCTAAAGATTATCGCTTTAGAAATTGATTAACACAATCTTTTTGGTATTTATTTTATAATACAGACTGGAGTTTTTCTTAGTTCTTCCACAACTGTTATCATTGATCCATTCGCTTCAATTCTGATGGGAATGTTTGGACCATTCCTCTCCTACATAATTGAAAAATATTTATCTTCTATCTTAGTCAAAGGATACCCAATTTAAGCGATAATATTTTCAGTACTGGGTGGTATTTTCGACTCAATTTTCTCTGGAGGTAGAAACAACAGAACACCATAGTTATCTTCAGATAGCGTAAAACAAGGAGGACTTCAATTTGCTTGTCTGATTATATCTGCGGTGATAGCTATTGCTTTTGGATTTTTGGCTACTTTCTTTTTGAGATGCTTCAATCCTAAACAGTCATTAAATAAAGACGGAATGATTTGGTTCATTGATCAATAAAATGTACCTATTTACCCTGATGGAG
>Ga0194117_10006433_pt1 | contig 10320 bp, 7 predicted proteins | sample TA2MahsurfametaG_FD_160579 | JGI IMG/M metagenome (GOLD analysis project Ga0194117, IMG submission 160579) | Freshwater microbial communities from Lake Tanganyika, Tanzania - TA2015009 Mahale N1 surface | ecosystem: Environmental > Aquatic > Freshwater > Lake | place: Tanzania: Lake Tanganyika...
CACATCCAATTAAAACAGTCGCACAAGAACTCGGACAAAGAATTCGCAAAGCGCGCAATGAAAAAGACCTTACCATTCAAGCATTGGCTGATATGGTGGGCATCGAATACACTCAAATGAGCAGGATTGAGCTGGGTAAAATCAATACCAGTGTTTTGCAGGTTTGCAGAATTTCTAGAGCGCTTGATATTTCTATGTCTAGCTTGCTGAAGGACCTGGAATTAAATGTTTCTCTAAAACAAATAGAAGATTGCAGATCTGAAATGTAATCCCCAAGTCAGATAATACCTAGTCCGTGTTTTTCATTGCTTGCAATGTTGTGAACATTCCACTCCACTCTTTTCTCGAACGAATTTTTCCGCTTACTGCAGTCTTTTTTGTTACAAATCCTGCAAGAAAAATCAAGGCATCCATCGGCATGCACAAATAATTCAACACTTTCCCCGAATTCATTTCTGGCGATCTCACTGAATGCATCCACCTCGTTGTGTGCTTCATGTACATTCAGGTACCAGGGAACAGTAAGATGACAGTCCACGTGTATTACCGATCCAAACTTGATGATGCGCAAGTTGTGAAGATCTACCCAGTTATCTCTTCTGTTTTCATTCATCCTGCCAACCAATTTTTCGAGCATGGCATGATCGGCTTCATCCATGATACCGGCAATGCTGCCTCTGACGATTGTATATCCGGTGTAAATGATGAAAAAGGCAAATCCAATGGCAATCAGACTATCCATCCATATCCAGCCTGTGAAAAAAATAACTGCCATGGCAGCCACAATTCCAATGGTAGAGTAAGTATCGCTTTGCAGATGTTTTCCTGATGCAACCAGTGCCAAGGAATTGTTTTTCTTTCCCACTCGAATGGCATACCAACCTGTTGCGTAATTGACAATGGCGGTAAAGCTGATGATCAACATACCGGTGTCTAATTTTTGTATTGCGTAGGGGTGAATAAAATTATCAATCGCCTCATAAATAATCACGAATCCGGCGATTGTTACCAAACTTCCTTCTACAGCGGCAGAAACAAATTCTGCCTTTCCATGTCCATATGGATGTTCTTTGTCACGCGGTTTAGCTGCTACATACAAACTGTAGAGGCTGATGAATCCGGCCACTACATTGACAGTACTTTCCAATGCATCGGTAAGAACAGCAACAGATTTGGTCATCCACCAGGCAATGATTTTAAAGACGAAGAGGATGACAGCAACGATGGCTACAACGCGTTGGACTTTAAAATTTAGGGTTGCCTGTTGTGATGGATTCATGATATAAATTCTGTCTGAAAGTAGTCATATTGAATTTATTTTAGTGAACTTCGCAACAGAATTAATCCACATACAATCGAAAGATAATTTTATGCCTGTCGATCTGCATGCTTTCAAAGACCTTCATCAATATTGCAACGCTCATGGCGTTCAATTGGTGGCGGTCTCAAAAACAAAGCCCAACGAAGACATTCTCGCATTGTATGAAAACGGGCACCGTATTTTTGGTGAAAACTATGTTCAGGAGTTGGTAAAAAAGCAAGAGGAACTCCCAAAAGATATTCAGTGGCATTTTATTGGGCACCTGCAGTCAAACAAGGTGAAATACATTGCGCCTTTTGTCTCGCTGATTCATGGGGTTGACAGTATAAAATTGTTGCAAACCATTGAAAAGGAAGCGGGTAAGAACAATAGAGTCATTCCTTGTCTCCTGCAAATGCATATTGCCATGGAGGAGACAAAATTTGGCTTTGATATGGATGAATTGAGAGCTGCTGCAGCAGCAATTTTTTTAGAGAAAAAATTTCCTCATGTTCAAGTAGCGGGACTGATGGGCATGGCTTCGTTTTCAGAAAACACAGCGTTGATACAGTCAGAGTTTCAGCAATTGAAATCAACCTTTGATGAAATAAAGTCCACTTACCCGGAGGAGTCAACCGCTTTCAGCATCCTCTCTATGGGCATGAGCAGTGACTATAAAACCGCCGTCGCATGCGGATCGAATATGATTAGAGTGGGGAGTGTGCTGTTTGGGGCGAGAATTATAGAAAGTTAAAATATTCACTTAGTAAAAGTTGTCATTGTTTTCATTGTTGTCTTAGTCATATCCCAACAACAAAGACAACCTGACAACAATGACAACCTATAACCTACAACTAACAACTGATTTCATTTTTTCTTCCCTGCAAAATCAAACACCATATTGCAAAAAGCTTTCACGCCAACATCCAACATGCTGTCATCAATATAGAAGTCAGGTGTATGATGTGGAGCAGCCTTGTTGGGGTCCATTCCTTTCGGCATTCCTCCTAAATTGAAGAAAAAGCTGGGTGCTTTTTCATTGAAAAATGAAAAGTCCTCCGCGCCTGTTGTCCATCTGCCCATATCCACATTCTCTTTGCCTGCAGCTTTTTCAAGTGAGGGAATCAACATGTTCACCAAAGCAGAGTCATTGTATGTAACCAGTGTTTTGGTGTCGATCACTGTTTCAATTTTTGCACCCCATGCGTCGCCGACAGATTGACAAATCTTTTTGATTTTTTCGTGCACATCTTTTTGCATTTTACTGTCAAGTGTGCGAATGGTGCCCTCTAATTCAGCTTCTTCAGGAATGATATTGGCCCTCACGCCGGCATGAAACTTTGCAACAGTCACCACCAGTGGAGCAACAGTCAGGTCTTCCTGTCTGCTGACAATAGTTTGAAGCTGATTGATAATTTGTGATCCAACGACAACAGGATCAATGCCGGTCCACGGTGTTGAACCATGTGTTTGCTTTCCTTTTATCTTGATGGTGAACCAATCAGATGATGCCATCATAGCGCCTGGCTTGTATTTTATTTTTCCAATTTCAAGTGAAGAAGAAATATGCAATCCCAACACTGCATCCACTTTTGGATTCTCCATCACACCTTCTTTGATCATCAAGGGTGCACCGCCTTCTTCATCAGCAGGGGGACCTTCTTCGGCAGGTTGGAAGAAGAATTTTACGGTACCTGGAAGATCTTTTTTCATGGAGGCCAGCACTTCAGCAGTCCCCATCAATATAGATGTATGCGTATCGTGTCCGCAGGCATGCATTACAGGAACTTGATTGCCCTGGTATTCTGATACGGTGGTTGACTTATAAGGGACATCCACTCTTTCCTTTACAGGGAGTCCGTCGATATCTGCCCGAAGTGCAATAACGGGTCCGGGTTTACCACCTCTTAAAACACCCATCACACCTGTCTTTGCAAGTTTGGTGACTTCTATGCTCAACTTGGCAAGGTGATTGGCGATGTATTCCTGTGTTTTGAATTCCCTGTTTCCAAGTTCAGGATTTTGATGGATATGTCTTCTCCATTCAATGAGTTTGGGAGAGATTGCTTTTGCTTTGGTTTCGATTTGCTGCTGCACAGGAGCTTGCGCACGGGATGAAATCACAAGTGTTGCAAACACCAAGAATAGAGCCAGTTGTATCCGTTTCATACGTTCATTTTTTTGCGGTATTAAGATACGCATTAATGCCGAAAATCAGCCTGAAAATGGCTAACTTTGCAGACCCATAAAAGTAAATCAATCACCATGCTCAGTGCTCGCAACATTACATTGGCCTACGGAAAAAGAGTTTTGTTTGATGAAGTGAACATCAATTTCATCAAAGGCAATTGTTATGGTGTGATTGGTGCCAATGGTGCAGGAAAAAGTACCTTTTTGAAAATTCTCAGTGGTGAAATCGAACCCAACAAGGGATTTGTAGACATCACACCTGGTGAACGCATGGCGGTATTGAATCAAAATCAATTTCAGTTTGATGAAAAAACGGTGTTGAGTACTGTGCTCATGGGACACAAAAAAATGTGGGAGATCACCCAGGAAAGGGAAAAGATTTACGCCAAGGAAGATTTTTCTGAGGAAGATGGCATTCGTGCTGGTGAATTGGAAGCAGAATTTGGGGAGATGGGTGGTTATACCGCTGAAAGTGATGCTGCGACTTTATTGAGTGATCTGGGTGTAACGGAGCAATACCATCAAACTTTGATGAAGGATATGCCTTCAAACATGAAGGTGCGCGTATTGTTGGCACAAGCCCTTTTTGGCAATCCGGATATCCTTTTGTTGGATGAGCCCACCAATGGATTGGATATTGAAACCATTGGATGGTTGGAAAATTTTTTGGCCGATTATGAGAACATTGTTTTAGTTGTGAGCCACGACCGACACTTTCTCGATGCTGTTTGCACACATGTGGCTGATGTGGATCGCCAGAAGATCAAGGTATTTACAGGCAACTATACATTCTGGTATGAATCATCTCAATTGATGGCACGTCAGTTGAGTGACAAGAATAAAAAAGTAGAGGACAAGCGTCAGGCGTTGCTTGATTTCATTGCACGCTTTAGTGCGAATGCTTCTAAGTCTAGACAGGCAACTGCCAGAAAGAAAGCATTGGAAAAACTTACCATTGAAGAAATTGAACCATCCAACAGAAAATATCCAGGAATTATTTTTCAGCCATTAAGAGAGGTAGGTAATCAGATCCTTGCAGTGGATGCATTGTCAAAGTCAGTCGATGGCAGGGTATTGTTTGACAAGGTTTCTTTCTCATTGAGCAAGGGTGATAAAGTTGCTTTTGTAAGTAAAGACCCATTGGCTGTTACTTCATTTTTTGAAATCATCAATGGTGAAATACAAGCTGACAAAGGAAAGTTTGAATGGGGTACTACTATAACAAAAACGTATCTGCCGATTGAAAATGCTGACTATTTCAAGAAAGACTTGGGATTATTGGACTGGTTGAGACAATTTGTGCCTGTGCATGTTACAGATGCAGATGAGCCTTTCTTGCGTGGATTCCTGGGTAAAATGCTGTTCAGTGGTGATGATATCATGAAAAAAACCAAGGTATTGAGCGGAGGTGAAAAAGTTCGATGCATGGTGAGCAGAATGATGTTGCAAAATCCAAATTGCATTGTGCTCGATCAGCCAACCAACCACCTGGACCTGGAAAGCATTCAAAGTTTCAACGAAGGGTGCATCAATTTTCCTGGAGTTGTTATGCTTACATCACACGACCATACATTCATGCAAACAGTTGCCAACAGGGTTATTGAATTGACTCCCAAGGGTTCAATTGACAGATTGATGACCTTTGATGAATACCTGGAGGATAAGCGTGTACAGGAATTGAGAATGGAAATGTACAGCTGATTATTGTCTGTGTTCCCCAAAAACAGCTCGAAGCGTATCTGATATTTCTCCCAGTGTACAATGGTTTTCTACTGCATCAACTACAAGTGGCATCAAATTGGTTTGGGAGGCTGCAGCTTCTTTGATGGCCTGTAAGCAAGCACTTGCTTTTTGCTGGTCTCGGTTGGATTTTAATTTTTTCAATCTTTCAACCTGTGCCATTCTCACCTGATCATCAATCTTGAATACAGGTGTATTGGAAGCATCCTGCGTCGTGAATTGATTGACGCCAACAATTATTTTTTTATTTTCTTCAATGGCTCTTTGATACTGATAGGCACTTGCTGCAATTTGTTCTTGCATATATCCTTCCTCAATAACTTTCACACTTCCGCCTTTTTGATCGATATAATCAATCAGCTCTTTGATTTCTTTTTCCATTGCTGCAGTAAGCTGTTCTACGTAATAGGAACCGCCCAATGGGTCCACTGTATCTGCAGCACCACTTTCAAAGGCGATGATTTGTTGTGATCGAAGTGCAACCTGTGCAGCTTCCTCCGTTGGGAGTCCGAGTGCTTCATCATATCCATTGGTATGCAGTGATTGTGTCCCGCCCAACACTGCAGCCAAAGCCTGGATGGTTACCCTTGAAATATTGTTCAGTGGTTGTTGTTGCGTGAGCGTACTTCCTCCTGTTTGGGTATGAAAACGCAACATCATTGCCTTTGGATCTGTAGCGCCCAATTCTTTCATTATGCTTGCCCATATTTTTCTGGAAGCCCTGAATTTGGCTACTTCCTCAAAAAGATTGTTGTGTGCATTGAAGAAAAAGGAAAGACGTTTTCCGAGTGTATTGATATCGATTCCTTTTTCCAGGGCAGCCTTAACATATGATTTTCCATTGCTCAACGTAAATGCAGCTTCCTGCACTGCAGTGCTGCCTGCCTCACGGATATGGTATCCAGAAATGGAGATGGTATTCCATTTCGGCATTTCCTTGCTGCACCATTCCATGATATCTGTGATGATGCGCATGGAGGGCTGGGGAGGGTAGATATATGTCCCTCTGGCTGCATATTCTTTTAAGATATCATTCTGAATTGTTCCATTCAATTTTGAAATATCCGCTCCTTTTCTTTTGGCAACGGCCGCATAAAAGGCCAACAGAATAAATCCGGTGGCGTTGATTGTCATGGAGGTGGAAACTTTCTCAAGATCAATTCCGTCGAATAATATTTCCATGTCCTCAATGCTGTCGATGGCAACGCCCACTTTGCCGACTTCTCCCTCAGCCAAGGCATGATCACTGTCATATCCAATCTGGGTTGGCAGGTCAAATGCCACACTGAGTCCGGTTACACCCTGTTCGAGTAAAAATTTATATCGCTTGTTGCTTTCCTCCGCCCTTGAAAATCCAGCATACTGACGCATGGTCCAAAGCTTCCCGCGGTACATATCCTCCTGAATCCCCCTCGTAAAAGGAAAAGAGCCAGGCAGGGATGCATCTGCAGGGGTATCATCCTTTTGATAGAGCTTTTTGATTTCTATACCTGAATCATTGTATTTCGCGTCACCCATCATTGTAAAGATTTAACAAATGTACCGCATCGGAATTGAATTGATGATTGGCGCTTCCTTATTAATTTTGTGTCATGGAAACAATATCATCTCTGCCCGTTACATTGACATCCTCTGCAAAAGAGGAGTTGGCCAGGTTGTTTGGTGCAAATACAGATGCTTCAAAAATGCTGCGCATTGGCGTGAAAGGTGGAGGTTGCTCCGGACTCAGCTATGTCCTGGAAATGGATGAAAAGAAGGAGAGGGATGAGGTTTATGAAATCGAGGGACTCCCATGTTTGATCGATCCGGCACATCAATTGTATTTATTTGGAATGGAAATAGATTGGAAAACCGGACTCGATGCAAGGGGATTTGTTTTCAACAATCCAAATGCAAGTTCTACTTGTGGGTGTGGGACTTCCTTTGCGGTATAAAAAAACCGTCAACCGTTATCAGTTAACAGTTGACGGTTGACAATTAAGAATTTTTACTTTGAAGCGCTCGCACCCAAAGGCTTATCCTTCGCAATATCCACAAGCACTGGAGCTGCAACAAATATAGATGAGTATGTACCTGTTACTACACCGATCAACATCGCAAATGCAAATCCTCTGGTTACTTCTCCTCCAAAAATAAAGAGAATCAGTAACGTGATGAATACAGTCAATGAAGTCATGATGGTTCTGCTCAAGGTTTCATTGATGGCCTTGTTGATGATAGTTCCTTTTGGTTCTGATTTCATCTTCCCACTGTACTCCCTGATTCTATCAAACACGATCACAGTATCATTCATCGAGAAACCAATCACAGTAAGGATGGCTGCGATAAAGTGCTGATCAATTTCAAGTGGGAACGGTACAACACCTTTCAGGAATGAAAATACAGCAAGCGTTACGAAAACGTCGTGCAACAAAGCGATGATGGTTCCCATTGAATATCTCCAATCGCGGAAACGCAGGAAGATATAAAGGAAAATGGCAATCAACGCGAAGATGGTTGCTTTTACTGCACCTTTTTTCAGGTCATCTGAAATAGACGGTTGTACAGTTTGTGAACTTTGTTTGTATGATTTTTTGAAATCAGCATAGGAGAGGCCCGCAGGTAAACTTTCCTTCAATCCATTGTACAATGCGACTTCAACTGTTGAATCAGCTGTTTTGCTTGGATTGTCAATCATGAATGAAGTAGTGATGTTGAGTGTTTTGTTATCACCCACCGTCTTCAATACAGGAGATTCTCCGAATGCACCCTTGAGTGATTCTCTGATTTTTTCATTTTGTGTTGGCGTGTCGAAACGTACAGTATAACTCCTTCCGCCCTTGTATTCAACTCCTTGATCGAACCCGTTGAACAATGCACCAACACCGAGTACCAATACTACTACTGATATGATGTATGCGATTTTCCTGTATTCGATAAACTTGAAATTGGCATGTTTGAACACTCTTTTGCTGATTCCTGTGAAGTATTCAAAATGTCTTTGTTTTTTGGTCCAGAAATCTGTAACCAGACGTGAAATCAGGATACCGCAGAACAAAGAGAGCAGAATACCGAGTATCTGCGTTGTCGCAAATCCAAGTACAGGTCCCAATCCAAAATAAAATAAGATCACAGCTGTAAGCAAGGTTGTGATATGTCCGTCGAGTACCGGTGCCATTGATCTTTTATATCCTTCAGATACGGCAAGCTGATAGCTTTTGCCAAAGTTCAATTCGTCCTTGATGCGTTCGAATATGATAACGTTGGTATCAACTGCCATACCGATGGTCAATACCAATCCCGCAATACCAGGGGCAGTCAAAGTAGCACCCAATGCACTCAATACACCTACGGTGAACAGGAGGTTCAGGATGAGTGAAATATTTGCAACCCATCCACCTGTGTTGTAGTACACAAGCATGAGGATGAAGATGACGATGAATGAGATACTGAATGACATTGCACCACCTTCAATGGCTGATGCACCCAGTGTTGGTCCCACGACCTGCTCTTGAACAATTTTAGCAGGTGCAGGAAGTTTACCTGATTGAAGTATGTTGGCAAGGTCTTGCGCTTCTTCGATCGTAAAGTTTCCGCTGATCTCGGTATTTCCAGTTGTGATTGGATTGATTACGTTGGGAGCTGAATAAACAACATTGTCAAGAACAATTGCAATGGCTCTTCCAACATTGTTGGTGGTGAATTCACCCCAAATTCTTTCACCTTGTTTGGTCATGGCCATTTTGATCGCAGGACGACCACGGTCATCATAATCTTGTGAAGCCTGCTGTACAGCATCTCCCTCCAATCTTGCTTTATCGCTTCCCTCAATGGTCTTCAAACCATATACCGGAAGGATATCGCTTTTTTGTCCCTTGTCGTTCAACTCAGGAACACCAAATGCGATTTTTACATTTCCGGGGAACTGGCTTTTTACAGATTCGATGGACATGTATTCGCTGAAAGTTGCAGTATCTCTGGCTGCTATATAACCAAGGTTTGGTGCGTATGACATTCTTCCAGATGCATCCTGTTGAGGAGGGATGGGTTGGAAGATGGCAAAGAATGATTTGACTGAAGCGGGACTGCTATCGGCTTTTGCAGCTGGAGCAGTTTTAACCAATTCACCAATGGTAGCAGCTTTGGTGGTATCGTTTTTTGGGGTTGTTTGTGCAGTTGCAGCTGCAGCAGTATCTTTTCCGGCAGTTGCGCCCGTTCCATCATAGTAAGCTTTCAATGCTTTTTCAGCATCTTCAAATGGTTTGCTCAGTTCTCCAATATTGTATACTTCCCAGAACTGGAGGTTGGCAGTTGCCTGTAAATATTTTCTAACACGTTCAGGATCATCTTTTACACCAGGAAGTTCTACCGTGATGATTCCCTTTGTTTTATCGAGTTGAATATTGGGTTGCGCAACACCAAATTGATCAATACGCTTTTGAAGCACATTGAAAGTATTGCTGATCGCTCCATCTGCTGATTGCTTTAATTTGTTGATGACGTCGTTGTCGCTGTCATCAATCTTTACAGTGGGTCCGCCTGTCCCTGCAAACAAGGCAGCCAGTCTTCCGTTTGGGTTTTGTTTTTTATACGCGTCCGCAAACAACGTGATGAAGTCCGCATCGCTGCTGGATTTCTGGATGATGGCTTCGTTGATGGCATTGTTCAATGCTGCATCTTTAGGGTTGTTGGCAAGTGACCTGAGGAGTCCCTCTAATTCCACTTCCAACGTCACACTCATTCCACCTTGCAAATCGAGTCCAAGGTTCAATTCCTGCTCCTTCGCTTTTTGGTAGCTGATTTCCCCTGTGATACCGTATGTAACAGTCACATCCTTGGTGCTGTCCAACAATCTGCGGAATCTTCTGTTGAATTCCAGGTCCTTCGTCTCGGTATCAGCATTCGGAAAATTGGCTTTCACATAAGCCAATGCTTTCGATTCCTGCTTCTTTTCGTGGTTGCGAACAACCAGTGTAAAATGAAGCTGGTAGATTGAAATGAGGATCAATGCAATCGCAAAAAAACGAACCAATCCTTTCAGTTGCATATCTGTTTTGGTTTAGGCTTTAAAAATAAAACGCCCCCGACATCCGTCGGGGGCGGCAAAGATA
>Ga0194117_10006439_pt1 | contig 10311 bp, 6 predicted proteins | sample TA2MahsurfametaG_FD_160579 | JGI IMG/M metagenome (GOLD analysis project Ga0194117, IMG submission 160579) | Freshwater microbial communities from Lake Tanganyika, Tanzania - TA2015009 Mahale N1 surface | ecosystem: Environmental > Aquatic > Freshwater > Lake | place: Tanzania: Lake Tanganyika...
AAAACTAAAAGTGACCCTTCGCTACGAAATGTAGTCCCTTGGCACTAAAAGTGACCCTTCAGTATGTTAATAACAAAGTAGAATTTAGGTAACAACTGTAGACTTTATATCCGAGTTTAGTTCCATAACTATATAGATATATATGACTACGTTTCAATATGTATATATAAATGTATTAAAAGATAAGGAAATTACATATTGTACCTAGTATATAAGGGTCATTTAGTACCAAAGGACTACGTTTCGTACCGAAGGACTACACTAGGTTCAATTATAAAATAACAAGAATTTCAGCTAGTTCATTGAATAGAGATCGGTATTCTAATAAATAAATCAATTACTTTAATAAAAATCCAAGAGTATGTCTACATATATACGAAATGAAATTCAAGAGTAAAGCATTAAGTATATTAAAGATTTGTGTTCAGTAGGGATTCATATATTTAGTTATTTATGTTTGGATTCATTAATAGTGATATAGATCTCTATTTTGATTAGTTATTTAATCAATAATTCATATATACTATGCTTATTTTGGTGATTAACTATTATGTTTGAGCAAACATGAATAGTATGTGAATATAAGTACTAGAATGTAAGATATTTATTCACGAGAGTTATTAGGTGTTGTATATGAATTGAGTCATAAGTTGTTGGATAATTGTTTGAAAAGCCTATAGAATATTAAAAGTATCTGAAAACAAGTCATTTGCTCCTTAAACTAGGAGGTATCCCTTTTGAGTGATTGTGATCGCAATGGATCTGATTTTTTTTCTTTGGGAAGTCGATTTCGAGTTGAAGTGTATAAAGGGCATTACTTGTTTATCTAGTTGGAAGAGAGCATATAATACGACTCTTTAGGGTATAAATTCAAAGGCGAGACATCTAGTTTGGAATTTCTGTGAGATTGAACTGACCTACGACTATATATTAATGTTATTTTTGACATAATCATACATGAGTTAGAGGTTAACACGTTGAGTTTCTTGAAGGGCGAGTTTTGCAACATAATTACACATTGTTATTTTTTTAGTTAGAATCTAGGGTATTTACGAGATTTAAGTTAAATTCGTATAAAATCGGAGTAGAATCTATATTATGTTTTGGACTTCGGATAATTGATAGATAGTCTAAATGCCAGGAATGTTGATCTTACCCTTCCTAAACACAAGTATTTTATAGATCTTTTCTTTATTTATTATTGATTTGATTTCGAAGTAAATAGAAGAATTCATTTCATTTTTTGACGATTCTGTTTGGAACACATAGTTTATTCTCGGGATTTCTTGGTTAAGTCCCCAACTAAAGTCAATTTTGAACTTCTTAGACTTGATACACAAGAGTCCCCTGGGAACTTGTCTTGCATTAATGAGTCGTTTTATTGCCTAAATTAGATATGACTCCTGTAAAGAAAATTCATTAAAGAAAATGTGAGAGCATTCCAACATTAATGTATTAGTAGTGTTCCTCAATGGCATTATTTGACTAACAGGAAGCGATAACATATCAAACATATATGATGTAATTAAGTTACAAATGTTAGTTGGATGAGAGCCTTCAAAATACCTAGAAGAAATATATCGTTAAACTAACAAATAATCTTTAACTTGAACCCGATCTGTTTACATATTGCTATTTAGGTTAAATCCTTTAATATACTCTACTACTTCACCTTCATTGCCTCGTATTTCTTTAAAATTACATCATTACACATATTCCTATATCTCGGTACTAAAGAGAATTTTCGATGTATTTACATATATATATTAAAAATTAGTCCGATATCTCTATATAATGTAGTCTCGGTAGTAAAGTGGCTCTTGGGTATAAATATAGTGTTTCAATATGTATTAAGTGAATATAGGGCATAAATAAATAATACTTACGATATAGTTACCTTGAGTTTCATTACATATAAAAGACTACACTATGCATACTTATAGATCAAATATAGTGAATATTGGTATCATATTCATTTAACTCGTGATATTAGATTAATTGCTACGATACATTATCTATTGATTTGAGTCTAGATTGGTTATGTTATTATCGTAAAGTGTGTGTATTTTGTTGGTTTATCATACTATTTGGGTGATATATAAATAATTATAATTTTTTGAAAATAAAAAAGGAGCTACAAGAAATGGCATAATTAGCGGAAGACGAGATTTTTGATGAGATTGAGTCGTTCTTTTTGGAAAACTACAGCAACTAACTGGAAGAGGTGTCGGGGTCTGGCATTAGTTACGACATCAATGTGTTTAGATAATTAAGGAAATTTATCATACTGCTCAACGACAAATATCATACTGGATTGGGTGTAATGGATGGGTAGTATAAATTGAAGAACTTGTCAAATAGTCAGATTGAAGAGGTGTTCTATGAAGCAACTAAAAATAAGATGAGTTACCAGGACATCAATAAAAACCTACAACTTTTTATCTTTTTCTTGAATGAGCTTAAATACGAGAACTAACAGATATTTGAAGATTTATCAAAAAAGTGTCGGAAGTTCACTAAATTCCTAAATTCTCTACATTAGAGCGAAATGGGAAAGCGTCAATCTGGACTTATTAATGATGTATAATAGAAGTTCGGTGAGTTTAATGATATTCTTGAGTTTTTCATGTAATAAAGCACAGGATTCGTATAGAGGAAAGAGGGTGATGATTCAGACCTAGATTCAAATGACGATTAGTCCGATTTAAGGAACAAACTAAGACTGTTGACTAAAATAATGAATAAAATAACACTAGTGAAGAAATAAGGGTTTCCTTAACTTGTCTCTAAGTATATAGATTTACTCAAAACGAAATAATTCCATCACAAAAACTGGAATAAGGTTGCAAAACTCATTAGTTTATTCCCTCTACATCTGCAGAGTAACAAGCTGAACCCCAATGAATTATACGATTTCATTGTAGATATTAGCAGTTATGTCTTATTTGAAGCCTAGGATGACGTAAAGGAGTAATTAATTTAAAAAATAAAAATGCTGTTTTAAAAAGTAGAGAACAAAAAAATGGATGGAGGTTAGCCGAGTCGCATAGTTACCGATGAAATGATGAAATAGTACAAAAAGAAGTTAATAATTGACATTTTCAAATATAATATTTAGGGATTTTATTCAGAGATCCTCAGTAAATTCAACTAAATTATCCAATAAAAATATATTTCCCAGCTCAATCTTGTAAGCGGAAACCTCAAAGCAGTCACTAATGACTTAAAATAGGTATTTCAACTCTTAGTAGAGGGTGAGTATTTGAACTAAGAACTAAGAGAATTCATTGATATCATTAAAAAGGATGAATAGTATGACCGCAGTTTAAACCAAGAAAACGGACTTAGACTCAAGTTTTAGTATATGAAATAAGAAATTGATAACATCATTAATGACGCTAAATAGTCAACCTCGGAGTCTAAAAATCAATTTAGTTAGGAATTCATACAGGCAATTCGGGACATATCTACTAGTTTCCAAAATCTCATTAACTACATCAAAACTCTCGAAAAAAAGAACTTCGATGTCACAGAATAGGATATTAAGTCTTTTGAACGCGAAAATCAACAATTTGATATGGTAGACATGAATATCAAGCTAAATGAAATGATGGATACTATTGATACTTTTATTAACGTCTCGCATATGTACCAAAACATAGAACGCACTAAAAAAGAACTGGATACTATCGATTTATCCAAATACTAAGATGAATCTATCAAAGTATTCATTAAGTCCAAAAATGATATGACTAAGTACTATAAAGAACTCATCTAAATGTATACTAACGAAAATACCAAGTTCAATCCTACACTAGCCCTGTATCTAAAGAACATACTTCTTAAATTCCACTCATGCGAGTATATTAATAGGGGAATTAGCAAGAGTAATATAATAAATCCCAGATATGAGTGCGACTAAATGAATTATGACGGAACCGATCGTGCTCTAAGATCAGATTAAATCATTGGCATCACTGAAGATTTAGGTGCCAAATAGTTCAAAAATAAAAATAGGTATTAGTTATTAGTTGATGTGTTTAAAAATGGAGAAAAACATGAATAAATGCTCCCAAAACTACCGGACAGTTTAAGTTTACTTCAAACAGGTTTAGGAGAAGAATAGTTGAATACATAAAATTATTACAAGCCATTGATCGAATATCCATATCTTTTCGATATAATGATGCCAATACCAGGGCGAACTTTACGTGACTAGTATTTAAATTAAGAATTAAATAAGGAGTAGCTCCGAAGATTATTTAACTCTGAATACGAAACATAGATGATATATAGCCCCTAAAAACACGTTATCGATCCCGACATAGAAAAGCCACAAATGACCCAAAGATTGAATTACATAGATTAGGTTGTTGAAGCTTATGCTAAAAAAGATAAATATAAAGATAGATATGATGACAAACAAGAAAAAGTGGTCACTTGTTTCGATAATGATACTTTAACTGAGTTACTAAATCCTTAAATATAAATACCATACATTTAACCATTTTTGAAATTGAAATAGTTGGAATTGGAACTTAAAATATCGAAGGATGCCCCAGTGCAATAAATATAAATAAGCACTATTAGCAATCAAGAATTTACTAAAGAATACAAAGAACATGAACTTTTAACCTCTATGATTGGCTTCTAGACCTCGATTCCAATGTTATACACACCAAAAGGAGTCTTTGGTCACAAACTAGATATGGATAATCTAACTAGATTTAATCTTTTGTTAAAATAAACTAATAGATTACTTTGGTGCGATTATTTGTCTCTTCCCTTAGATAGCCCTCTTTAAAATCAAAGTCTTGGGTTCTTACCAAATAATGTATTTGTTCCAATTGATGGTGACTGTTCGATTATTGACGAGCATGGATATAATAACTAAGTTTTCAAGAACAAATAAAACCAATATCTTTAATATTAGATGTACATGGCTCAATAATTATAGTATTTCTCAGTTACGAGTAACATTGCAGTTTTTGATCCAGTTATCAGGAAGAAAATATTTGACCTCTCTCACTAAGTATATATTGGACAAGATATAATACTAGGAGTTGGTAGATAAATCAAAATTGTACCAGGCAAAACTGTGTCTGAATTAATATAGTTGACTGATATTTAGATATATAATGAGGAAATTGACTATAAAAATTTGTATTTGGCATTGACTAGACCTTTTGGATACGGACAGGTAACCAGGAATCTTCCTATAGATTATGATAATGGTGATAAAAAATATAGATATCCGAATATTGATGATTAAGATCGTTACATTAACCCCCTCGAGGCCATGAGTCCAATTATATATTATCTGACAAATAAGGGATTATATGAATAAATACCAGAAGACTTCACAACTAAATAACCGAGAGTGCCGATTCCTGTTATATTGTAGTTGACAGAAGACTAGAAGCTAAGGAATATCTTAATAGACGAGTGTGATAAGGTAAATATGGAATTAGTAGAAAACGGAGTATTACGATGTAATAAGAGTTCAATTGAATAGTTGCTGAGCATATTAGACACTCATGTTCTTGGTAAGTAATTAAGGACATATTTGTCGATGTGTGTTCAGATATAGTACCACAACAATTATAAATTTATGCGTAAATGTATGAAAGAACGTCATTAAAAGTTGGGAAATGTAGAGTTGCACACTAGTATTGAGTTGGAGAAGGAAAAAATGAAGTTTATTGATATGGCCAAGAAAGTAATAAACATAAAGTAATTAGGTAACGCAGCATTAATTGTATTGAGCGACATCATAAACAACTCGATAAATGAGCAAGTAAATTAGTTCAAGAATTCAAGTAAAATAAACTATAAATCAATCATGAGTGAACTAAACAACCTGATTTTGATATATAGAGAGTAAACTTCGAGAGACAACGGCCTTTATTTTGAAGATATGAAAGAAGATATCTAGATTTTGACTAAAAACAATAACTACTTGAATAACTATGTACACAACAGAAAGAAACCAATGAATTTCTTTGAAGGTAAGTATAGTATGGTTGGTGGTCTAGATAAGGTAAAGAATAATAGTTTTTAGGAGTACTTTGACGCACTTGAGCGCTACATAATAAGGATAAAGCAAATGGTTCATAAGATGCCAATTGTTGAGAATTTCGCATCATTGTTTACTCTAATCGCAAATAACGAGGGGTCTAAGAGTCAATTGGACAAAGATTCTATTATTCGATACATCTAAGAGTATATGGTGTCCTCAATGATTGATATAAGTGAATCGGTAATTGACCTTGATTTCGATGTCTCGTTGAGTCCAATCACCAGTGTACCTATAAATGAAAGAATTAGAGTAAAACATACTCAATTGATTGTGGATAGGAGAGAAAACAAGAGTCTAAAACTAATTAGCCCCGACTGTATATTTATTCCATATTACGTTAATAGTAGTGAATTTGGCGGTGTCGTACCTTAGTTTAATTCTTAGATCAGCAGGGACTTTGACTAGTTGTTCAATCAGCTAGTAAACGCGATGTCCCAAAGAATGCTAAATCATATCGGAATGTACAGATTCTCTCAAAAGAAAGTAATCGATCAAACCGTGTAAATTTCCAGGTTAATGTTTGGAGTCGGAAAAGGAAAAAAGAGGTCTAAGAGTGGGGAAAACTCATATAAACAGCTATTATCCGAGTAAAGTAATAAAAACAAGTTAATGCTAGTAGATCGTGACAGTAAAATGTCAATGAACAAGTACGAACTCTATTTTAGGTCTTATTTCCTTATTAAGTATTACATTTAGCTGTTCGACGAAATAAATGATGAGTTGCGGAAATAATACGGAGACAAGAGTCAATACTTCATCTATTACTTCAAACCTGATCTTTCGGAACCAGAGGGTCTGCTTTTCTAAATTACCTAGTATGTTAATCAAAAACCTATGCTTCTTGAAGATCTCAAAAAGTTCATTGAAACGGTTGATAGAATTTATTCTAAATACAATCTTGCTAATAATGACTAGCTATATTAAAAGATCGTTACCTATGTAAACTAGTCATTTGGTATCATTTCGAACATTGATACTGAACAAATCGATACTATGAAGGACGTCCAGAAAATGAGTACAAATACCATTACACTGAGAGAATTCCTGTCTGGTATTGATTAACCTATTTAAAGGACATAGTTAGGAGACCCGAGACTCGCATCACTCAATAACCTAATTAGTAATGAAGACAATAGCTAAAATCCCGTATATACTAATATTTCGCAAATTATACAGAAAACTCTAGGAAAACTACATTAAATCATTGAATACAAGTAAGGGTCGAAACTAGACTTAAATAGCATTTCAAAGTATATCAGAAACCAGTATAAACTACTTAGCATCCAAAACGCAACTGATTAAGAATACTTCGACAATCTACTCTATATCATCAACAATATACACGATAACTTCATGAATGATATCCAAACTCCAATTTTATTCCACGAACAAGCATTACTTGCGATTACCCTACACAATAACATTTAAATCGCCATTCAAGTCAAAAACGAACTAGATTCTATTAATCCCCACGAATAACTCCTCTACACACATCCTGATTACACTCTTCCTGATCCCGAATCCGAGGCAATCGAAAAAAACAACACTCACGTCATTAATCAATTTATCAACAAAATTGCAGACTAATACTCACTTATTCCAGATCCAAACTTAGTAGAGTACTAATTTAGCATTAAAGATCTTTAACCCGCATATTATGTAAATAATTAACCTGAAATTATCCCAGACACTTTGGATACTAGATAAGTCATTTCCCAATATTTCCATGTGTTTAGAGATCTTATTGTTATTTAGTCGCAAGACAAACTCCAATAAAAACTAAAGCAACTCAAATCTATAATTTCATCGCTTATGCATAACCCTAAATTCGATGATCACAGAGATAAACTATATAGGATGAATGAAGACAACTTTATGAACAAACCTGATCTCGCAGATATATTTGATCGAGACTCAACTACACGCAAAAGAAATCAGAAAACTAGAAGTTCCGCCATCTAAGAATTTATCTTGTCTGGACGTGGTTATACTTTAGAAATCGATGATAAACATGATGATTATTAAAAAATTGTAAAGAATGTAAAGGAGTCTATTAATAAAGGAAATGCATAAATATACAAGAATGGACCTAACTTCACTTAACACGGTTTTATGGTGGGTGTTTAGAAAAACAGATTTGGAGAAGTATCCACCTCCTCCTTACCAGGATTATCAGGATTACCAAAAAATCCCGATACAAAAAGTACCGATGAGTTTGATATTAGGATTATTGTCAGTGATTTAGCTAAAAAGTACAGAGATTATTCGAAATTAGTTGTATCAAAGGATCCGACAGGCATCGTGTAATTTGATACACTAAAGGTAGATTGTTACGTGTAAATAGGAAGTCTCGACATATAAACCTAAGCTGACAATAGCATCAGCACATAGAATGCTGTCTAAAATTCCCTTTAGAATTTCGATTCCTCACATAAAAGGTTGAATAAATCAGATGATTTGCGCTTTATCTATACAGATTATGATAAATTCGGATATTAAACGCTGGATGTTATTATTGATTTAATTATTTTGGATAGGAAAACATAATATGAAAATTTGTATAAAGAAATTATGAACGGTAAACTTGTTGTGATTGCTATAACTGTTAATGCTGTTACGACAAGAAAAAGATCATCTATCCTATTAGTTGATTCTAAAGATATTATTATGACCAGATTAGGAATTGACTTAAATAGTACTGCAGCAGAATTGCTATAAAAACTAACAGACGACATTCGCACTATGGCTGGTGAGGGAGTCAGTGGTACGGGTCTCGGTATTAAAAATAATGATATCGTATGTAGAGATCCTGATCCTGCAGTTGCAGTTGATTAACCCGAACCTGAGAAATTAAACTTACAGAGGGATTTCTATTATAATTACTACATATATGAGGGATAATTGCAATAAACCGACGAAGTATTTGTATTTAATAGATTACTTAAAGAGTTCTTTATAAGTTGCCGTCCATTATCTGGTCATTAAGACTTAATTGCTTAAATGTTTATATAATCACTCGGAGAGTACAAATCTACTATGTAACTATACGGAATGGTTCATGGACGAGAAGTATTTCCTAGCTAAGTGTAAGAAAATATATCACTGTATAAACGTTCAAGAGAGCTTGTATAGGATACAAGAAGAGAAGCAGCAATACCAGCAGGAGAAGATCTATATACTAACGCGAGGATATAGAATCCAATGTTTAGCAAGGGAATACAATATGACGAGATGGTGAATAATGTGTTATATGACGGTTATCGGGATTAAAAAGACCTATTTACGTTCTTGGACATTGAAATTCATAATGAAAATTAATTTAGGGATAATTTATAAACATTATCGGTATTTACATCAAGTATATATAACTTCTTTATTAGTTGGTAACAATAACAAGATTTAAATAAATTACATGTTACGGACTTGTTAACCTAACTAAACATAAAATTTAACAATGAAGATCTGTAGATTTTGGTGTCTAATTGCGTATTTACAAAGATGAAAATGTAATGTTTGTTAGAAAAGGTTGTATTTAAGCAGAAATTACTATAATAAGTGTGTTAAAAAATCTTCTAGAATAAGTAGCAGTAAAAGTGGAACATCGACAATTCACCAGATATGAAGTTAAGGTAATAACTGACGCAAAAGTCCTAGTTCTTGAGTAGATTATAAAACGTGATTTAGCACAAGATTTTGCCTGCTCTGGATGTCGTGATTGATAATAAAAATAACGTTCTTCCTCCAATTTTACAGTCTGGTATTTCTGGGGTAAACTAGTCGCCATTAATGTCAAATTTAACATATTTGATGAATATTAAGAAGTAACTAGAAACAATACATATGGGTAATATCTAAGACGATGATATTACGTTTAAGTTGAGTTTTTCTCGATATGTATATGGTATTGTAAGCAAATAGAACATGGAGCAGTTTATAAGGTAATCAGGTCAGCAGAAATATCAACAATTCGATCCAGTTCTTAAATTTACTGACCTAATACAACTAGCCATAAAACATCGTTATGCCTTGTAAAATACTATATTAAATGGAGAAAGTCAATATTCCAGAGCAATTTTGCTGATTCCTACTCCCAAAATATCAGTATTTAATCCCGAGTAATATAGAAACATAGTGATTCCAATTTAAATGTCAGTCATGTTCGACGGAACCGACAGAACTATGTCTGCTAGTATATAAAAGTATCATAAATATTTATGTGATAACTAGATGAC
>Ga0194117_10006442_pt1 | contig 10308 bp, 4 predicted proteins | sample TA2MahsurfametaG_FD_160579 | JGI IMG/M metagenome (GOLD analysis project Ga0194117, IMG submission 160579) | Freshwater microbial communities from Lake Tanganyika, Tanzania - TA2015009 Mahale N1 surface | ecosystem: Environmental > Aquatic > Freshwater > Lake | place: Tanzania: Lake Tanganyika...
TTATTCTGTTTATATTCCTCAATAATTTGGTATTCTATGTTGGAGAATAGTACAAAGATCACCACAAACATTTTGCAAATCTATAAACAGTTATATGCATCACCCAAACTACCTTTTTTTGCATAACACAAGTATGTCCTTTTAGCTTAAAATTACGCATGTATGCCGCTTTAAAGAAGGAACAATAGCCAAATATGAAACACTCAATGGCTAGTTCAAAGAAATGCTGGTGAAGCAAGGCAAGAACAAAAAGTATAACTGGATATCAAACAAAAAGTACGTAAAGTGGAAGATGGTCGATTTCTTAGCTAATGTAGCCTAAACCTCAATCATTAAATTCTAAGCCAGTAATTCAACTTTAATTTAGATAAAAACTATCAAAGATCTATCTTGAAACACATCGAGCACATCCACTTCACCGATTTACAGTATTTAAGTTTAGGTACTTACTCTTTTACTCAGAATAAAATTGGATTACCAATATCGAGGCACTGGTCTACATAGATGCTCCTCAATTAAGATTCATCAATCTGAGAAATAACTAGATAACTGAAATGAGGGTGTTAAGAAAAATCAACTTTCCCAAACTACGTTCTTTCAAAGTCAATACCCATTAATGTATGTTTGATTTTGACTTAGATTTCACCATTTTTAATTAGATGGGTAACTACAATCGCCATAGTTTTCTCATAGCAAAGGAACTGATTCGCAATCACACTTAATCAGTATTTTCGGAGAGGATAAAAAAAATTTTGAGTAGCCGTCGATAATTTTACATGTCAGAGAAGGAGAGACAGCAGGTTAGGAGTGAAGAAGATAGCACGGATTGATATTTTTTATCTGTTTTAGATTTTAGCTAAACCTATACCTTTTGAACGAATAAAAAATGAATGACTTTTTGATTGATACTTTTTGGCAAAAAACCTCTAATGAGTTAATAAATGTCTCTCAAGATGAACAATATGATTTTTATTAGTTTGGAAAAAACATTCAACGAGAAACATTCTTACTCATCAACCTTTCAAAACTAATTGGATAAATATATTCGATGTATTTTAATTTTATTTAAGTATTAATGATACCAGCAATTTTATACTTTTTCTATCATTGTTTCACAACATACATCAATGGCTTAAGTTTTGTAAAAACTCAAATAAAATGTTGAAGGTCTTTTAGGCTCTGTTAATCGACGAGAGCTATATAGAGCTCTACATTCAGTGCTCACACTCAACTTCAATGGATCAACATAAGGATTAAATTAATTTAAGGAAATCTGTGCTTATTTAGACCTAATACAAAATAAACTCGCTTAAAGTAGATAACTAAAAAGAGCAAAAGAATAGCTAATCTAAAGATTACGGAGGGTAGAGGATTCACATAGGTAGTTTAATAAAAAATAATAAGAACAAAACAACTCAAATCAAGCTCTGAAACAAAAGTGTGCAGATTTCAGCCGTCAATTATATGTAATTAAGTAATTTTGTGGCTAAATCTAAAGAGAGCTGCAGAAATAAAAGAATCAGCACGTAAAAACAAAGAAGGAAAAATAGCAGCAATTAAAAGAAGCAAAAAAAGCTAAAGATTAAATCTAAAAGCTTCATAATTAATAAAAGACAAAGAATACAAAATTAAAACGCTAAAATGAAACACTTAACAATCGAAATGATTAACTATAAAGATAAAAGGAAAAAGACGATTTAAAAATTAAAAAGTTAGATTTCGATAATAATAAACTTCGCTATAAAAACAACTAGATGTAATACATGTTGAAAAATGAAAAACTTATGATTAACAGGGTAAAATAATAGGTTAAATAAGTTAAATAATAGGGTTAGATTCGATTGAGAGTATAGATTTAAAGGGCACAAAAAAAAGAATAAGAGTTTTAGAAAAAATTAGAGTCTAGATAAAACCGTATTAAGATCTTATAAAGTGAAATTAATGATAAAAATAATAAGATTGATAAGCTCTTGTAGATAAATAATATTTTTAAGTAAAGTTTTAAGTAAAGATAGTAGGTATATAAAAAATTCATTTAGTAAGGTCAAGATAAGAATAGTCAGCTTCAACAGGCTCTTTAGTAAATTTCGAAAAATCATTCGGAAAATAAACAGAATATTACAAAAATGAATTAGTAGAATGCTATGACCAAATAGGAGTTTGCCGAGGTAAAAGAATAGAACAAAAAATTAAAAATAGATAATTATCTAAAAGATGAAAAAATCAAAAAGTTATAAGAATAAAAAGGTATTCTCGTAGTTTAAAACAATATTTTCAGGAAACAAAATCTATAAATGCAAGGTAGAAGAAACAATCTACAAATTAGATTATGATCGAAGATATTCATTTAATACATGTAATATTTTTTCATCTCCCAATTATTTCATCTTCCCATATAAACGATCTAACCTTTTCGAATTCCAACACATAATCCCCAAGATATAATTATAATCACAGATATTTAGTTAACTCTTTATACTTAATCTCATCTTATTTTTGACATGGGTGACATAGTATCCAGAACCAAATAAACCAAAGAATAGTTCGAAGAGTTGCTAGGCTACATAGACCGTCACCAACTACAGACTACACTACTGTCAGTCATACAGCTCAAATTCAAGCGATAAACGAGCCCAATTCGGAAATATCGATATATCTGCGATCTCCTAGATAAAATCCAACAGAATCTAAAATAAGATAGTTCAGCTAAGAACAAGAGCTAGCTCGAAAGAATACAGATTCTCATCCAATAAAATTAAAGTTTGAAGGGTTAGAAAATCAGTAACTATGAGCTCTATAGCTCGCAGTTGTAGGATCTTAAAAATTAAATTTAAAAGAAAGAGGGTCACATAAGCAAGTTAACCTAAGAAAACAGAATTTTATACCTTTCCAAGAAGTAGCTTGCTACCAAATATGAATAATAACATACCCAATCAGAAATATTGAAGCTTTAAGTAGACAAATATAAAAAATAAATCTAAAAAATACAAAGTTAATTTTATTAGGCAAAGAAATAAGTAGATTCTGAAAAGAATTTAACTGAGCTATTAAAAAATGAAATAACTCATAAAGACCAGTAGATTGAAGAACTCGTATAATTAAATTAACAGCTCCTGCAAAATTTTTTAAAGATAAATCAGCAGATTAAAAGAAATCATAATGAAAAGAAACAGAATTTTTAAAGATACATGCAGTAACATGATCGTACCAGAGGATAGTTGGCCAAGAAGAAAGAGTAAAACTAACAATTAAAAGCAATTGTAACAGACAAAGATACAATCATTAAAAGAAAAGATTAATAAATTAATCATTATAAACACTAAGTTCACTAATTAAATAAATCATTAGATACTTAAAAATAAAGAAATAGATAATTGTAGCAAAAAAAGTAATAGAGTGATAAGCTACACAGACAAAGAGAACAGTAATTGGAACGATAAATAACACAAGTTCGGCAAAGAGAATAGGACCTCTCAAAAATAATAAAGAATGACCAAGCTTTAGAGTAATCCTATAAAAGAATGAAGTAATGCAAAGGGAGCTAGGAGCGATTGGCTAAAAATGAGGCAGGATAGCAAAAAATTATGAAGTTGATAAATGATTGTCAATGGGAATTATAGAAAATAATCAATCAAGGAAGCAAATCTCTTAGAGAATCAAATAGAGCCATGATTTATTAATGAGCTTGAATCAATTAGAACCATCGTTAATACATAATAATCATGTTAATATTGTTTTGACCTAAGCCATCAAAATTATATTCAATTTTTTATTCTCAATTTTATAAACTCCCAACACGTACACTTTAATTCATTCCATAATCTACTCAAATCATAAAAATATACAATCTAGTCACTTGTAGTTTTCTCATTTACCAACAACAATTCCCCATTATGCATAATTTAATCACTCCCTACTATTCGTTTAGATTTAGAATCTAAAAATTAATATACAAACTTAACGACTCATGCACTAAGACCAGTCCGACGATAACCACTCCTCTAAGTCACCTCCACGACTCAAGGAGTCCAGAGCCTACTTAGCAGTAGATAGAGTGCCAAGATTGGCGTGGGAATCGCGTTGGTTGCGGGGGCATGAGTATGGGCTTATCCTACGACGAATTTAAGATTACTGCACTAAATTCGGGCTTGAAAAGTATGAACTGAACTCACATCCTCTATGGATTTATTAACGACCCGAAAGTATCTCAATTCACACTCAGATGGAAGCCTTTACATCATGCACGGCAACTCGCTATAACGATTCGGATTCCCGCGCATCGACCGCAAGAAAAAATACTGCTGGAAAAAGATGAACTTCATAACGAATCTCCCAAAAAGCCATCCAGAAATTAGATACATTGTTGCATCAAGCTATCTCTCCGCCACCTAGATGAACCAAGACCTTGCAGAATACCGCATGCATGTTGTAGTACTTGCAGACGAGAGTGTACCTTTCTTGATTTGCCACATAAGAAAAGTCTCTGGAGGAGAGAAGTCCGAGAAGGAGAGTTTTTTGGAGTAGTGTTTTTAGGGAGAGAAGGTGGACTTCTACAGACTGTTCATAAACTTGCATAATCACCTCAATCACTTGTGAAGCAAGTGATTTTTTTCCAATATAGACTTAATACTAATATTATAATAGAATAAAAAAGTTATATGAGCTAAAGAATACATTCAGATACTTTAGTTATTTTCATGTGGTGTTTATTCGAGAAGCTAATGGTATTTTTTTTACTATCTTTCTGGACTCTAACGCTAAAGAGATTAAGGTTAAGTCCTATCTGTGTCATTTTTAGACCTGCTATCTTATTTGGCTCTTCTTGACTTCATTTACATTTATTCAGTATGTTTTTTCTAGAAATCTTGTCTTTTTAAGTCTATCTTCACAAAGAAGAATAAAACTGCAGAAAGAAGAACAAAAATAGACAGAATAATTATGATCAAAAATGAAGAATTTGTACTGCCGTAACCGATTACAGAAGACACGAAAGCACTTGAAATAAAAGCCCAAAGCAGAGCACCACCATTAAGCAATCCAGTAACTTGTGCTTCTCCCATCGGAAAAGATAGTTCACAACCCAAATCATAACAAATGGGGACAGTTGGAGTTACAACGAATCCCATGATAGCAATGATAATCGCAGTAATTGCCTTTACATTTGCAGTATTAAGCCACAAACAAAGTATAAGTAACATAACAAACGAACCAACAGAGGTAACTCTAATTGCTAGTTTATAATTATAGGTTTTTTTGAGATAAAGGCTGAATAAGATAGCACCTATTGTTCCAACCACCATAAGTAATACACCATTTACAGCTATCTGAACATCAGTATACTCGTAAGGTTTGATTATAAAATTCGAATTTGTTGCGAAACTAATGAAAGTACCATAACCTAGGCAGTAAGCTGGGAAAAATTTCCATAGATTTCTGTGTTGTTTCACTTTTTTTATTGTATATAAAATTGATGAGACTTTTTCGATTGAAGCGGATCCAGAGGGAGGATTCTAAGGTTTCGATCTCATAAATACAATTGTAAAGATGAGACAAGCTCCAGCAAATAAAAGGTATCCCAAATAAAGATGCCCTATCTGTTTTTGAGCCTACTATCCTACACTCTACTAGCTGACAACAAGAGTAGGAATCAGAAATCCAACTCCTAATCCAAATAGATTGATACCGACCATAATTGCAGTTGCAAATGCTCTCTAGATTACAAATTATATACATTTTTGGGGAAAAACCAATAAGCTGCTACTTTGGCTGGCGAATTTATTAGAAAAGGTTGGCCGATTCCAATAAAAAAAGTTCCAATTATCATAAAGTTGAAGCTGACGTTTACTAAGACATAAAAAAATGTGCCCAAACAGTAGAGGGAAATTCCGATGAGAAAACTTACTCTAAGACCGTTTTTATCCATGATTTTGTTTGCAGGGAAGTTGAATAAAATGAAAATGATGAAACTTAGAATGATTGAAATACTGACTTTCCCAGGTGATACATCGTAAATGACTGTCATTTTATGCTCAAGCGGAGTTATGGCATTGTTGATGAGACCATTGAGTAGAAGTGCCAGTCCAGTCAGAACTACAATAACCCAACGGTATTTAGTTTCCTGATAAGGCGAACCTTCGTTGAGAGGCTAATTGTTCGCAGCTTGATTTGATTAATCTATTATCGCAGGTATGCCCATTTCGATCTCCATGATACAATTTATATAAATTCTATAATATTATTAACGTCTAAAGGAAAGAAACCAACAGAAATGGCATGTTATTTCCCTTCGATATAGAATCTACTAGAAATGATGGAGATAAATATTTTGAGTTTTAGTTATATAGTTATGATTATCCAGACTAAATAATTTTTGAGCAATTAATTGTGAGGACAATAAAAATAAAAGATACGCTTGATTAGACTGACTTTATTTGTATCTTTTTTTCCAACAATGATCGTTGCCTATACTTTGATTCTCTCTTTCTCTTTCAGTAACAATTTAACCCATCATCTGATGTGAAACTGCTAATCTATGAGTATTATTTTGTTTAAATAATAATAGTCGAGTGCAAATGCTCTAAGAATTCCGAAAAAAATATCCCTACTTCTTCCTCATAATCATTTCCATCATCATGGTCTTCATCTACTTCTGCATCGTCAAACTATTACTTGTTGATATGCATCCCTGGTAGAATTCAACAACCACACTTTTTCTTATTATCTATCATGTAGTATTACTACTCCTCATCTGGTCCATCACCCAAACAATCAGATGCGATCCCGGTAGAGTACCTTTGCAGTGGGTAAAAATACATGTACTTAGGGATTTGGCTTGTCGAATCCGACGAGAAAATATTGCTTGATTTGTCACGTTTATAAACCTTAGAGAACTCACCATTGCTCATCTTGCAGTCGCTGCGTTCTAAATATGGACCATCATTGGTACTTTTAGATTTATTTAGTCCTTGGATCAACTCTTGTATAGGATTCAATAATCGAAAGTTCTTCCTTTTAATGCTTTTTTACACAATTTTACTCACACTTATCAACATCTTAGGTTATGCTCTATCATTTTCTTCAATAATAAGCAACTTCACTCAAAAAGGAGCTACATACATAATCAATACAATCGTAGTAACAGCAGGTATCATTCTAAATACGATCATTTTTGTCACTATTTTGCTTTTCTTTAAATTTCACCTAGATCTTGTCTTTTCCAATCAAACTACTTTAGAAACTTTGGAGTTAAAGAGGCAAGGAAAAAATCCAGATTAACTTCCATCGGATTACGATTTAGGTAACGTTGCCTTTATGTAGGTAGGTATTATAATTGGGTACAAGTCTTCGGAAGAAACAGTTGCATGTGGTTCTTTCCCATTTTCTTGTCAAATGAAGGCCCAGCTGGAGATGGAGTTATTTGGCCCAAAAAACCGAAAGGAGAGACTAATTGATTTGTGTATTTTTGAAAAGAACACATTGAATTAATGTAAATCTATTTTTCGTTAAGAATTCAATAATTTTTATTTGATTCGATCACATAAGGAAGATGGAGAATGAACCTCAGACTGAAGAATAGTATATCCAGCTTGTGCAAAAGCAAGCATAAGAACAGTAGAAAGAGGATATCCCATCTCATAAGAACCTGATCGAAAACTATCAGAATGCCTCAAGAGGTTATCAGGAAAAAGAATGCTTTTACACAGTCTTGCTTGTTCTGCTAGTTATTATTTTCGCAGCGATTAAACTTTTTCCTCAATATCTCGGACTTACTCCTTCCTAAGACTTATGATTTTACATTCTTATAAGCAATAAAGCTTCATCAAGAATTCTTAAACTACAAAATATAACAAAAATATCTTTTGTTGTAATAGTTGCAATCTTTTCTTGTATTTAGGCAAATCTTAACAACTTTTTTATAATTGATAAATGATACGTAAACTATAAGCCACAAGTCTTTTGTTGTTGTTCTTCGTTCTACTTGTACAATCTTCAAATTTCGGACAACTGGAAATCACAAAAGTATCAAGGTATGTCAACTTGGCAACTGGATATCCCACAGACATTACAGAAATTAGTTTTGTATCAAATGGAGAAGCCATCGGGTACTTCAGCTATCTTAATCCTCTGTAATTTGACTCTCAAGTTTCAAAAATATGGTTCACCAAAAGTGAAAAAGATAGAGCGCAATTACCCTACCAACAAAATACCTACTCTCACGTACCCATTAATTAATTAAGGAAGGAATAACATATAGCTAATATAAGGTAAAATTGCCTCATAATTACAACATCGGAGATATAGGATATATCTATGTCCATATCGTCTATCTTTATAGATACGTAAATTTGCCAGCAAGTATCACTCTCACTGAAGATCAGAAAGTTCAATACGAAGATACCAAATTTATCGTTTCACCCTACCACATTTTAGAGCAAGATGTTAACTATAAAATGAATAAAATTTTGTAAGTATTGATTTATGAAGATAAGCGGATCAAGAAGGACAAAAGAAAGGCATGTCAGAAGTTACTTTTAGCAAGAGTAGTATCTAACCTTTCACTTTTGTGAGACATCGGGTTTTTGGAGTCAACAATAATCCTCTTGTACAATTTACTTCAGTTTAAAAAGTAATATAGGTATCTCATTGGGGAAACGTCGGAATTTCTTAACATTATAGTATCGTCAACAAAGGTCCTTCTCTTAAAGGCTAATTCTCAAGAGTAACTTATGGATCAAGAGGAGATTCAGTAAAAAACGCATTCAGAGGAATTGATTTTGATCTTCCATATGAAATCTGGGGACTATACTATTTGGATGAGGTTGGAAACATTACAACTTCTCGAGCTTGGAGAGATGATCATAAAAATGTAGTTCATGTAACAATCAACCCTCGTTTTGGATTGCTAGGAGGTTGGAAATCAAACTGGCAACTAGGTTACAATTTCAATACCCTCGGCCTTTTATTCCACACTAATAATCACTTTGAATTGAAAGATATAAAACTTGAGTATTCCTTATAAAAAATCCAAACCTAGAACTATAAGATAAAGATAATCTTACCAGAAGGTGCAGAAAATGTCAGAATTAAGATCGGTGGTAATGTCATTGATAACTCTTTGATTGGATTGTCAAAAAGTGAAGGATACCTTGACTTCAATGGAAGACCTACCTATACAATTTAGAACTATCGTGGAGTATTTACAGGCAGAAATATTGAAGTTGAATACGATTTCAATCAATCCAAAGTTTATGAAAAGATTCTAATTCTATTTGTGATAGTTTTGGTCTTTTTAGGTTCAGCCATTTTCTTGAAAAGATTCAAACTGTAAGCTTTCGAGACAGTCAAGCAAGATTGATTTACAAAATATATGACTCAACTATTAGTTAGTTTACAAAATATAAAAATAGTACATATCAACGCATAGTGGCACTTTTTAAGCTCACGATTTTGTTTTTGTGTTTGTTGTAGCTTACATAAGTAAAGTTTTCTTTGGTTTTGGTCAGTATATCCTAGATTTATTTTGATTTATGGAAGGAATTGTAATTTTTATGGTTGTAGCACTCTTGTAACAGTAGGGTGCTACTATACAAAGTGAGAAGTAATTCAGCCACAATCGCTTGCTCATTTGTACATTTTTAAGGAATAAAAGCCAAGAGTGATTGGGATTCGGTTAGTTCTCTAATTTTATCAATATTCATTTAATTCTTTTACTTTTAGGTTAAAAAGCCATTTATTATACTTTTATCAAGCTATTTATTGTATTTCTTTTTGTACTATTCAATCACCTCATTAAGTTTACTCTCCCGAATATCAGAATTATCTCCCTCATATCTTATTTTTTTTCCCTTCACTTCGCCATACATCTAGTCGAGGATAACAATCAGAAAGTATCCTAAAGTTGCATAATTTGTTTTCTCTGAATGTTTACTAAGATCAGTTAATTTTTTGAACTACTGTAAATATTTGAAAATCAGACGGCAATAATGAAGTAAACTTACACTTTATTTGAAACTTATTTGCCCATTTACTATCAACGGAGATTTTCTAATGTTAGTATTTGATGCTTATTGATATTTATAAGATTCATCTGCTAGTATGAGAGGAGATTTAAATGGTTCGAAGTTTATACTTATATTTGCACTATGAGAATGATGAGTATTTTTATGCTGTGGACTTCTATAGAAATTATCAGCCGTTTTCGGATTATCTTCTCTAACATTGAAACTCATATTTTGCAATCGACCATTATGAGTATAACTAAAATTTTTAAGCGAATTATTGGTTGCAGTATGAGGATGATAAATATTT
>Ga0194117_10006446_pt1 | contig 10302 bp, 2 predicted proteins | sample TA2MahsurfametaG_FD_160579 | JGI IMG/M metagenome (GOLD analysis project Ga0194117, IMG submission 160579) | Freshwater microbial communities from Lake Tanganyika, Tanzania - TA2015009 Mahale N1 surface | ecosystem: Environmental > Aquatic > Freshwater > Lake | place: Tanzania: Lake Tanganyika...
TTTTCTTTATCTTTCCATCACTAAAAGGTATTTAATTAAACAAATACCTTATATTCTTAGAAAAAAAAATTATATCATTATCTCTACATTCATTATTATATATTTTCTAGAATATTGAATATCTAATATTTTATAACTTTTTGGGTACTAGACTTTTTTTATATCTTTTCCTTTTCTTTAACTTCTACTTTTTTGATCCAACTAGTTATCATCAGCTACTTCTTAATATGGGCTTTCTGAAGTTTATTCTTTATCAATTTCTATTTTTTTGAAAAAATTCCTCCTCATCCATCCCCATTTTAATTAATTTGACAAGGTCTATTTTTTTGTATTCGAGTTATCCATTAATGTGAAAAAAATTTTTGATCAAATTATCTTCCAAAATTTTACTTGCTCCAAAACTTATCTTTTGGGATTGTTATTTTAATTATCTGATTTACTTTAATTTTATTTATAAAGTGCAATTTTTAGAGAATATTTGAAAGGATAAAAAGGATTAGTCTAAATTTCCTTATTCAACGATAAATAATATCTGCCACAAATTTATGATTCCTCTAAACCAAAACATTTCTCTTAATGCTCAACTTCTCAAATTCGGCATAAATTCAAATTTAAATGAGAGCAAAGCTGTAAAGTTTTAAGACTGTATTTGTAATTTCTTTTAATTTAGGTGATTGAATTTTATCGAATTTGTATGATAAATTATAGAAAATGGGTTAATAGACAAAAGAAGCTCGATAATAGTCGTGGTTCAACTCGCAAATTAGTATTTTGGGTTATTTCGCAAACAAACTTAACTATCATTCTGAAGAAGCGAACAAATTTTACACTAATACTATAGATTAAAGTATACGTTCTCAATTCAGTCTAAAAAAAGCCAATATCAAATTTACACCCCTAAAGATATATGTAGAATCGAATAAAATTGCAATCATCGATAGTACATACTTTCAGATTTAGATTAGCAAAAAGGGTGGATTGTAACTGATTTTCTTGCTGAACCGATTTATCTGAGTGAGTTGCTTAGACTTAAAATTTATAAAATATCTTTGGGATACAGTCAATTGATTGCAAACACCAAATAAGGGTGTTTGCTGTTAGTTTGGGGCAATAAGAAGGCAATAAATCAGTAAAATCTATAGGAATACACAGTAAAAAATACAAAATATAAGTTTAGTCAGCTCTTTTAGGTGTTCAAAATCAACAATTCGACTAAAGATGATAACTTCTTCTTTTCCAACTTAAAAAAAGTCATAGATTAAATTTCACTCTTCTCAATTTCGTCCCAAGCATCCTTAGAAATTATAACATATCCTAAACTTTAAAAAATCATCTTTCAAAGAAAAGTTGTAGGTTTGACTGTTGGTAATAGGCATAAACTATGTTGGGACGAAGATGGTAAATTGTATAGTTGGGGTTACAAATCTCTCGCGTTGGGACTTAGCAACTTCCCATAAGAAGTAAATTCTATATAACATAGTAAGAAATAAAAGAGCCTCAATAAATAATGAAGCTATAAGGACACGTTATAAAAGCTTATGCGGGGTTTAATTATTGATTAGCTATCACTCTTTAAGGAAAGCTCTATGAATGGGGGATGTAAAAATATTTTAATAAAGTAAAAAGATTTACCCAGCAGGTGAATAGCTAATATTTAAACCTAGAGAAATAAAATTACCCGAAAATGAAAAGCCTATAGATGTGAAGGGTAAAGTGGATAGATTTGGAATACTAACGATGAAAGGAAATCTTTATCTTTGGGGTAAGAATTTGAAAGAATACATTAATAGATAAATGATTTGTTATAGATTTCAAAGAGGAAAACAATCTGAGGTATCCTATAATTACCCTGTATTAGCAAATAGTTAAAATTTTATATTGGATTTCTAAATTTCTAAAAGTTTTCTTGGAATCATATAGGCAGATAGGAAGCTTTATAAATAGTCTGAGAATCAAAAAAAATATTGGTTAAATTTAAAAGAACATACTTGTCAAACAATCCACAATTCAAATCGCAAGTTAAAAACTGAATCAGCGGAAAGAAAGAATTTGACATAAACATTTTATTCTAATCGGAGTTATGCTTCTTTGAAGAAATTTAAAGATCCCAGTTAATTGTCTCTCAATAAGCATGAAGCTAAATAAATGTATCTATGTGCTTCTTTTTAACCTTAAAAACTTCTGAATTATATTTTATCGCCCTCCCATAAGTAAGAATAAAGGCATTAATACCATATTTAAAAACAAAATCATAACCATAACCCAAGCACTTTTACTTTAAGATAAAATAAAATTCAGGAAAAATAACTAGAGACAAGGAAAACCATGAAACTACTTTATGAAGAGTTTGAACGCAGAAAATAATTCACTAAATTTTTATAGAAGGGTGTTATCCATTTCGCAAAAAAACTGAAGATTTTCAGAGTCGGACGGAATAACGGATAGAAAACCAGAGTATATTTAAATACAATAAAAGTACAGAAATCTTACGAGTAAAGATTATAGATGGTTTTAAGAAAGAAATAAAATATCAACTAACAGTTTATTTAGAGAATTCTTTAATCTTAATAAAAAAATTCATTAGAGTATCGTATGCTAAAGAAAAAGGAGTATTAGGAACTGAAAAATAAGCATAAAGAAATTTAAATATGCAAAAATTCTATTCAAAAAATATTCATCAAAGCTTTCTTAATAAAACTATTTACTAAACCCTTGGTTTAAGGCCGATAATTGAAGATTATGAACTTTGCTAAAAATCTCAAATTACATCGTTTATAAAAAAATATTAAAAGTGCCTTTGTTAAAAATCGTATAAGAATGCGACTTAATAAACTAAAGAAAAATCAACTGACAAGATTTTTCTTACTTCTCATTACTTTCAAAAAATACGTAAAAAAGTGTCGAGAAAAACTTTTTTAAACTAAGCGTTAAATTATAACAAGGTAGATTGTCAAAAGAATAGTCAGAGAAAAGATTAAGATTGGAATATCAACATGTAATTTTAATGTTCGCAAGCTTCAAAAATTTAGGGAATGGCTCGTTTTGGTCAAAAATTAAAGAAAAAAATGTTTGAAGTATTTATGGAAAATGTATCTGCTTTCAATGATGGATATTAACTCAGATAACGAAAGTTCTGCAATATTTTATTTGCCAAAAAACTTAGAAGATCTTTCTTTCTAATCTATTTATATGTAAAAAGTAGCGAGTAATCCTTTGTTAAAGCTTTCTAATTTTCTAAACAAACACTCGATTTTCAGAATCAAAGCAAATTATTTTCAAAAACTAGTCTCTCTATTCAGTAGCTAAAACAAAAAGATGAGTTAATTAAAGCAGTTTGGTAGATTTTCAAAGATAAAGAAAGGTCGAATAAAATTTGCTGAGAATGATTAAACCCAAGATAAATTTAACTTAACTCAAACAGATCTCCTCCCATATTCATTACACTATAACATACTAATAAATCATAGTAATTACTACTTAAATATTTCCGAACTGATAAAAATGAATGAAAGATGGATTAGGTAGGAGAAGAAAATACTTGACAAACATATTCAAATGATCATTTAAAACCATGAAAAACAGTATTTAAAGAAAAGAAGATCTTATGAGATAGAATTGTCTAATTACATCAAGAAAAACTACTAATTATTTGCAGAAAAAAGATGGAAGTACATGATTTAATACAATAAACTTCAAAAGACATTCCAGAAGTAGAAAAAAGAAAAGTAACTTCGGATATTGATGAAATTAACAGGTAGCCATTAGTTTTTGGATAAAGACTGCATTCCTTAGAAACAAGCTATTCTAGACTAAGCTCTGAAACGCGCTGACTCACCTCCAATACCAAGTCATTTCATCGTTTTTCGACAAAAAGATTTCAAAGTAATTTTTAGATCCTATTATGAGAGCGTTACAATTAAATTGAAAGAGCTCAAAACGTCATTACATTGATATTTATGTATGTTTATTTTTAAAGGAGATTTTTACGATATGAAAGGAGTAACTTTAAGCTCAACAAAATTTTAGTGCCCCCTACTTACTCCTTTTTTAGTATTTTATGGACTGTGAAATAATCCTTAAAAATGGTATTTATTATTTAAAACTTTCACTGATACTCGTCTTTACTTGGTTATACATACTAGTATTCCAAAAAATGAGAGTGGGATTAATTAGTCAAGGTTTTTATGGTCAAATATTAATGTTTATTAAACTGCTTATATGATAAATTTTATTCGGTCTTAATTTATTTGTCCTTTTATCCAAAAGTTTTTATTTGCCTTTTAAAAACATTGTTAATTCCAATAAATTCTGAACAGTTTATAAGAGAGTAGACCTTTCTGACTCATAAAACCCAAGGGTTCTCTTTTGATATTGAGTAGTGCAATTATTAGGTATGATATCAAAGGATCAATTATAGCCTCCAATGAGAGTGTTCACTTCTTTCGAAGCCATTAAGAATTTTTCAAACAGGCGAAATAGCTCTTTTGCTCAAATAATAAATCTAGGATTCCATTTTCAAATATTCAAAACTGTATACTGAGTCGATAATTTAAATTTAAGAGAGCTCAAATGTCACTCAAAGATGTACAAACACAAGGAAAGACCAAAAAGGCTTTTGATGTCTACTCCCTCAGACATAGAGATAAGTCTGAGAGTGTTTCCAGCTCCAGCACCAATATAGAGGATTTAAATGCTTAGCATGATAGGTTGATGTAATATCTCAAAGTTGCTTATCATAAGATTGAGTTTAACAGGAAAAGGATGAACGAATATATGAAATATGATAATAAATTTTCAAGGTTTGAGGCAAAAGATGCAGAAGAAGGGCTTAAATTATGGCAATAAGCAGCAACTAACATCTCAACCAAGCTAAGGACAGTTGGAGTTCGTCTGAGAGAGATTATGGGCTTTCCTGACAAACCTCGGAAGAAAAAAAAATATGCCCTTAAAAAGATAAAGGGTGATAATGAATGATTGATTGTTGATTGTTAAACAAAAATGTAATGATAGAAAGATGAGCCAAACTATGTTCGATTTTCAAGTCCATACCTATTAATCAGCCAATGCTTCTCTATCTGGTCCCTCCTGTGCATATTTGTGGAGACATGCACAAGACAGTTCCTTGATCTCCTTAAGATTTTTGAGAGACTTGGTAGCTCACTTTATAAGAAATACCTGCTCCAAAGCGGTTAAGTGGATGGAGGCAAAAAATCCCTTTATAATTGTAATTATCCTCTTTATAAATTATAAACTAAGAATCACTTGCATTCCTAATAATATTGAGATTCATAGGTCGGCTTTTTTGACAATAGGTAATGCTATCATCTTCAATTTATTTCGAAGTGATTTACTATTCAATTTTTTTATTTTAACTAAAATATCTCTTTCTTTTTTAAGTAAGCTTTATAAAGCTATACTTAAAAGTTTAAATAAGTATATTGAGAATCATTAATGGTCATTGTAGTCCATCTATCTATCTTAATTCTTCAAGAGCAAGTTTTAGACCAACTCAAAATGTTTACATCCCAGTTTGTCTGCTAGCTCCTCTTTGCTTGATATACTCAGATATTCAAATATTGGTTTAGAATTCAATGATTTTTACTCATAAAATATTTACCTATTTTATGATGTAGGCGATTCTTAAATAGAGTTCAACTAGATTAGATGAGGCTCGGTAAATTCTTGAGATATTTATAACATTTTTGGAGAAAGATAAAATGGGTCTTTGAGAAGAATCTATTCAACTACTTTTTCTTAACAATTCAAATCGGAGGATTTTCTTTTTTGACCACTGGAAGTTTATTTTAGCTTTATAGCTTTCTTTTTCTTCATCAAAGAGTAGTATCGATTTTTAATCATATGTACTGATCTACTACCTCCAAATTTAGAAGCTAACTTAGACCAGCTTTTGTTATTTAGCTCGACTAGGCTCAAAAGGAGCTAATCTTATTAAGGAATCCATTTATCTCGACTTATACTTTTGTCGAGATGATTGAACCACATTTACCGACACTGTCCATAGGTTCTGAAATAATTTCCATTCGATTAGGAAAAGATATTGAAAGCGATGTTTCTCCAAATGATTCTTTTATCTTTTTCTTTATATTATTTAACTAGTTTTTCTAGAATTGAAATTTCTTGGAATTCCCTAACTTTTCTTCGATATTTTTTTGACTAGAAGGAATTTTTGAGTGAGTATTTCATCAATTCTTTACTTCTTTTGGGGAAAATCTGATTCAGAAATATGAAATTCACTTATTTCTATATTTAAGAAGAATTACCAGCTGTGAAATTTTTATTTACAAATTATAACAATAGAAGGATGAGATCCATAACAATAACTTATACTCTCCCTTAGCCCAGTTAATAGACTGTCCATTTTTTTTATTCTAGCTTTTTTAAAGATTTTGTTTATTGATTTTGTCACACGTAGCAACTATGTAGTCAAGATCGATATTCGCGTATTTGGACCATGAAGCTAATCCTGAAATTTTGAGAAATGAGGAAAAATGAGGAAAAATGAGGCTTCACACCAAATTACTCGATAAACTCGAGCATCTTTTCTTTATTGACTATGCATTCAGGGGAAAACATCAAAGTGTTTGAAATTTATTATAAAGGTCAAACAATCCCCGATTATTTAACTCTTTATAAATATTTCAAAGAAATAAGGTCTCGTTGGCATTTACTCAATCTTTTTTCCAAAAATAAATATCAAACAATACGGAATCAATAGATTTTGATGGGGATATTAATCTTTCAATAAACATGTATATCAAAAATGAGTAAGTTGATTTTATAATATTAAGCCTTGCAACTCTACACTTTGTATGTTCAGACTATTAATAGAGGTAAGAAGCTCCGAAGATATGATAAGTTTTAGATGTGTCAGGTATTGGAGTAAAATGTAACTTAAAGGAAATGGATATTAAGTTTATCAATTTGGTGAGTATGTTGGGAATCAAAGGACTTCTTTTGAGTTTCAATTTTGCTTTATTATGTGATAGATAATTTAAGTTTTGTTTATGGCTTTTTACTTTATAAATATTGAATTTTGATTTATATTTATAAAATTTATGTGTTATAATTATAAGAAAAATTCAAAGATTTTAAATTAAAGGATAATAATCAGATATTGCAGAAAAAGTGTATACTTTCTCTAAAACAGTCAAAAACAAAAAATAACAGTTTTTTTTTATTGCAAATTTAAAAATCATATTTTTAAAGTTAATAGATATTGTTCTTAAACATATTTTTTTAGATTACAGTTACAAGACAACTTCCTCCTTCCTAAATTAATCAAAATAACTCATTTCATTATGAAAATTAAATCATTTTTTATTTGATTTTTTATAAATCTTCACTTGACAACATTTTTGAAAGAAAAAATTATTTTCTTGCAATTAAAAAGACAACATATGTATGGTTTTTCTCAATCTATTACAGATTTTTACAAATAAATCAATAGCTTTAGGTCGGAGTTTATGAAATAGTCTTTATACTCGTACAGGTAAACTCATATAATTAATTCATTATGATAGAGATCTAAGCTCCTGCCCCAGTCCCAAAAGAATAAAAGGAAATCAAGGGGGATAGACGATCTAGTATCGCCACTCAAGAAGAGTGCTAAAGTACTGTTAATTAAATGCTTTAAAAATTAAAGATAATACACCCTCGTTTCCACTGTCCCAACTCCAACTAGATTACTCACTTATGTACAAACCACAATTGCAAAGAAAAATCACTCTGTTGTCAACTTTAGGACTGTTCTGCCTGTTTTACCCCTCATCTTGTATGTCAAAGCATCAAATTACAGGGCATCTCCTTCCTCCTCGAAAAGTTTACTCAAGGACATAGGTAGTTTTTAATGAGTATGTTCTAAATGGAAAACACCTTTATAGATTCCATTTACGCAAAAAGAAAGCGACTTATAGAGAAATACTACTGGGGCACTATATAACCTAAGTATCGAGATATTATAGATTCAATATATTTCAACCATATTGAAAATTACCAGATTGACAGCGCTCTTGCTGACTAGTTCTTCGAAAGGCTAAAAAGAGAAGTCCATGACAAAAGTCATGTCCAAAAAGAACTCTTGGCTGAGTTCAAAAAGTAAACTGAAGAGTTAAGCTCAGCTTTAGAAAATATTGAAAAGAGAATCATCTAGACCTTCAATCAATCAAAGATAAAGCGCAGTAGTATTGTCAAAGCAGAAGGTCCATTCCTTGAGAATTCAAAGATTATTTAATCGAATGATTTTAGCTGTAAAAGATTCATAAAAGAGTCTCTTTGTAATCCTAGCAAAGTGAAGCTCCTCTTTAGAGGTTCTGACAACCAGTTCGAAGCCTCCAAGTTCCATAAATTCTGTGACAATATCCCCAATACTTTCACTTTGATAAAAACATAATTCGAAAAAGTCATCGGAGGTTACACTCCTATTCCTTGGAATGTAGCTCCTAACACTTTTGCTTATGAGACTAATAACTCTAGCTTCCTGCTATCAGTTGATCTGAAACAAAAAATGAAGTTAGTTCATCCATAGATCGCAGTTGGATGCTCTGCAAATTTAGGGCCTTTGTTCGGGGAGTACGATATCAGAATATCTGATCGTTGCAACTCTAATCAAGACAGTTTCTGTAACTTCCCGCAGAGTTATAACTTAGAAATACCTTATCCTAAGAACCAGCAAACTACAGCACTGTTTTGTGGAACTCCGAATGGCAACAGGTTCAAAGTTGTTGAGTACTAAATCTATAGAGTGTGTTGGGAAAATAAGTGATGAATGTGATCGTAAAGAAAATTATTTTACTAGCTTTTGTATAAAATTTTATAAAGTTAAAATCAATATTGAAAATTTAGTTTTTGCATAATATTAAAATTTTTTTGAAGTAGATAATTCAAGAAGAATAAAGATCTTCTTTTTTTATACATTAAAAGTTTATTGTTTTGAATGCATGCAACTCTATTTAGTAGCTTTAACCCAATTTTTGAATTTTATAAATTACGATCGTTTATGTAGTAAAACACTGCTTGGTGGAAAGAATTGTTACGTTCATTTATAAAATATGTCACACATATAATCACAGGCCAAACTTAAATAGAAAGAATATCCAGGACAGGTGACATCTGTGCTTTGTGTATCTATAGGTTAACCTAGAAAAATCCATCCAACTTTCGAAAATTTTGCAAAATTTCAAAGAAAAGTACTTTAAATGGGAAAATCAGTATCATCTTGACCTTGCTAAAGAACTTTGTGAATTGAAATAAATCAATAATTCAGATGCCCAATTCAGAATCCATCTTGTGCTGGAAGAACTGCATGCATGGAAACATGGACTTCTCTTGATACAAAATCTGAGGAGTAAAAGGTATGATAGTCAATCAGCAGTTCATTAGACCCAGCTTTTAGAAATATGGACGTAGTTAAGGCCTGGACGTTAGATAAAAGATAGAAAGAGCAATGAATGGATTTAACTAGGTTTTCAAGGTGATGATCCGGCTACTGATTTCCGAGGTGCAGGAATACTTGGATTACTGAATCTCAACAGGTGGGTGAAAACTATAAAAGGTAAGTCAGCATTTAAGAGGGCTTAAAATAAAGAAACATAATATTTTTTTGCTTCAGCTAGTATTTTTTTGACCATGCTAGCCTTTGAATTGCTTAGAGATAATAAAATAGCAGGAAGATACTGGGTCCTCAGATAAGGTTAAACTGTTGAAGCACTTTTCCAACAGTTGTTTTAGACTATTTTTTAAGAATTTGATTTATTTTGGATGTAAGTTCTGGACAAATCGATGATGCAGTTCAATGTAAATCTACTAAATTTTTCAAAGATTATCAAGAATAACAAAATAGCAGACCTAGCAAATAAATTAATTATCAAGAGATAGAAAATTTGATTGTTTGTAACCCATCTAATACTCTAATATAATAAAACAGCTTTGCAAGGTTCATTCAGTTAGTATTATTGATATCTATAAATCCTCATCATGAATAGGCACTCAGTCACTGTAAACAATAAACAAGCATTTTGATTGCACATCATGATTACCTAACAGCAATAACTTTATTTTATATATTTGAGAATCGTTAAAAAAATCATATTAACATGAGCTGTATTTGATATTAATGTCAATTGTTACTTTTTACTTAATTTCGCATTATTTAGATAGAGCTAGTTAGATTTATAAATTACTATAGATTAATTTAACTTCAAATGCGAAACAATAACCCTGAAAACAAATAAGTAACCATCCCCACATTCAGCTATTGCGAAAAAAGGCACTACTCTGTAAAAG
>Ga0194117_10006448_pt1 | contig 10297 bp, 22 predicted proteins | sample TA2MahsurfametaG_FD_160579 | JGI IMG/M metagenome (GOLD analysis project Ga0194117, IMG submission 160579) | Freshwater microbial communities from Lake Tanganyika, Tanzania - TA2015009 Mahale N1 surface | ecosystem: Environmental > Aquatic > Freshwater > Lake | place: Tanzania: Lake Tanganyika...
TATACACGCGGAAGTGCGGGTGGGCGTCCGATTTCTTGTACTTGTTCTCGAAGATGATCACGTCCTCGTTATTAATCGTCCCGGTGTAGAACGCCTCGCCGTCGCGGTTCAGCTTCTGCCACAAGGCGCCACACTCATCCTCACGCTTGGCGGGTTTTACGTTCTCCATGTCTGCATCCTTTCAACCTCGGCCTCTACCTCGGCCAGAAACATCGTAACCTCCTGCACGTAGCCGTCAATGTCTAGTAGCGACGGCATGACCGTGACGATGTGCAGCTGGAGATGTTGCGGGAAGTCTGGGTGATACGACACAAAGTCACACGACTCGGCCTTGGTCACCCAGAAATTGTGTCGGATCTGCGGCAGATACTCGGACGGCACCTGCCCCGATTGAATCCACTTCAGATGGTTCTTCGCGCCGGGGCACTTGATCTCGACGATCTTGGACAGCCCACTGATAAACCCATCCAAGGAACACCCCACCCACTGGGGATCGGTCATCCGCAGGAACCCCGACTCCATGACCAGATACCCGGTGTGGGCTTCATACGCGGCTCTGGCATGCGGTTCCAGTTCCTTGCCACGCTCCATCGCCGCATTTGTGTAGCCGCTGTCCTGCGGCTTGCCAGTCAGCCGCTCACACACCAGTTGCGCTTTATAGTCCTCACGGCTTGCCGCCGGTTTGCCGGTTTTCAGGGTCGCCAGCACATCGGCGGCCCGAGAGCCGGTCACATGACCGGCCCTCGCCGCCAACCACTCCGGACTGCCTTGGGTGCACTGCACTTCGACAATAGTCATGCAGTCACGCCTCGGTCGTCCGTGTGCTGCGCCGTCACCTTCAGGATCGTCCACTGCTCCCGGTCGTGCCCGGTCGCCCACTTCCGCAGGTCGGCTGACCCGGCCTTGAAGTAGGTCTGGAGCGCATCGACGCCTTGCGCCTCGGAAATCGCCTTTGCCCCAGCGACCCAGTGGTCGTAGGTCTTCGGCTTCACCGGCGCGTCTTCCACGGGCTTCGACCGGGCCTCGGCAGACTCGGCATCATCGTCTTCCGGGCTGACTCCCACAAACGCCGCCAACGAATACCGCCGCCCGTAGGTAATGGCACTGCCCACCGCCTGTGGGCCGGTGTCGCGCACGGGCACGAGCAGGTCATCGGCAAACCACTGCCCACTGGTATGCACAAGCATCGTCGAAACGCGCAACTGCCCATCCACACTGCCAGCACTCTGCACCACCGCCAGCCCCTGCGCCGTCAACGCATCGCGGCACGCGTCCCACACCGACGCGAGGTCGGCGTAACGGCTCTTGTAGTGGGGATTACTGCTGTCCTTCTTTGCGCCCTTCATCGCCCTCTGTGCCTGACTCAACGACTGTGCAATCTGATCAATCTGTTCACTGTGTCGCATACCGTTCTCCTGTATCAGTTACTGCTGTTCTGGGACAAACCCTCGCTGGAGTAAATCCAGCATCACGCTCCGATGAATCCTGACCGCGCCGCTCTTGGCCTCGGGATTCCGCACCTGTAACCGGTGATACGCAATCCAGCCTTCTGACATCCACCGACGAATCGTCTGCACGCGCACACGCAACAGCCCGGCAGCTTCGGGCACCGTCAAGAATTCCGGCATGTTGTCGAGCGTCATCGTGACCGCGCCCCGCTTCCCCGGCCCTTCGGGATTTACCCCCTCGGGCAGAAAGCTGGCCCAGTGCTTTCCCTTCTTAGGCATGGAGCGTCCCCTTCACTTTGGCCCATCGCGCTTGAATCGCCGCACGACCACGGGCACTACGTTCTTCGTCTGTGAGCTTCGCCTGTGATGCTCGTCCGGCTTTGGCGTGCGCCTGAATCGACCACAACCCGCGCTGCGCCAGATACAGCACCGCCACGGGATACTCGACCCCATTCGTCTTCGCCCACGCCGCGATGTCTTCATTGATGATCTGCATATCCACCTTGCGCAACACTGTGCCAGACACGCGTGCGAATGTCAACCAGAATGTGCGTAAAAATAACAGTTGACACGGAGGGGAGGGGTGTGGGACAAAAGATGCGCCGGGAGGTTCGTAACAAACCACCCCGGCGCGAGTGCGGTGAGAACACACCGCAGAAGGAGCCACAGCATAACATGGCTCCCCTGCCTTGTCCACACCTCATTCATGGGCGACGACCAGCCGGAGCGGTCGGGTGCGGTAGAGCATCGAATTCTCTACCTTAAATGGGGAGAACGGTCTTTCCGCCGGGACTTGTGACCGCCCCGACCTGATGCGTCGTGTAGTGTCAGGGACTTGGATTCCACCGAGGCGCAATGAGCGCATCAGGGACAATCAAGTCCCGGTTATTGGAGAAAAAACAACGAACGGAGGACAGCGATGACAAAAACTCAGAGTGCCCAACTTGATCCACGCATCACCGAGACCATTCCCGATCTCATGTTTACCTTACTGGCGCACCCCGCCATCAGCCTCGGTGCGTATGAACGACGGCGGTGGCCCATTGGGTGGACGGTAAACGAATTCAATGAACTGGAACCCGAGTGCGCCATCGACTTGCATGTGGCGCGGGGTTGGTGTGTTGATGATTGCCACGGCCTCACCATCGAGTCACTCGATGATGTCGAATGCGCCCTGCTGAGCCTGACAGAATGCGACTGCTCATGGTGTCGCTATGACGAGACGGATGCGTATTCTGAGAAGGAGTGGGCATGACGACCGATAGCGCACTGGTGACGCTGCTGCTGGGCGGCGTGGTGGGATTTCTCTGGGGCTACGCACAGGCGTGGTATACCGCGCACAGGCTCGAACGGCTGGGCCTGAAACCTAGTGACTGGCACGGGGGGCCGAAATGAATGCGTTGCTCACGGTCGGCGTCTTGACGATCTGCGCGTCGGCCCTCGTCGCGGCGGCGACCATGCGGTGGGGCATTCTGTTTGCCAGTCTCACCGCGCTCGTGGTGGTGGCATGGGCCGTCTTACGTGATGACGTGGCATAATCAACTGCCGCCGACGAGGGGGCCACGGCGCGTCTCGTCGCGCGTACAGCCCACCAGCAGTGCGCTGGGACGGGAGCCTCGTCGGCGGTTGTGGAGGCGCGATGCGACGACCTCGATGGTTTCCGCTCACGGTGTGGTTGTGGTGGGTGCGGTGGCAGATTACACGGCTCAAGTAACGGAGGACAGCATGAATGAGTTTGAACGGTTTTGGGCAGCGTATCCTCGGAAGACCGGGAAGGGCGTGGCGCGGAAAGCGTTTGTCAAGGCAATGCGCCTGACGACCCTCGACACACTGCTGACTGCATTGCAGTGGCAGCGCCAGCAGGAGCAGTGGGTGAAGCAGGGGGGCCAGTTCATCCCGCATCCATCGACATGGCTCAATCAGGAACGGTGGGACGACCAGCCCACACAGGTGCCGACCCTGAGCGAGAAGACCACCCGCACGTTCTTGGCGATTTACGGAGGCGGCGATGTCCAATGAGTCAGTAAAGTCTGGGTTGATGCTGCTCTGCGCGACGTTTCGCGCCGAGGTGGACAAGTGGCAGGTACGCGCCTACGAACGCGCCCTGAAGGAGGTGCCGGAGGCGTTCATTCTGGCGGGGGCTGATCGGCTGGTAGCGGAGGCAACCGCCGGACGCAAGTTCTACCCCCTTCCCACTGCACCTGAATGGAAAGCCGCCTGTGCCCTCGAAATTGCCGAGGCACGGAAGAAGGTCGCCAGCCTGTTACTGTCCACCTGTTCTCACACTGGGCATTGGGAGACCGTAACCGAAAACGGCGTGGAGGCCGTCACCCGGTGCGCCTGCTACCGTCACGCGATGAAAGCCATGAACACCGTCGCCCAACCGCTGGCCCTGCCCAAGATTCCCCATGACCTGCCAGCAGAATCACCCGCGTATTGAGCATGAGGAAGACGCCTGTCCCCTCTGCCGTGCGCTCTGGGAAACCAACTTGCTCCGAGCGTTAATCTCTGATATTGGCACGACCATGCTTGACGCGCTTCAACGCGGGGCGGTCGTCTTACGTGCGTGTGAGGAACCGGATCATCATGGCACTCGACATTGACACGACCCAAGGTCAGCAGACCAAACGCTGGGAAGAGCAGTGCATGACGCTGCTCCAGAGTCATACGGGATTGACGTTTGCCAAAACCAAGGAGCCGTGCGAAGTCGATGGTGTTCTCAGTGACCGTGACAAGCAGTTGCGCTATGTGGTGGAACAGAAATCGCGCCAGATGACCTACGACCGGCTGATGAAGGACTTTGATGGCTACTGGCTGGTGACGGCTGACAAATTGACACACCTCGCGACAGCCGCCAAAACCTTGCACGCGCCTGCGGTGGGGGTGCTGTATCTGGTGCCTGATGAAACCGTCTTAGTGTTGCGTCTCATGGACGACACGGGCCGAATGCTGGTGCCGTATCGCAGTGAGGAAACCGTGACGCAACGCACCATCAATGGGGGGTCGGCGCGGCGGGTCAATGCCTTTATTAGTATGAAGAAGGCGGCGGTCTACCGTCCGATGGACTACATTACTCACAAGGACATCCGATGGTAATGAACGCAGACTGGCCGGGAACGCACCGCTATGGGTATGTCCGTCCGCAGTTCGTCAAAGGTTTGTCGGCGGCGTTGGAACCCCTGATCCCGTGCGCCATCTTTGGGATCTGTTCGGTACCGGGACGCGCCCTGACGTTTCATGTGCTCTTAGAGAACGGCGCGCAATATGCGAGGGTGCCGCTGCATGGACTGACTCATCAGGCCGTCGTTGACACGCCCCTGCCACTCCCGGCCTTACAAGCATGGGATTGCTTTGGGTATGACTTTAGCGTGCATCGGTACGCGTATCTGGCAGAACGAGATGTCGAGGTGCGCCTCAGCGAACCATTTGCGTCCAAAACCGTGCTCGGGCAATACGCCTGCACCGTGGACTGGTACGATAACGGCTACAGTGACACGCCCGATCAACACAAATGCGCCCACCTGATCGCGCTGGCGAACGGCCAGTGGGCGGCCATGCCCAATAATCGGCTCCGCTGGTATGATGCCAGCTTTACGGACTGGCGGTTGCCCATTAAACTCAGCGTGAACACTCGGATCCACTACGCCGAAAACTTAGGGTTTCGATCACCGAAACACACATCACATGAGGATGAGCATGGCCAAGACTCCCGCATGGCAACGCAAGGCAGGACAGAACCCGAAGGGCGGATTGAACGCACGGGGGAGAGCGTCGTATAAACGCGAGACGGGCGGCACCCTGAAGCCCCCCGCCCCTAATCCCAAAACCAAGGCTGACGCCGGTCGGAAGGCGTCGTTCTGTGCGCGAATGGAGGGGATGAAGGAGAAGTTGACTTCTGCCAAGACTCGGCGCGACCCCAACTCGCGCATTAACAAAAGCCTGCGGGCGTGGAACTGCTAGGGGGCCACATGGAACCGTTATTGACAACCGTGCAGCAGGTCAGGGCGACCTATGGCCCGACCATGACCGACGACGAATGTGCCGAACTCTGTAACGAGGTGGCGTGGCGTCACCGCGCTGCGGGTTGGGGCATTAACCGGAAGACCGCTGGCACCCTCGGCACCCTCCCCAATGGCGTGCAGATTGCCCATGACATCCTGCACTATCAGCCCACCAACGAACTCGTCGATTGTCTTCAGTCGGCGGGAGCCGCCAGCACCCCTACATGGAACCCCGTGGGGCCGCCCCAGTCCCCTGACCGGACATGGCTGGCCCCGTATGACCCGGCCCTGTTCGCTTCAGCCCCGCCGACGACTCCCGCCCCGTCGCCTGATGCCGTGCTGGACGCCATCAAGCACCTGCACGACCGGCTCGACGCGATGGCGCACGATGTGAATGTGACCGCTCACGAGGTGCTGGCCCTTCGCAATGCCTATCGCCGGGGCATGATTCTGACCATCAACGCCAAACCGTTTGGCACCTCCACCGGCACCGTCAAGTCGCCGGCATGAGAACCGCCGCCAAGGTGGATCGGAACCAGCAGGCGATTGTCGCGGCCTACCGCGAGGTCGGGGTGCTGGTCTTATCGTTGGCAAAGATGGGACGCGGGGTGCCTGACCTGCTGGTCGGCGCCCCGCCCGTGCTGTGTCTAGTGGAAGTCAAAATGCCCAGTGGCACCCTGACCCCCGATCAGGTCAGATTCCACAGCCACTGGCCCGTCGTGATTGTGACCACTGAGGAGGAAGCCCTTGCCCACGCGCACACCCTCCGCGCATCCGTGTCGGATGTGCGGGCAATCGTTCCATTCGTGTCGGGCTACGCAAGTGTTCTGCTCCAACCGGTGTTCAGCCAACAGCCGCTCCAAGGCGTTTTACCGGGCGATGGGGAAGAAGGGCGGGTCTCTGTCCGGGGAGCGCAAGAAACAGGCTCTGAAAGCCGCGCTCGTAGGAAAAATCGGGCATCTACCGCCCGTTGAGGCGTTTCTGGCAGGGGCGCGATGGCAGACCAAACGGCTGGTGAACGGGCTGGCGCGACGGAAGAAGACGGAAGGATTTCAGCAGGGGTGGGACGCCTGTCTCGATGCCTACGGCTTGGTCAACTCGCCACGCGAGCGGCAGCGCAGACGGGCCTTATCACCGCCAACACCTACCAAGTCGCCCACGGTCACTGGCTGGGCGTCTTTGTTGTCGGCTGCGCCATCTCATGGCTGTGGTGGGCCAACGCCGCACACGCCGGACGCTCAAACGACCCCTTCGACGGTTTGATCTATGGACTCGCAGCCGGTGTCGGGTCAGTCTCGGGGCTGCTGATCGCGGAGTGGGTCTACCGGGTCTGACTTCAGCTTTAGCAGTCCCTCGATTACAGACACCACGACCGTGGCGACCTTCTTAATGCGCAGCAGGACAATCGTGGCTTTGGAGAGAATCATCGCTGCTCCCGCTCGTAGGCTGTTTTCTTCTGGTAGAACGACCACAGCAGACTGGCAAGGCTTGCCAGCAGACCCACGGCCTGCGTAAGGTCGTCCTGCGTGAGCCACGCCTGTGCGCCAGCGATCGTAATCAGCCAGCGTACAAGGCTTCCAATGAGGGCGGGAATCATGCATCCTCTTCTGTCTCAATGACAAGAGTGTGGGCGCCATTGCCCAGTCGTTGCATTACCTGATCAAGCGCCACGCGGGAGTCAAGGATCCGGTCAGCCTCGCGTTGGAGTCCGACCAGAATACACCCCTCGGTATCATCAACCGTGTTCCCCGCATGTATTCGCACGCCCGAAAACCCCGGCACCTGTTCAATTGCCGGCAACGCCCGTTGGAATCGTGGCGACCATGTCACTCGCACCGGATACGTTCCCACGGGAATGGCCGTCTTCCCCGGCACTTTCCAGTCAGACACCGGCTGTCCCGGCACTTCTCGCACGCGGTCTTCCAGCGTCCAACACAGAAACCGCCCCTCCACAACCAGAAACCCCGGCGTGGCGTCCTTCACCGTCCCGAGTCGAATGAGTCGCAGTGTCATCGACTCAACCAGTAGGTCAACCCTGCCGCCGCCATCGTCCCCAATGCCGCCATAGTCTTGGCAATGGGCAACGTATGAGACTTCAACACGGCCACATCTAGTTCAAGGGTGCGGACGCGCCCGTTCTGGACGTCCAACTTTTCGTTCACGGAATGCAGCCGGTCGTGCAGCACGTCAAACTGCGCCATGACTTGCTGGTGGCGGTCATCCAGAAAGCGTTCAAGCAGGTTGTCCATCGACGTTTACCACACGCTCCTGCTGATAATCGAAGTCAATGGGTTTAGACAGATCCAGACCCATGTCTTTCAACACCTCCACCAGAGCGGCTTCTGCGGCCCCCTGCTGCTGCTGGAGCAGGGAGGCTTGCAGCTTGAGCTTCTCCAGACGTTCTTTCGCGGCCACGGCTTTCCAGAACATAGTTACTCCTCAACGGGGGCGGGAGGCGCGGGTGGCAGCGTCACCGGAATCCCGTTCTGCGCTGCCACGGTCGGCAGCAACTGCTCGACGTAGGCGAGGACGCTCGCGGTAATCGCTGGGTCGTTCACCGTGTGGCCCTTTGCGCCGAGGAAGCCAAGTGTGTCGTCGTTGATCTCGACGGCATATTCCAGCGAAACGCCGCCCGGTGTGAATCTTGCGGAGGCCGCGACGAGTGTGCCTGTTAGTGCCATGATTGCTCCTGAGATGAGACGGTTACGCCGCTCTCGGTGAATTGTGCGTGGATGCTCTTGAGGATGTAGTGGGTGTGCATCAGATGTCCTCAGACGAAGTACGTGACCGTGAACCGCAATGATCGAGATGCTCGCGTTATGCGACCGGATAGGTCGTGCCAAAGTAGACATAGTCGCCACTCAGATTGGCGTTGGTCGCGCCAACCCCGGTGTTCCTGTAAATCACCCCGTTTGTCGTGTTTTTGTTTGGCAGCAAGTATCGAGCGTTCGTGTCGTCGCTGCTATAGCCAATGGTGGAGTGGCCCTGTGCGCTGTCAGCGTTGGCAACGGCAAACGGGAAGCCGCCAATTGTCGCCGTGTTGCCGTTCGCTGTGGAAGGATACTGAACGAAACCGATCAGATGCACGAGGCGCCCGATTTTCGTATAACTGCCCATCGCCTGCGTGAACGTCAGGCCCGCGCCGCTGCCGTCCGTTGGCGTCCACGTGCCTTCCTCGTAATCGTCCAAGGTGTTCGCGTCACTGCTGGCCGACTGTGACGCCGGGAAGGTGATGCCCGCGCCGGTCGAGGCGGGCGTGGCGTTGCCGACACTGATTGTCGTCACAGCCTGCACGCCGCCTGCGGCAGGAACCCGCATGCGCTCGGTCGTGCCTGTATAGAAACGAATGAGGCCACTGGCGTTAGTTGCGCCAATCGAGATACCTGCTGGCTGATTGCCGCTGATCACCCCGCTGTTTTGAACAAATGCGCCAGATGTCGTATACCCGCTTGAGAGAGCCTGAAGCACCAGCGTGTTTGAGCTGGAGTCATTACCAACAAAGACCGCACTTGAATCGCCCGCGCCGCTGTTCTGATTTCTGAGAAGGATGCCATTCGTTCCAGTGCCATTTTGGCTAAAGAGATGCAAACCGAACGCATTGGCGTTAAGCACGCCATCATTGAACACGTAGCCCGACGACGCCCCGGCGAAGGTCAGCGTGTTGGTGCTGTGCGTGATGGTCACGTCGCCGTTGTTGAAGTTGACGACCGCCCCATCGCCGAGGAACAGGTCGGCCCACATCAACGAGCTGCTGCCCAGCGCGGGGGTGTTGGAGACGGTGGGGAGGACGGCTCCCTTGACTTCCAGAGTGCCTGCCCCTGACCCACTCAGGGTCAGCTTGCCCGACGAGGCGGTCAGCGTGCTGTTCCCGTTTCCCCAGTCCACCACTCCGGTCGCCGCCAAATATGCGTTGCGCCACGGCTTGGCGGTGGAGCCAATGTCCTGCGTGGTCAGGTCAGGCAACCACTGGCCGGTTTCCGTCAGCACGAGCATCAGGGTTTCGGTGCCAGCGGACACCACCGATACCCGCACCTGCCCATCTTCAGAGGTGGAGGTGGGATCTGCAATCTGCCCATACACCCGCGCATAGAGTTGCTTATTACCCACCGAGTCCTCGCCCGAGAACTTGATCTCCCCAAGCTGGTCAGAGGCGGCAGGGCTGGCCGACTCCCGATACAGGTCGAGATACGGCGCGGCGGCGGCTCCCGCATCCGTTGAGGTGACCGTAATACCGTCGATGAACGTCGGCGTGGTGGCGAGATTCGGCGGGTTGGGCGAGATCACGATGGTGGTCGTGGAGTCGGCCTGTCCCATCACGCGGAGGTTGGTGCCGGGACTGAGCGACAGCAGCCCCGCCGTGGCTGAGACGAAGTAGGTGTCCCCTACCACAAAGTCCGCTTGGGCGTTGGCTTTGGTCACCGCCCCCTGTAGACGGAAGGTGCCGGTCTCTCCGGCATCAACGGCATCGGGGGCCATCGCCACCTGCGGGGTTGACGACGAATACGCGTTGTCTGCATCGGCCAGATACCATCGGCCTGCGGTTAACGCCCCAGAGCCATCCGACAGGTAACACGCCTGTCCAGACAGGATGTTCTCCCCCGCCACGCCCTGAATGTCCAGATTGGTCGAGAACGGAGCCACCGCCTGCACGTTGTCCTGCGTCCAGAGCGTGACATCATCCGCATCCGCGAGGACAAACTTGTAAGACGTGCCAGACAGAAACACCGTCGCCCGTCCTGCGGAATCCAGAATGACCGGATTCGTGTTGGCGACCGAGAGGTTCACATCGGTATAGGTCGCCTGCGGGGTGGTCGTTCCCGCCACATACGTATACAGCTTGCCCCCAGA
>Ga0194117_10006450_pt1 | contig 10296 bp, 14 predicted proteins | sample TA2MahsurfametaG_FD_160579 | JGI IMG/M metagenome (GOLD analysis project Ga0194117, IMG submission 160579) | Freshwater microbial communities from Lake Tanganyika, Tanzania - TA2015009 Mahale N1 surface | ecosystem: Environmental > Aquatic > Freshwater > Lake | place: Tanzania: Lake Tanganyika...
TTTTTTGCGGAATAAGTTAAATAAAGTATTATCTTATAAATCCGCTGATATTGGAGATATGGCTGTTGGACCAGCACCAAGTTGGAAGCCACCACCTCAGCCACCACCTCAGCCACCACCTCAGCCACCACCTCAGCCACCACCTCAGCCACCACCTCAGCCACCACCTCAGCCGCCACCTCAGCCGCCACCTCAGCCGCCACATCAGCCGCCACCTCAACCGCCACTTCAGCCGCCACTTCAGCCGCCACCTCAGCAGCTATATCAGCCGCAGCAACAATATTATTATGTTAAACCAGAAAAATATAAAAAGAAAAAAAATAAAATTAAATATTATAAAATAACAAAAGTTGTTTTTCTTTCTTCAGTTGTTGCTGGAATTGGAATAACTTTAGGGTTGAAAATTGCGAATATTTTGTTTTTTTAGTTTCTTCCACAAAAATAATGAATAAAATAGAAGGAGAACGCCAATATTTTAAATATTGGAGAGAATATTTGGATGATCCATATAAAAAAAACATTTCAATTAGTTCATCACGATTCCCAGGAAAATATTGCATAGAATTCAGGAATTTTAAGGCTGCTGATTTTTTTAATTCGATTGAAACAAATAAAAAATTAATGGATTGTGAATATTACGCTCCATCAATTATTATAAAAAAAGAGAGAGATTGGGATATCTTAGAGTTAGAAGATACTGATTTTTATAATTGTTATCCAAAATATTATGGTTCTTCAGAAATGAGTGTTTGTATGGGGAAAAATTTTATAATAAATTCAAAACCAAATTTTCCATTTCTTATTCAAGACAGAATCCAACCAAATTCTGAAAGTGGTATAGAAAGTATTTATATTCTTTATGTAAAAAAAGATAATAGTATTTCCTCATATTATTCTCCAATTGAAATTGAAAATAAAAGGCTATTATTTGAAACACTCCTTAATGTCCAAGAATATATTATTCCAAAAATCGACTCCAAAAATTATAGTGATATTGAATATCTCTTAACGGAGTTTGATATTGTTGAAGATGAAAATAATAAATTTTGGTTGAAAGGAATAAATTGTGATCCTATTCTTAATCAAAATAATTTAGAAAAAATAGTAGAAGATATTTTCCACCATATGAATACTTGTGAATTTAATTATTTTTTAGATTTATCTTTGGAAAAATTAGTCCAAACACATTGTTCTAGTTTCTCTCTCTCAGGCTTACATTGTTCATCAATTTGATCACCTAATTTACTCATGGTTATAACATCTATTTTATCAGAATTTTTACCTAAACAAGTCTTTAGCTCTTTTTTCTCTATTATGCATTCATTCTTTAAAATGGCTTCCAATTGATCCTTCAAATCTTTTCTTGGTAATTCAATTTTGTGCTGATTTAAGAATAATTCCATGAGAACCAATTGGAAGTAAAAATAGAATAATTTATCCTCATTATATTTAGAATGCATTGTTTTAAAATATTCATCTAAATGAGTTTTTAATGGTTCTTGTTTGCCATCAAGATTTATGATTTTCATTTCAGAAAAAAAATTATCATGTGATTTTAAGAATGAAAAGAATGTTTCATCAATTGTATCTGGATTATTTTTTGAATACTGAATTTTAATATAAGACTCTGCAATTTTTTTTGGTAATTGGTTTTTCAAAAATTCTTGGCTTGTTTTCTTCAAATCTATATTTTCTGTTATTTCATGTATATGATATAATCCATCATATAAAAATTTGGCTAGTTTTTCTTCAGCCATTATATATATTTTTTTAGAAAAAAAATATATCTATAATAATTAATAAAATGGCTCGTGGAAATAGTTTATCTGCACCTAAATCTGGAAATGCTAATGGAGGCTATCAATCTTACCTCTGGATTATTTTTTGCCTAATCCTACTTGCAATTATACTCTTTGCTATATTTTATCCTCGCCGTCAGTATAATGTGTCGGTTCAAAATGGAAATATGATGCAGCCTTATCCAATGATGCAAATAGAGTCTTTTGAAGATTCAGATAAAAAATTTGAAGATGCGCTAATGGAACCTATGCGAAACAATGATAATACACAGGAAATAATGTCATCTGATAAACCTAGTATGATATTTTTTTATGCCCCTTGGTGCGGTCACTGTAGAAATGCAAAGCCGGAATTTGAAAAATTAATGCAGATGGCAAGAGGTAGAGCACACATGATTGACTGTGATGCTAATCAAGAAATAGCACAAAAAAATGATATTCAAGGATTCCCCACGATTCGATTTTATCCAAGAGGACCCAGAAATGGTAACCCAAGAGAATATAGTGGTAATAGAACCGCTGAAGATATGTTGAGATTTATGCAATAAGAATTGCGGGAACTTCTACTTCATTTTGATTGGCACTTTTTCTATCACTGCCTCTTAATTTAATCATTAATCTTTCTGGATGAATGCTGAAATCTTTATTAAAAGCATTCATCCCTACATCTTTCCAATTATATTTATTATGCTCGTAAAATGCGGTTGAATTACTATCGATATATTTACCATTTTTAAATAAATTTTTGTTGTTATCATATATATTTCTCAAAGCTAAATGACAAATTAAATATTTCGGAATATTTACTAATTTTTTATTATATTCACTAGATGATTCAAGGTATGCGTCTGGATCTTTAATGGCTTTTTCTACTTCAGCTATCCATTTCTTTATAATTTCATTATTCTTAGTGCTAGCAATAAACCAATTTTCATAAACGGGGTCATTATTGTTTGTGCTAGGTGTTGTAAATAATGTAACATCGCCACCAACAAATTTATCCGGGTTTTCCATTAATAATATACTTGCATCCATCCATATGCCACCATACTTTTCCAATAATTTAAGCCGAAGCACATCAGCTTGTCGATAAGGAGGAAGACTCTGCCAATTGTCTGGCATATTCGTAATATAGTCACCTATATTATTCTTGTTTAAGTAGCGGATTTCATAATTGGGCGCGAATTTTGCCCAATTTTTGCGGCATTTTGCAACAAAATCGGGAACTTCTGGATTATCCCAATAACTCCAAATAATTCTTGGGATTTGTTTTCCTTCAAAGCCCTCTATTTCTCTTTTTTTCAAAAAAAGAAAACAAAATGAAATTATAAGAATAAATAATAAGTACAAAATATTCTTCATAATTTATTATATATTTTTTTTCCACCATTCTTGGGCTCTTTCTTTTCCATATTCAATCATTTTTATTTTTTCTTCCATTGATATCCCAAAATCCATGGCGTGCAATGGATATTGTAGAGTTATTACATGTCTCATATAATCCACATTTTTATCAGTTAAGCTATCAATAATGCAAGATATAACTGATAAAATATATGAATGTAAAGTATCCGTATTATTTTGCGTAATAGAACGATGATTTACAATACAAAGTGTTCTTTTTTTGTCTTCTTTTTTAATCAAATCACATGGAAGAGGTGAAATGATTGCGCCATCGGCATATAGATCATCTCCTATTTTTATGGGTGTAAATGCCACTGGATAGCTCCCTGATATTCTAAGCGCCATTGTTACTTCCATTTGGGGGTGTGTATCCACTGAAAAATATTCTATTCTAGATTTACTTATATTTGTTCCAGATACAAATAATTTATATTTCGAAATTTTCTGGAATTCTTCAAATGTCATTGTTGGAGAATATCCCTGTATTTTAATTGTGGCTTTTAGCAGATTAGAAAATTTAGTGCCTTTATCAAACCCAAATTCTTCTAAGAAAAGTTTGATATCAATATCAACTAATTCCATCAAATCAATTTCAAAGATTTCCGCAATATTTTTGAATGAAATTCCCAGCCCCATAAAAAATCCGATATAGGCTCCAATACTGCTGCCATAAATTTCTTCGACAGAATCCAGTATTTTTGTATTTTCTTGTAGCCATTCTAGAGTCCCGCAAATTGCCAGCCCTTTTACGCCACCCCCGGATATTAGTAGTTTTTTAAAATGGTTCTTCCTCATTTTATTTAAATATGTGGCGATTTTTTTATATATTATTCTTATAAGAATAATAATATATGTATAATGTGAATGAAATAAAAAAATTCATCCATGAAAGAGAAAAAGGGCGGCTACTTATTTACGAAGAAATATTGGAGAAATGCTATCACCGTATTCAATCCAGTGTTGTTCGTGACGATCCATTCTCACTTTATGTTGTGCCTGATTTTATCATTGGAAAACCCACATATAACTTCGCCAATTGTATCCAATATATTATTTTCCGATTGAAAAATAATGGCTTCACTGTAAAATATATTTATCCAAATGCTCTGCAAATTGAATGGGGGAAAAATGATTTCAATACAATGCTCAGTATTGAAAATGATAGAGGAGCACTCCAAAGATTGGCAATTGATAATAAACCTCATACTTCTCCCTCTCTTTTTGATTTGAAAATACCACATAAGGGCGATAAAATGGGCGGAATAACAGCTGCCCCATTGAAAAAGACACTCGATTTAGGGCTTCAAAAGCCTCAAGTGGATGATATTATATTCAAATTCAAAGATCAAAATAAAGAAAGTAAGAAAAAACAGCTCCAGGATGAAAAATTTAGGGCAATCAATACTTTTATGCCGAAAACCAATATATTCACAAAATAAACCATTTCTGAACAAAATTATAGAGCTCTTCATTGGGTTTATTATCTGACTGTTTATAAACAAACCAACTGATATCTAATTTCATCAATTCTCGCTCCATATTTTTCACACCCAAATAATTGTAAAATTGATTTTTGAAATTACTAATATCTTCATCTTTTATCATATTTTTATCAATATTTTCAATTATTTCATCTATAGTTGTAAAATTCATTACCAAGTTTTGTATTTTCAATTCATTGAGGTCATATTCTATTTTACGATAGTTTGGTTGTTTATCCATGGACGCCCTTATGAAAGTCATTATTTCCGTAATAATTTCGTCTTGCTGGAATTCACGCTTGAATTCGCGTATTTTTCGTAGTAGATCACCAAAATTGCTTTCAAGAATACAATATTTTATCCCATATTTCATGCAATCTTTGCATTCCGGTATAAAAATACGAATAATATTGCCGACTAATTGGCACCTCTGGAGGAAAAACATGATAAATAAATAGGAATTTATGGGGGTTACTTCAATGTTATAATTGGATAATACTAAAGGTATTCCTTCGATATTCATAATAATAATATTATTATGAATGATTATAAGTTTATTTTTAGAGAAAAGTAAATTTTCTGAATGATTTTATTGTAATCCTCTTTGCTAATACACTCTTTTATTCCAACGCGGGAATAAAAATCATCCGTAGTCTTCTTATTTCCAACCCCATATTTTTCTATTTCATCTCTAAATTTTGGCTCCAATTTCTGAAAAAGACTAGTGTTATTTGGAAGAAGATTTGCAATACAGCACAAACGCAAAAAACTAAGAAAGCCATAGGTCTCAAATTTTCCATTCATTTTCTCTTTTAATTCCCAAAATGTATGACGATAATTTCGCGTCCATAATGTATAAATAATATGCCGATTGGGAGAATATATTTTTATATTGTTCGTGAAAAAACGCAGTGACATCAAGAACTCTTCCCCCCAAAAAAGATTCTTCAAATGAGGATCAAACGGAATTATTTTAAAAATTGCCCCATAGCAGAAGCTATAGCCCGCTGCCCAAAAATAATTGCGCCTGGGTTTAGCTTCTTGTGGAATAGTTGAAGTGTTGAAGATTGGGATACCATCACGGATTTTTTTGAATTTAAGTATGTTCATCTTTTCACTTATTGGTAGGTTCGCATCTTGGCGAAGTTGATAGCCTTTTGGGTATGTGCTAATTACACTATTGGCGGATAATTTGGCGTGCATTGCAATTAACTCTGTGTCCCAGTTTTCTGCGAACCTAGTGTGACTATCAATTTGTAAATAATAGAGTTCATCTTTATATAATTTATTGTAAATTATATATCTTGCATAACTTGGACCACGGGCTTTTGTATTATCTTTCACTAATAATCGGACTTGTTCTTGATCTTTTACGAAACTAAGGTCTATTTTTTCATCTGTGGGCGCCATTTGTGCATAAACACCAAAAACTAAGAGATGTTTATTTTGCGCCTTATTGTATGCATCGCGAACTGTAGGTACAATCTCGGGGTCTCTATAACAAGCCAGTGATATAAATATTTTATTTAACATGCTAAGATTAGTGAAAATTTACTGGAAATTCAATCGCGTGGGCTGTTTCTTCATTCGAATCTTTCTCTTCTCAGCGCTGCCTTGCGAACTAACACTGCTGATTGTATCTTCTTTTGGAAGACTAGAGGGAACTTTTGGTCGATTCACCATATTAAGTATATCATCGACCCCAGTGGGTCCTCTTAATTGTCCTCTCTGACTATTTCCCATTTGTGGAGCATTTGCTGGGGGTTTTGGTCCCATCATATTTTGAGCAGAATTCATCATCATACCAAAAAGAGGGTCCGGATTGCCGCTATTGGCTTCATTCTGGCGCATTGTGTTCATCGCAGCCTGTTTAACATTTTGGGCTAATTCTGGATTCTGTTGAAGGATTTGGTCTAAACCGGGCATTTTACTTTTAAACAATGTATTTGTAAGATGGAACATAAATGCGCTACCACCGACCATCATTAGCAATTTGATTTCGGGAGCTACTTTCATCTTAGACTTGTATTTCTCATGAAGTTCTTCAAAAACATCATCATATTCATGCAAATTTTCATAGATTGATTCGGACCAGCCATCTAGCTTTATACTGAGTGGGTCAAATTTATTATTTACAAATTCAATACCGGAGGTTATTGCCATAAGAATCTTTCTCTGGAATTTAATACTCTTATCAACATCTCTCTGTTTTTTCATTCGCTCATACTCAAATTTAATATCCTCTAAATTACTGCTCATATTGAATTTACGACTGGGCTTAAATCCATTCGCTTCTAGTCGCTCCAAACGATACAACAATTCCTGCTTTTCAGCAGCTATTTCTTCGAGAGTTTTTGCTCTTTGAGGGGGCTTTCGAACAGAAGAAGTAGATGAAGTTGTTTGAGCATCGCTGCCACTTCCACTGGCTTCACTTTCGTCATCATCTTCATTATCGTCATCCTCATCATCACCATCACTATTCTCTTTCGAGAACGGATCAAAATTTTTGCCGAGTAATTCGTCTGAGTTTTGAGATAGTCCAATTTCATCATCGGATACCTCTGTACTAACATCACTACCGACAGAGCTACTTTCTTCTTCAGAACTTGATGTGAATTTTTTAGTTTTTTTTGGATTTGCTAATAAATTAATGTCCGATTCCAATAATCTGGGTCGTATAGATTCTTGACGAGGTATATTATCTTCATTTAATTGGGGTCGCATAAAGTTATTACTACTATTGTGAGTCGTTTTTAAATCAATTGTTTTATCGTTCATTAATCTTTGAAAAGAATTTCAAAATTAGAATAGACCGCATTACATATATATTTTTTGTTTTTCTAAAGTGTCATTATAGGTTTTTATTATTTTTTTAGCTTTTTCCAAATCTTCGATTGTAATTACTTCAGGTTGTTTTGAAGTTGATTCTTCTGGAACATATCCAAAAAATTGTCCGATATACATCCTACTATTTGCGTTTAATATATAATTGAATGCAAGAATAAATATGAGTGTTATAAGAATTGCCCATTTTATGTCTCTAAATGCTATAAACATAATCAAAAATATGAATATGCGGCGGAAAAATGGTTTGTTAAATACAGTATCTACATTTTTAGGAATTTCTGCGGATATAAATTTTCCTCCAATATGCATACCAAGAGTGGATATTCCATTAAATAATCTACTTGAATTAATTGCTTGTAATAATATGTCTAACATATAATTAAAATAAGATATTATTTTTTATTTGTTTGTTCTTGGTCTTGGTCTTGGTCTTGGTCTTCTTGTTCATCAATTGTTATATTATCATCTATTTCAATATCAGTTTCTATAGTCTCAATTGTGGGTTCTTGTGGTGGATCTTGGATGGAATTTTGTGAATAATTCGTTTTTTCCTTTTTACCTAAAAATTTCGATAAATAATTGTCAAAATAATGTTGTGGCGTGAAGTAAATTATGGAAAATGCCAATAATATAAAGACAAAAAGGTATTCGTGACCATTAATATATGCTAATAAGGCAAAAAAAATAAGAATAAGGGATGCATCTTTCATTTTCAAATGAATTTTTGAAATTTTACAGCGTGTCATAAAAATAAAAAATATAATGCCAATGCAAAACATTGATATGATAATATTATACATTCTTCCATTCATTTTTTATAATATTACAAAAAAAAGAATACTTGGGAACGTAGCTAGTTAGGGGGGGACGCCCCCGGACCCCTTAATAATAAATTTTACTGGAAATGAAGTATAAGCAAAAATTATACTTAATAATTCTTATTGGTGTTCTCAAGACATGTGGGGTCCCTCTCTTTATTCACCAAACATTGTTGAATAACCAGCTAATGTTCCTTGGTCCATTTCATCATTCGCCATTGGCTCTAGAAGGCTAGCATCATCATTGCGAACATATAGATCAGGACCATCATTTTGTTTTTCTTCTTGATCAGATGGCTGCTCATAAGAAGCTGGATTTATTGCATTGCGACTTACAAAAGATTCTGACATTTGCTTTTTATATACAAGCATATTGGTATTCAAGAATGCAATTGTCAAAAGAATAGCAAAAATAAAGCCACCATAAGGAAACAAATCTAGTGCAAAGAATCCAACAACGAGTAAAAAGATTAGTCTAAATACCCAGTTATTGAATAATTTAATCAAAAAATTTAGAAAATTAGTGCCAGAGTTGTAATATGTTGCAAAATTAATATAAAGAATATATGCAATGACAATAGCGTACATAAATACATTAAAAATCATATGTCCTTCAACCATAATATATTTTATAACTATATTTTTTTTTTAACATAATTTCATTTCTTTGCCAAAGTTACTACATCCCCAAACATTTTTAACAATTTCTTCTTTTTGGTTTAATTTGTAAAGTAAAGAATTTTCTTGAATATTTATAATTTTATCTACATCATCTTCAACAACTGTAAATCCCTCATTTTTATTACAAATTAATATTATTGAAAGTATGACTAGAATTCCCAAAGCTACTACAACACCTTTAGGGATATTCATTATATTTTATTAGGTTTTTATTTCTAAAAATTATCTCTTAATATATCAAGAGCATATGCCTTATTGTTCATTAGAAGAAGCATGGGGGAGTGATTTTAAAAATGATCCAGCGGTCCCATCTTCACCTATTCATTCCAGAATTCCAACTGAATTAGCCAAGAATGGTCTATCTAGTAATCCTAAACCTTCGCTCAATATTCCATCTTATAGTGGTGTTCCATCAGTGAGCACCGCTAGCAGTGCGATGAGTAATATTGTTCCTTATAAGGTTAATTTCCCTGATAGATCCAGACGCAACTATATTCATCCAATAGAAAATTCTGACAAGAATGAAAAAGAGAATGAAGATGATTTGGACATTTTAGAAGATAATGAAAATGATGCGCGGCATATTGATAGGCAGCGGAAAGTAAAATTGGAAGGCGAAAATAACTATTTAACTAGCCAGGACTATTTTCTTTATAAAAAATATCTTAATCTTGCTGAACAATACAAAGCAAAATTAAGAAAAAGATTTAGAGATTTTAGGGAAAGTGAAGATAATAAAGAAATTATGGAATCATTCATGGGAGGTAGCAATTCACAGCCGGCTGCAGGAAATAATGCGTATTCCATAAAAGATATTTTTATTATTGTGATCGTGGGAATATTCTTAATATTTGCCCTGGATATATTTGTAAAAATGGGCTCAAGCATGAAGTAGTTTTTCTATAAATACATTTCTCCAAAGGATAAAATTTTTGGAGAAATTTTAAGGAAAATGATTTAGAATAAGTATTATAATTTACGAAATTTTTAGAATAATATTTCAACATCTTGATGATGAATAAAAATGCACCATTTCCAACAGCTTGTTATTTCTTTGTCCTGGATCAGCCTTTTTACCAGTTGGCACAAGGCGATTGATCATCTTTGATTTCAATGAACTCAACAATAATAGATATCTCACTTTGAATTTCTGCGAAATAGTGATACTCTGAAAAGCATGCTCAAAAATCATTGGAGTTCGTCTTTTTTCTTGCATTTTCAAAATTTGGTCCCGCATAAATGTTTCAGACAACTGATGAAAAAAAA
>Ga0194117_10006454_pt1 | contig 10295 bp, 5 predicted proteins | sample TA2MahsurfametaG_FD_160579 | JGI IMG/M metagenome (GOLD analysis project Ga0194117, IMG submission 160579) | Freshwater microbial communities from Lake Tanganyika, Tanzania - TA2015009 Mahale N1 surface | ecosystem: Environmental > Aquatic > Freshwater > Lake | place: Tanzania: Lake Tanganyika...
AAAATTTTAAAGTTAGGATCGCCTAGAAATTGTTCTTTTCTATAAATTTCTTTGAGTAGTTCTTTAGCCTTAGCCTCTGTCTCTTGTCTATATTAATAAAGCTATTTGTTATCTTCTTAAAGCTGCATAATTATGTAAGTACTCTTATGATGAAGTTATTGATTCGCCTACTATACTTTTCAATAAGAACAGGTCTGATATTATTTTTATAATGGTTATTCCACTTTCTATTTTTTTTAGATTGTTTTTGCTCCTCCTATAGCTGATCACTTAGTTTTTTATGAGCAAACGAATTATACATTTATTATAATGATATTATAAGCTTTATTTCTCAACTATTTCTACTCATACAATATCAGAACAGCTTTGCAAATTTGATGTTTTTACTTTTTCTGAGGTTTTTATAAATAAAAAAAGAATCTATCGGAATTGAACCTTACGTAATAATAAAAGAAATATGAAAACTACCTATCAATAATTAATTCATTCGTGGTTAAATGAAGGTACAGAGTCCATAACACTGTACATTCTGCGGAGGTCTCCTCGAAGAAACCTAGCAAGCACAGCTAGCTTGTACTAGTTGTTTTAGAGTACAACAGGCTCTCCCTATCTCTATGGCAACTACTTTCGCCAATCAAAAGATGGATGGTCAGGTCGTAGATCTAAATGGTATTTTTTGATTTACTCAGAAAAATACAATCGTAGGGCGAGCGAAAAACGTCTTGGAAGAGCGAAAATGAAAATGGAATAGCTTAGAAATCTCCTCAAGATAGAACTCGAAGACTAATAAGCGTAAAAATGTGATAATTCAGACTTATTCCTGGAATGCGCATCATAAGATATGCTGACAGCTTGGGATTCTTTGAAAAAGGAAAAATCGTATAGTACTATGCAGCTGCTGCTTTCTATATTGCTCTCCGTTCAATCAAAGTAAGATTTAAATAACTTAGGCACCCTATCTTTTGATTGATTTTAGTGATAAGATGAACATGAGTCTTTCTAAGTTGGGAAGATGTTTCCTAAAGCTTTACAAATTCCTTGAGTTTCAGAGTCAAATTCCTCTTATAGATCCTTCTCTTTACATTCCCAGATATTGCAAAGCTCTAGATTTAGCTAACAAGACTAAAGATGTTATTCATACTGCTATTAAACTAATCCAAAGAATGCAAAGAGATTGGATGTGTCAAGGACGTAGACCTTCCAGCTTGTGTGGTGCAGCTATTCTTATAGCTACTAAGATTCATGATGTGAGATGCTCAACAGCTGACATTTGCAAAACTGTATTTGTTTGTGATGAAACTATTAGAAGAAGACTTGAATAGTTTAAAAAGACAAGTGTAGCAAAGTTAACCAAAGAGTAATTTGAGAGAATGTAAGAAGACAATTACGAAGGTCCATAGATGGATCCTCCTGCTTTTCAAAAAGCAAGATTAAAATCTCTCTAAGAAGGCTACAAACAATAAATTAAATAGAAATTGGCAAGTTTGCCATTAAAAGATAAGATGTAAAAAATTCCTTGGTAAAGCTTCAAAGAAAATCTCAATATTCCTGAAGATGTTTTCCAAAGACAACTTAGAGGAGTCGAAAGATAAATGCAGCAAGCTAGATAGAGATACTAAGAATAGAGCGCTTCGGAATCAAATGTCTTGAGCTATCACACAGATCCTATCTTTGATTCTAGCGAAAGCGAAAATTAAATATAGGCTGAAAAACAAGATGATTAACTTGAATCTGAAGAGATTGAAAAGTTCATTTTGAACGAAGAATAATGTAAGATAAAGAAAACCATTTGGATTCAGCATAACACTGCTTGGCTTGAGAAAGAGAAAGTTAGAGAAAAAGATAGCCTCAAGGTGGAAAAAAAAAGAACAAAGAAGAGACAGGGAGATAAATCTGGTGCTAATGCCTTTGAAGCCATTAAGAATACCAAATTGGGTGAAAAAGTTAATGAATAAACATTAAAGACACTACTTGGCAGCTCACCTCAAGAGCCTAATAAACCTGAAAAAATGAAGCTGTAGAAATTGTTTAATCCTTTCGCATTTTCACCGATGATGCAATGATTTTGACCTGTCTCATATCTTATACTATTGTTGTAACGACTATATAATATGGAATAAAGAAACACAACCCCATGGAAAAAGCTGGCCTCACCAGACCCTTTCCTTACTCTCTCTAATCTCAGTCTTTAACAAAATTTTAGCTCTAACAAAAAAACACTCCTTTGCGATAGATTCATGAACGAAGTTACTTCTATACAATGCAAACTAAACTTCGATCTTGACTCAGATACTACCAATCAAAACAACAATCCAATTTAAGGTATTCGAAAGAAAGGACAAAAGCAAAAAAACTACCAATCTGTACTGTCTTCTTCATTAAAAAGTAATTTTCAGCCATCATACAAATCGAAAATAATCAGAGGAGGCTATATGGATTTTTATAATATTTTGGCCTAAAGATAAATTGAGTAAACCAAAGTTGAGAGGCAATTTCCGAAAACGTCATACAAAGTACTCAATGCTCCAAGACTCAAAGATGATTTCTATACAACTTTGCTTGATTGGAGCAAAGATGATTTGATAAGTGTGGTTCTAGACAATGCTGTTTATATCTGGCCTTCGAAAGGAAACGATGCCGAAAAATTAGTTGAAGGATACATATCAAGTGTTAAATGGGGACGTGGTCTGGCAGTTGGAGAATAAACTGGAAGAATAAGAATAATAGATATTGAAAAACGTAAAGAAATGGCAAGGAGTAAAAATCATTTAGGTAGAGTAGGTGTATTAGACTGTTCAATCACTGGAAATTAAATAGCTTCAGGTTCAAAAGATAGTTAGATGATTATTTGGGATATAAGACAAAAATAAACATGTGTCCGATACGAAGGTCATACACAAGAAATATGTGGTTTGAAATGGTCTTGGGATGGTTCCATGTTAGCCTCAGGAGGAAACGACAATTTAGTTTTTATATGGTAGCCTAGGATGGGAAAATACATAGGAAAAATCAGTCAACATACAGCTGCAGTCAAAGCTTTAGCATGGTCACCTCACAAAAGTAACTTGTTAGCAACTGGTGGTGGATCTACAGACAAATCAATTAGAATGTGGAATACTGTTGATATGAGTTGTCAGAATTTCATAGATTCTGGCTCTCAAGTATGTAACATGGTATTCTCTACATCTACGAATGAACTAGTTACAACTCACGGTTATTCCTTGAACAGTATTATGGTATGGAATGGCCGTAACATGAATAAAATGGCTACTCTTTAAGGACATTCATACAGAGTACTATATTTGGCAAAATCTCCAGATGAATAGAGTATCCTCACCGGTTCAGGCGACCAAACCCTACGTTTTTGGAAGCTATTTCCTTCATCTAAAAATTAGGTGGAGTCAAATAGTTGTCTATAAGCCAGGAATAATATAGTCAGATGAGAAATGATGAGTATCGTTGCTCCTTTCAATGATTTAATAATTTATCTTACACCATTTATTTGTAAAATGGAATGTTCAAACAAATCATTGAGAAAACTTTACAATATTTATAATAACTCATTCATCAAACATAATATACCAAATGGTACTTTCTAAAACTATACAGGAACAAGTGGTACATTTTATCAATGGACTGGCTTCAAATGTTTCGGGCAAAGTCAACATAACAATCACTCTTGATGCCACACCACACCAAAAAACTTTGAAAGTCAAAAGAGGGCATAATAATTATGTTATCCTTCCAGCTTATTTCGGTGATGATGATATCTCTGGCAAGATAGATCTTTAACTCACCGATTCCTACAAGTATGACCATCTGGGTTTGAAATGCTACCTGATTGGATACCTATGTACTTCACTTACTCCTTAGAAATCTATAATGATTCCAACCTGTCAACTGAGTTCACTCTTCTCTCTAAAGAACTAGAACCAGCAGGATATCTCAGTTCAAATAAGTCTTTTAGATTCAAGTTTGCGCATTTTGACAAATAATATGAATCTTTTAGAGGAAATGCTGGAGAAGTTCGTTATTTAATACGTGTTGCTCTGCAGAGGAATATGATTGGACCATTGATCGAAGAATAGGAATTTGCAGTGACAGTTTCTGATAAAATTCAAAACATGCCTATTGTGCCAACTATATTAAGTGTTGGAGTAGACGATAGACTTCATATTGAGCTTTCACTTTAAAAAAATGCATTCCATACCAAAGAATGGATAGAAGGAAAAGTCAAATTCATAAATTTGAAGATGCCAGTCGCTAAAATGTAGATTTCTTTTGTTCGCAAATAAACATTAGGAACAGCTGATAACACTTATTCACAATCTAAGGTATTATAGATTTTCTAAGTTATGGATGGATGTCCCGATGAGGGAGACACAGTACCTTTCCGTATGTCTATGAGAGGAGTTAAGAATTTAACTCCTTCATACAAAAGTATCCATAATAGATTATTTGTGAGACATTGGTTAACTCTGACGATCTATGACTAAAATGGAGCTCGCTATTTTAAACAAAGTTAGGTAACCTTCTACAGAAAATGATTATAGAATTTATGGCTAATAATAATTTTGCTTTATTAACTCATATACGAATCATTATTTTTCTTAAATGATTTTCAGGATATTGTTAACGTAATCTTCAAGTAAATTTAAAATACTCATAGCTATCTCTAGTCTCATTCGTTTCTATTGTTCAATTTTAAGAGTTTTGATACAGAGGATAGTTATAACGTCCTAAACAACTGCCAATCCATATTTTTATCTTTGGTTTACTGTAAGAAGTAATTCAGATTTCCAGCTTGCAGCTATATCTAAATGAAAAACTCTAGAAAAACTCAAGGGTAGCTTCCGAAAAAATACTTAATAAATTAGCATTCCGACACTCCAATAGTCAATCTCTCTATTTTTAATCCCTTATTTTATCCGTTAATAGGTATTCGCTTTCATTTCACTACATTAAAGAGGAGAGTAAGGATGAGAACAAGCATAGCCTCCATCATAATAGGATACGTTTTCAGAATAACTTTCAGCAAAATCAATGATCTTGAGCTGATAGTAATTACGATTGTTGACGTGATCACTAATGAGAAAGTTTGAAGGTTTAATATCTCTATGAACAACGCCAGATTAATGCAAAATAATGACAGCCTCAACTATCTGTTTTGCAATAAGTATCTTGTGCTGTATTTAGAGTGAATCTGCAAAATAGTTGATATACTATTGTAAGGAATAGTCATATTTTTACATAAGTATTTCATCTAGGTTATCTAAATCTCTTTTGCAATAGTATTTGATCAAATATTTCTTGTTTTTTATACTTTGTACAATCTATATTTCTTTCTTCATTTTTCTTTGATTCATTATTCGAGCATTTTCTTGGATTTTCTTTTTTGAACGCAAAGTCTTTCTGCAGAGTGTTTTTGTTTCTCTGAGATTTGTAGCTCTTTAGCTTATGTTGTATTATGAGTTTTGGATAGTAAAATAACCTCCTTATACTCTCTTTCCTTGATTATCTTCTGGTGTGTTTTTAGGTTCTTTAGGAGAAATATCGATATTTTCGTCAGGCCCATAGAAAATAACATTATTTTAATCATCTTTATGTATCATGCTCTACTAAACAGTATACTTTAGTTGCTATTTGCTCGCTTTAGTGAATAATTATTCCAAATTTTATTTTAACCATCTTTTTTATAAGATTATTCTTTTCATAAGCTCATTCTAGCAGTTAATTTGAAATCCTATACCTGTGAGTAGACCCATGATTTTTATTTTTTTTGCTAACACCTTCTTTTCACACTATTTGATCCAAAGTTCACAAATTTAGTTTGGAAGACCTATTACTTTACTATTAAAAGCTAGAGTTTAACGATGTTCGATCGAAAAGACTACAGTTTAACTTCCCAATTAAAAACTATTGTTCAAGATGCGATCGAACAGATTTTGATGAGAAATACTTATCACGACTGAAGTTCCATTATTATAAACTAACTATCCGTGGATTAAATGAAAACTTTTGTTTGTGTTATAAGTGATGATTTACTTGAATTTTAAGTCTTGGCTGAAAGTTAGAAACCTTATTTTTTGAGATAGACATAATTTTTGATTGATTTTCCAACCTTGTGTCGGTTTTTAGTGCGTTGTTATTTACTAAGCTAACATTAAGTTATCCAATTTACATATTTAGTTTAACTCTTAAGGTAGACTTTCGATTCAAAAGAAGGTTTTTCAATCTATAGGAGCCATCTCTTTGGTACCGAATCTCTTGCGAGATCAAAATCTATCTTTTAATCTAAAGTCTGACCTAACAAAACAGCTGGATCTATTGATTGATCAACTCAATCTTCGATACGTTCGTACTCTTCTTTTTCATGCAAATATCAAAAATACATCTAATGACCAGATATAGTTTCTTGTTTATGTGGGAAAATTTTCTAAAATATGTAGAACCATGTTTTGTTTTTTTAGTTCAGAAATAATATCAGCTTTTCTTTTTAAAAGACCTGTTAAAATCTTGAAAGTAAGACAAAACCTTTAGCAACTCTTAAAGATAGATCAAAACGGTAAGAAATTATTTTACTTTTTTCAGACACTTGAGATTAGTTTAATGTATCTAAACAATTCAAAATCTTAAAATTAGTATTCAGCTACATTAAAAGCAGGTAATTGGACACTATTTTTTATTACTATATAAGGCTCCGCATCTATATTTCACAATAGTTTTCTATAAAGTAGATTAAGAGATAATTTGTTCGGGAGTATCATCATTTCTGTTCATGTGAGAAAGGCGAAAGTAGAAGAAGTTACAACTAGAATAGTAGCTTTGGCTCAAAGTAAATCAAGAGATACTTTTCAAGAGTGTTTAAAAGTATAAAAAAGAATGAAATAAGCTGAGGTCATTAAACAAGCAAAAGAGAATAATATAGTTCTGAAATATCAAAATGTATCAAGATATCCTCGGATCGATTTTATGAATGATTGTACTTATTCCATTAATTATAATCAATCTGAAATTACTACATCGTTCGGGAGTTTTATATGCTTTATACAAACATTTTAAAAATATGAAGTAAGATTTAAAAACCTTTCGATTCAATTTCCATGCCACCATCGGAGACTTCATTCTTAATGCCCCTAATATATCTAGTCCTCTCATTGCAACCTGGAAAAGAAGTAAATATACTCTCATTCAGGTTCATAGAGCGTTTCCACATAGACTGTTCAAATGGTCGGAGGTAAAGCCTTTTTCAATCAAACAATAACATTATCATTGAATATGTATTTTGACCCAACTAAAGGAACTTTTCAGGATAAAAAAGTACATATTGAGTTAGTTAGACCTTATTCACATTTAACATGAATACTCCAAAAGGATAAAAGCAGACAGGTGTTGTGTATGTTGAAGTTGCACAAATTTTGAACAACAAATTAGCAAGCATTAGTTAAAATTTTATTTTGGAAAAATGTCCAGTCAAAGATTCGAAAGTCAACATCACAATTGTGGCAGAGCTTTTAGGATAAGGTGCTATTTCTGGTACAATGAGTGTAGATTCTTCAATTCTTATGAAGTCAGCTGGACCCTCAACTCTTTCAATTTAGTCGAAAAAAAGTAATTCAGCTTCACCTGAAAATTAAACTAAACATTAAAACATCATCAAATCAGAGATCGAGCAAAAAAACGAGATAATTGAGTCACTAGCAAAACAGGTGAAAGAATTAACTATTGAGAAATAAAAATTACAAAAATAGTTGTAGAAAAGTCGGAAAAAAGACGAAAGCAATCAGGCAACTGTTTTGAAGGATGAACTGATAAAGAGTAAATCCTTTCAATAAAAATTATAAAGTTAAATAACTCATCTCAAGAGTTAGAATGTAGAACATGAACGCGAACTATAGAAAATGAGGATGCGTATGGAGCAAATTTATGAGCTTTTGTTTACTAATTTAAACTCCCTCTATTGAGTGATACTATCCTTCTCTTTATTCATAAAAGATTAAAAATATAGATTATCATTTCTATTTTCTTAAAAAATCTTGTTTTTTTTTAGTTTTACTTAAATGCTCTGAACTGATTAAACAAATATATTTTTCCTCCATTCTTTTTGAAGGAATTTATAATTTAAAGTTAGCTTTTTAAAATTAAAGTAACTATAAAGATGTTTTGATGATGGAAATGAAGAGACTTCTGGTTAGAAAGTAATTTATTTAAAATAAAAATTTATTATTGGACAAACTGCCAAGCAAACATTTAGCTGCTTATCATTGAACTTACTCATTTTTAGAGCATTTATCATAAGACATTTAACACTAAAGTTTTCTCTTAGTTTTTTTTATTAATTAAGAGTTATTCATTGATTATCAGTGGGATCTTCAATTTTCTATTAGTTTGCTATGCTTAGTTGGCCTGTAAACTAACTGGCCTCTTACATCTTCCACACGAATGCCAGATTATCTCAGACTTAGTCTTTTTACTTCTCTTGCCTTTGAGGCATTCCCAAAAGTAACGATATAAGTATCGCTGCGGCCATCTTCTAGATAATGGCAACTCACAATCTGTACAACTGTAGTGTTTTAATTAAAGACTTTATAAAGAGAAGCAGGATTTATTTTCTAAGGAAAGGAAATTTTGAACTGATATTATTTTAAACTCTCTTTTATAGCTTCGGGACTTTACTCATAGTTAGAATTTGTTATGATACAAGGACTTCCTTAAATTGAGTGTTATTATCTTAGGGCGAGTAATTTTTAAGCCTATATCAATCAAAAAGATACTTTCTTTGCATCCATTGTAAGCTTCATCAATTCGCAATTTGTCTCTGGGACTCGAACCCATTTCCAGCTATTCACATAAAATGACCCTGCAGGATGTTTTTAAAGATAAATCACAACTTATGGACCTTTGATACTCCAAGGCAGTCCGAAAATCCAAACTGATTTTTATTCAAGTCTCTTTTTATTTTACTCTCTTTAATTTCTCTAATATGATCTACTATCTCTTCTATCTTTTGATTTTTATCTCTTTTTTTTATATCTTTAAGAGCTAGTACTATGATTGTTTCTATGTTTAGAGGGAGAGCGAGTTTTATTTTTAGATTTTAATTATTTTTTTGCTTATCTTATCAGCGGGATACATTACTCAAAAACTGCAGTAGGTTTCGCATATACTTTTTTTTTATCACTGATCAAATAATAAGAATCTGCCTTGATAAAGTTATAAGCATCCCTATCGTACTTGAACCCAACTACAAATGAAAACTCATTCTGATTACTATCTACTTTTGTGATATGCTAGATGCTGCCGTATTCAGTTCGAAGGGCTTCTTCAATTTACTCCATTATTTTTTATTCTTCTCTTCGGCTAGAAGCAGGGATATTGTCAAATCTGATATGATTTTTTATATCAGATTTTGCCTCGATGTCATATTTACTTTTTTTCGGCTATATCTTTGAATGTTGTTAGTATCGTATCTTTCTTCTGTGACCTCGATCACTTTCAGAGCTTCCTCTTTCATTTCTTTTCCATCTTTTGGGTTAACGAGATCGGGATTTACTATTATTGGAACGGGGCATTAAGATATATTTATGATTGATTGAATACTTTGAATAAGTAAAAGATAAAGTATTGTGTTTAATTAAATTTTGAATACTTAGTTCCAGATGATCAAAATCTCATATATGGTTACACGTCGTGTGCGTGAAAACGTTTACATTGATGTTTTTTGCTATTTATAACTTCAATGATCTTCTTGCGTCTCTATTCCCTCTTTTAATTTTTTTCACGTTGTTATTTCTATTCTTTCTCTTTCATTTATTTCTTCAAGTATGATTATAAATACTCTTTGTCTTCATCTTCTTGTGGCATTCCTATTATTTATCTTAGTTTCTTCTACTGCGCCATATAATCATAGTTAGCAAAGTGTTTCAGAGACTTGTATATGCCCTGATTTGATATTTCTTAGCTGCTCAGTTTGAGAATTTTAGGCAAGGTAACTTCAACTTTGCTTTTTTTCAATTCTGAACTTAGACTCCATATACTATCTGATCTTTTAATACTATTTTTGTTAAGATTAATTTATTATTAGTTAGTTATTTGTTTTCTGATTTCTTGTATAAAATTATGCCTTTTCAAAATCTCAGATAAACCTTTTGATGAAGCCTAGCTTTTAGGAAAGTATCTACTTGATAGACTGCTTTATAATTTTACAGAAATTTCACTCTAAGCTAGATTTTTTCCTTAAGATTTTTTCCGAATTATGCTCAAAGATGGGCTCTTTTTATTCCTAATTTACGGGG
>Ga0194117_10006459_pt1 | contig 10290 bp, 9 predicted proteins | sample TA2MahsurfametaG_FD_160579 | JGI IMG/M metagenome (GOLD analysis project Ga0194117, IMG submission 160579) | Freshwater microbial communities from Lake Tanganyika, Tanzania - TA2015009 Mahale N1 surface | ecosystem: Environmental > Aquatic > Freshwater > Lake | place: Tanzania: Lake Tanganyika...
TTTCTAGTGGATAGAAGGCAGCCTGTTTGAGCAGCCGAGATGACGAAGCGAGCTCCTTCGCTTTTGCACGTATCTGGTTTGGATCTGCAGCGGTAGGAGAGAGGACCTGCTCTCGGAATCGCTCAAACTCCGACTCGTCTGAGAGTTTTATGACGATGCTCTCGTCAGTCTCGATAACAATTGCTCGACCTGAGCCAGTGTGAATCGCACCAATTGGGCAGGACAGAGCACACAAACCACAGCCAATGCAGCCATCAAGGACTTGGGGAATACCACTTGAGCTAAGCGCGATCGCATCTACTGGACATACGGAAACTCCGCTCATCGAATTCTGATCAAACGATGCGCCATTTATGCACGGGGTATCCCAGCACGCAATGCAGCAAATCGGGTCACTCGATGCGATGCTCTTCAGACTTCTAGTTCGTCTCTTCTTGGAATCGATTGCCAGGTATAAACGAGGAGTTTGAGATTTGTGAAGTCGACGCATCAGCTTTAGCCGTTCGATTCTGCATCTCGGAGCACTTCTTCGCTCTCTTCCAGAGCCGGTGAATAAATGAAACTATCTGATGAACTAATTCCATTTGCCTTCAGCAGGCTCTCTATTGAGTCTTTGCTAATCGCAAGCTCTATTTCCGCTTCCCCTTTGACTCCCGAGCGCTGGAGCATTGCCCAAAACGCGAATTGGCTGAATCGGACACGATTACTGTGATCAATTCCTTTGAGATCAACACTTCTAATATCCTTTCGCGACCAGTAGTCCGCAGCTTTCTTCCTTCCGTATTCTGACAACACAAGTGCTTTGACAGGTTTTTCGTATATGTCCAGACGTTCTGCAGTTGCCCAATTGGTCAGTCGCGAGGTCATAACGCCAATTGGAAATCGTGTGTAATTCTGAAGAGTATTGAGTTGAACATCGCTTGCTGCCGCATACTTGACAAGCTCGCGTTCGAGACTGATAAGTCCTCTTTTTCGTAACTTTCTGATTCTTGATTCGGCAAGATTGCACGACATCTCGCGGTCATTCTTGACAGAAAGTGCTATAAGGATGATTTCATCTCTTGTGAGAACACCATCACAAAGAAGTGCCAGTCTGAGAATCCACCGGAATGGTCGATGAGTCTCAACTCCTTGCGAATCAATCACAGGATTCGGAAAGGTAATCGCGACTATCGCTTCCTGCACTAGTTGTGAGAATTCCGGACCTTGCGGGTCAATGTCAAGAAGCAGAACCTGACCGAAGGTCGTGGTTCGAAAAGTCAGCTTTTTGTCGGTCGGGCGGATGATTCCAAGCATCCTGTAGATCTCGCTGTACATCTTCAATTGGTTGTAGAGCGGATCCAGAGCTCGATCCTTCGTGAATGATTTCCTCACAGCTGCTGGTCCCATGGTCCCTCGGGCGCTCGCTTGAAAATTGGTTGTAGCGATCCTTACCATGTCATCAAGACCGAAAGTCTTAAGTCCCTCCCTCTCGATAGTTTCAACTACCATTCGCGCAATCACCAGCACCCTTTCAAGGTCTGACCCGGGATTCGGAAATCGAAGGGGCATGGATCAAGTTTGGGGGTTGTCGCTTTGTCGAACCGAAATGCAGTCAGCTCTCTGAAACCAGCCGAAGATTGCTTCGAGAGCCTCGTTACCGCTCATGGTTCATGAGTCTGCCATGCATACTCTCTTCTTGCATCAACGTCATCTGGCAACATGCGTCCTCTGTCTGATGGAATCTCCTACAAGTATCAGTTTGGCTTATTGTCAGTCTTTTTACTTTCGATGTCACCGATCAGGTTGTCGAAGACGAACTTGGCGAATTCATCGAGCTCTTCCTCGGTCATTTTGTTTATCGGCTTCTTCGGCTTGAAGAACTTTTTTTCGGGCTTCTTCCTGGTCATGTTGTCTCCTTGGTGATCGTGGGTTTGGGGAAGATATGGCAGCGCATCGCGTGTACGGCAGTGCTGTTCATAATTCGAGAACCATTTTGAGTACTTCGTCGAAGTGTTCAAGGCAGCAATACAAACGACGTTGGCTTTCCTTGCCTTGCGCGTCGATCTGGCCCCAGTAGAAGTTGGGCGTTTTGCCACATTCCTCGCACTCGGCCGATGTCTTCAGCATCGCGCCCCATGATCGCCACATGAAGATCCAATACTCGTCGTTGCTTTTTCGCACGAGTGAGAACTTGTGGTCTTCTTTCCAAATCTGTGACTCTTCTTTGGACATTGTCGTCTCCGTTGTTTGTTCGGGGACGCCTCGAGCACCATTGTTTTGCGCTCGTGGCGCCGCATCCCCGTTGTGGGTGGCACCGTGGCTTGGTTGCTCGGTTGCCGACACCTCTATTGAGGTGTCTCTTGATGCAATTCCAAATCTACCGAGGGGGTGTGCGCAGACGATCGAGCGGACACTGGGCTCCGAGAATTCGTAAATTGGTTGGGCCTACCGCTTGTTACAGGGTGCAGCGAAGGTGCTGTCACGTATCCGTATCAGGTCCTTTGGAGCCTGGTTCTGATTCGTGTATCGCTGTCGTGCTCCATGATGGTGATCACGGAGTAGCCGAGTTTGCGGAGCTGGTTCGCCTTGCGGCGGTCACGCCGTCGGTTGTTTGCGATCTTCTGTCGCCACCATTGACGGTTCCGCTTTGGTTCCACGTAACACCGCGGGCACCCGTGCCAGAAACAACCGTGAACGAAGATGGCGATGCCATGATCGGGGAGGACGAGGTCGGGCCTTCCTGGCAGACACCCGTTTCCCGACGTATGACGGATGCCCATTTGTCGCACGATCTTCCTGACGCGTCGCTCTGGCTTTGTTCCCTTCGTTGCGACGCGACGCATCCGCTCCGATACCTTTGCTGTCGGCTTGAGCGGACGCGCGTTTCTCGACATGCTGTCAAAGGTAGGTGCTGCGATGAGCCCCTGCGTGTGCTTCCCGCCGGCAAACCTTCAAGCCCTGCGCGTACTCAACTGAATGCGAAACGCCCCTGCGGCTAATCGTGCCGCGGCCATACGCATATCGCCTGTTGGGAGAGGAACTTTTGTCGCCGTTTGATCTCGGTTTCGGTCCACCTGGAAGCCGACACGACAGACTCGTTGATGTAGAGCGCTTCCTTCTCGTCGCCGTAGACGTCCTTCTTCTTGCGGAATGACTCGTTGCCCACTTTGCTGTTTTCTTCCTGTCTGAGAAGCGTGAGATTCCCGAGCCGGTTGATCAGCATCTTGACGGCCGGATCTTTTGGGTCACGCCGCCAGTGCCGCTCCGGGCTCTGGGGCAGGATGTGTTCAAGCGTCCCAGGTTCAATTGGGAGCTTCCCCTTGGCCGCTCGCAGGTGGTTCTCAATCTTCGCCAGAAGGTATCGTGCCACTCCGTCGGTGACTCCCGACTTTTCATTGAACATCTGTTCAAAGACTTTGTCGCTCGGACTTAAATTGTCGATGCGCCGGATCATCTCGTCAATGCAATCCGTCCCGTGCTGGAAGATCGAGGACGCGATCTTTTGTACTTCGCGCTCCAGGGTCTTGTTGTCCTGCTGACAGATTGCGGACCGTCTGAAGTAGAGAATTTCGAGGGCGGTGAAGAGACGCTTCTTCGCGGGCTTGGAAACCCCAGCCAACATCGCTCCGAGGATTACGGGGCGAATTCGTTCCGCCGAAAGAATCACGAGGTTGGCCAGGATTTTCCTCTCGGCAGGGTCCTTACAATTCGTCGCGGTGGGCTGGATGATCGAGCTGTAGTGGGTTGCGGCACGGATCAAGCGGTCCATGGTCGTTTTCGGCGGTTCGTCACTGGTTAGCGAAAGAAACGTGCGTATGACTCCGTTCAGGGTGATATCCGGATGCTGTAGCAGGAGGAAGTGGCGCAAAAATCTCGCGAATTGATTCTCTGAGAGCAGGTCCTCAAATTCCTTCCAGCGCTCTTCAACCTGCCTCAGTCCTGTTTCACCGGCAGCTTTTGCGGCACGACTTAATAGAACATTCTTGAGAACGTCCCGTTTTGCGAGCTCCATGCCGCGGTTATTCAAGCCATCAAACAGCTCGAACGATTCTTGCCAATCTTTGATGTGGATCTTCACGATCACCGAGTTCTTAATGATGTACTGGGAGAGGAGGCGGATTTGCTCAGCCCCAGCCCTTGCAAGTTGCACCGTGTCGAGAATCTCGCCGAGGCTGCGGATCTCACCCGAGTCGGCGATGGTGCCGCCTGCGGCCAATGCGACCGACGATCTGAGTTCGGAGTAGGCAGTGTTGTAGTTCTGCAGCAAATTGGCACATCGGTTCTGCCGCAACTTGGGTGTGACCTCACCGTAAAGTCGTTCAACCTGATCACGGCTAGTGCTTCCAAGCAGACCGTTCATGAACTCGGCGTTTGCCCGGTTGGCGTGCAGTCGCGGGAGGCGGTCGGGGCCGTCGGCTGATTCCACGGTGAGGCGCAAGTGAATCTGTTCGGCAACATCGCGACTGGCTGGGTGTACGTGGGAGAGTTCAAGCGCGAGGTGTCGTAACGCCACGAGCAAGAGCAGGAGGGTCGTCAAGCGTTGTTGACCGTCTATCACGTAGACGACAGTTCGGTTCGCGGGACAATCAGTGAATGGCGCGTTGTCGGCAATCAGTATCGGTCCGAAGAATCTTTGCGTTTTGGAACTGAAGGTAGCGGCGAGGTCAGAGATGAACAGCTCCGCGTCTTCCTCGCGCCATGTGTAGTCACGCTGATAGACGGGGATGTGGTACTCCGTAATCTGGTCAAGCAGGTCGTGGAAAGTTGCGGAAGTCGGTGTCATGGTCAACTTCCGTGGCAAAGGCTGATTCGTCATTGTCCCGGTGTCGCCCGTTCTCGTGTCACGCGTGGAAGAAGCACGCCTACCGCGGCCGCGAACCCGAGTGGCATGGGTACCGCATTGCCGATCCATCTCGCCAAATGTGTTTTTGGAGGGGGGCCAGTTGGCAATCCGAAGAGGTAACCGTCCGGGAAACCCTGCAATCGTGCAGCCTCTCTCGGGTTGAGCGCACGCGGCTCGGTCGGATGGGTGAAACGTCCGCGACCAGGGCTCAGGAAACCCGCCGTGAGGGTTGGTGACGGCTGGTCTGCCCGCATGCGGCCGTACACCGACGTGTAGGTGGTGCCGTCCCGGTGGCACTCGGGCCGTTCGGAATTCGGCAGGTCGTACAGTTCGTTTTCGAACAGGTAGTTGACGCGCCGCTGATTCTCCGGACTGATCGCCGGCAGCTCGTCCATGAACGGATCCCTATCGCTGCTTATTGCGCCATCCATGGCCCAAGTGACGGGGAGCGTAGAGTCCGCGGCCAGCGCAGCCGCTACCGTCCCCACGTCGATCGGCGCGACCTCGCGGCTTGCGATCAGGAAGAATCGTTTCCGCGTTTGCGGCCAGCCCATCGCCGCGGCGTCGTGCACCCCGCACGTGACCTTGTACCCGCTGTTCCGAAGGAGGCTTATCGTCGTGCTCACGACGCTCCGGTGGTCGTGGATGACGCCGGGGACGTTCTCGATGATCACCATCGGTGCTTCAAGGGCGACCGCCATTGCGGGCACGGTGAGGTAGAGATCGTTCCGGTCGTCGTCGCGTCGCGAATGGTTGTTGAGATTCGAGTGTCCCTGGCAAGGGGGGCCTGCCAGTACCACGTCGAGAGAGCCCCTGAGGTGTGCGATCTTGGAGCCCACTGCTGGGGCGCCGAAAAAGGCTGCTTCGTCTCCGTATCCGCTGAGTTGGTAGTTCACCAGCATCGAGACGGAGTCTTTGAGTATGAGGCTCGTCTCGTGGTTCTGCCGGTAGATCTGGAGTGCTCCGGGGTCTTCGTCCACCGCCAAAAGTGAGCGGGTGGTGAAGCCGCACTCGTCGGCGGCTTGGCGGAAGCCCAAAGCTAGGCCGCCCGCACCCGAGAAGAGGTCCATCGTGCGCAGCTCGCTTTGCTGGGGATTGAGCGATACGGCCCGGCGGCCCGAGAGGTAGCTCTGCCACCAGGCTGGGAGTCCGGCCACCTGTCCCTTCCCGATTCGTAGTCGCGACTCGGTGGTGAAACCGTCGATCGTGATGGACCTCGTCAACGTTTGTCCTCGCCGCCTGAAGGTCTGGTTGTTCGCGTCGGCGAACAGGTTGATGTCACGCATTGCCGTCGAGCGTACTCAAGCCCCCTACTCGGGGTCGTCTGCGAGGTTTTTCCGCAGCTGCCCGAGCAGCTTGGCGCTGTCCCCTGGTGTGTACTCGGTGAGCACCACGTTGGCCCACATGCGATTTACCAGCTTCGCAAATTTTCGAAGCGGGTCAGTCTTCAGTCGGTCTTTGCTTTGCATTTGGGCGAAGGAGCGCGAGAGATGGATGGCGCGTCCGGTTTTCACTCGCAGTACGTGGCTGCGCCAGAAGTCGGTTCCTGCCGGGACGGCCTCGGCGAGTTCGTAGCTTCCGTCGGGTGCCACGATCGACTGGCCGCGTAGGAAGAGCCGGAGAGGAACGCTCTCGACACCGGTCCCGGCAACGAAGTACTTCCCGATGTTCCCCTTTGCGAGTGCCTCGTTCTCGCGCCACGCTATGAACTCACCGAAGTATCTGACTGCCAGGTAACGCCAGAACCGCGGGTCGTCGAGAATCTCAGTGGGGAGCGAGCTCAAGGCCTCGTGTACGGGACCGCACAGTTCGCTCTCGACGCGTTCGCGCTCGCGGGGATTAGCGGTCGCCATCCCCGGACCTCGGGTGGTCTTCTCGGCGTCTGCGGCGAGCCTCTCCAGCCGGGTCAGGTCGATCGGCCTCTGATCCCCGCTGACGATCGTGGTGAGCGAGCCCGCAAATTCGGCACAGAATGCCCCCGCGGCGACGGCGTTCGCGCTGTTCGGGTCCTTCGTCACCCGCGATGCGAAAGCGAGCGCATCGTTCGTGCTGAGCGTCGGGTACCTCATGAGGTGCGCTCGGCCGTGCCCGACATGCTGTCGTCCAGTCTCTTTAGATACTCGCAGCTGGCCTCTACTGCGGCGAGGAAGTCGGCTGGTTCGGTCTTGAGGACTTCGAGCCATCGGCGGAGATCGCCGTCATTCTCTTCGGAGACGATTCGGAGGACCTTGCCTATCAGTCCCTCGTCGATCTCGGGTAACTGAATCTCCTCGAAAGAGTCGAGTCTTTGGAATTCCATCACGACAAATTCGACGGCGCCCAGGAATATCTGGGTCTGGAGGAGGGCCGATTGGCTGTGCCGTGGGTTGGCGGACATCCTGGCAAGCAGAGACTCGTCAACGTAGTACTCGAGGAAGTCGTCGAGCGTCATCGCGGTTTGAAGGTCGGCACCGATCGCGCGGAGCGCGTATGTTGCCGTCTGCTTTGCGAGCTTTAGTTCTTTCCGTTTTTCGGCCGTCAGTGGGAGCGGGGTGAATCCGATTCCCTCTGCGGGGTTCGCGAGCGTGAAACGAAGCCTGGCCAACCAAGTGCCGAGACGGTGCGGCAGTCCTGGCCTCGGCTTGAGCTCTCGATTCAGGATTACCGCGAGATCAAGAACGACCCCGTTGTGCGCGAGCTGCAGGGTCCTGGGACGCGGCTTCCCCTCCGGGTTGAGCGGGTAGCCGTCGCGGAAAACCGACAGGTCGTCGAATGACCACCGGGCGATCTCGTCGGTGAACTTGAGGAAAGGTGACGAACCGTAGAGGACGATTGACATGACCTTATGGTCCTTCGCTCCGAGCTCGTGTGCAAACCCCTCGGCTGACTTGGCGACGTTGAGAACCCGAACCATGTCGTCGATCTTCAACTGCAGGTCTGCGGTCATGAGGGTCTTCGGGTCAAGACGCAGTGTCGAGCCCGGCTCCATCACCCAGGTTTCGGTGTCGTTCGCATCTTTCACCACGAGCCGTAGATTCTCCTCGAGCCAGTCCTGGACGTCAGCCAGGTCGCGGAACGGTCGGACGTCGCGGTTTTCGGTAGCCATTAATCAGTTCCTGCCGGCGTCGTCTGTCCATTCGATATTGCGGGATTCGTTATGGAGGCGGCTGGCGTGAAGCGCACAGTCCAGTCGGGTCCGTACGCCTCTGATCTGATCTTGAATTGGATGGTCTCGCCGCGTCGCAGCGTGCCGACGTGGATGGACTTCCCTTTGGGGGCACTCTGCTCAGTGAAGGTCTTGTCCGAGGGCGTCACCCGTAATTTCAGTCGTTCACCCAGACCCTCGTCCTCAACGAACGCGACGGCAAGGACGACGCTCATTTCGACGGTGTCGGTTTTCGCGACATCCCAGACCCACTCCGCGACTGCAAACTCGACGGTTGCATGGCACTCCAGGAGTCCAGTCGGTGTTGGTACGGCGTGGGCAGGATCGACCAGGCGTACGGTCACCGAACGCTTTTCCGTCTTGGGGGCCTTCGGCTTACTGCCCTTCATGAGTCGTGAGAGCTCGTCGAGAACCGGGAGATTCAAGTCGCCTGGGCGCGGTGCCGGCTGTTTGAACTGTTTCTGGAAGTCGGTGACCGCTCTTCGGAGCTGTTTGTAGGTTCGATCCGCTACGAGATGCGCACTTGCGTCGGCACCCGCAAGTTTCGATGTTTCCCACTTTGTGTGCGCCTTGTCCTCTGTCTGACGGAGGAGGTCATCGATCGCGTTGTCGGCGATGAAGGTGCCGCGAATGTGGGGGGTGCTGAGCCGGCGGTCAAACGTGTGGTAGTTGACGACCATCCTCGGCCCCCTGACGAGCGCGATCATCGTGCAGTGATCGACTTCGTTGTCGTTCGCGTATGACCAGCCCTGCTCGTTTGCGACCAGTCCGAGGTTTCCGAGCGCGTACGCTTCGCCGTGTTTCGGGGCGTAAGTCCCGAGATCGATGCGTGCCTCCTCCTTGGACCTCGAGTCCTGTGGCCGGGAGGCAAGTTCGAAGGCGCGGACGAAGGGCTGGAGGTGGAGATCATCCTTCGGGACGGTCGGTATGACTTCCGTGCCGTCGAAGTCGACGATCTTCGTCCGAAGTCCCGACGAATTGTCCAGCATCGCTGGCCACCAGTATCTCTGGATCGCGGAGCAGAGGTTCCTCGCGTCAATGGTCGGGTCGATGATCATGAACGTGGTGCCGGTGTCGCCGGGCTTGGACGCATCCCTGAGGCCGATACCGAGTTTGCGGGCGACCTCATCGGCCTCAGCGTTTTCGTAGGGACTCGCCGAACGTTTCCGACCGCCCTGGTCGTCCGTGATCCAGACGTCTTTTCCGAAGCGGGCCCAACCCGTGAATTTGGCGGCTCCGATGGTGTGGTTTTTCCAGTACGACAGACCGAGCAATCGTCGTGTAACCCCGGGATCTGACTTGTCCTCCGCGAAGGCGGTGTAGGTGACCACGGTCCGAATCGCCGATGCCGCGATCAACCCGGCCTTCCCGTAACCGTATGAACCGCCGGCACCCTCGGCCTTCTGGGTGTAGCCCACCCTGATGAGTGCCGCCAGCATTCGAGAATCGCCGGACTTCCACGATCCAGGCATGCCCAGCCCTCCATGTTCGATCATCATCAGTACGCGGAGGGGCTTGTTCGCGTCGTGGAGGTCGCTCAACGTATCGACGCTCGACAGCCCCAAGTCTCGTGCGGTACCCTTCACGACTTTCGCGGCTGCGAGTTGTCGTTTGTGTTCGTCGAGACCCAGTGCGCCAACGAGCTTCCACTTTTCAGGCCCGCGATACTCCATGAACCGAAACTCGATCCAGAAGGGCTGTGGTTTTTCCCCCGCCTTCTCGCGCGCTTGCGCCAACTCCTTTGCCGCATCCCAGCTGTTTTGAATCGCCTCGCGAGAGAAAAGGGAGGCTTCCTTGCCCGGTGCATCAATCTCGAGAACCCCGGGGGTGTCAACGCCCTCGGCGCGGAACAGCGCAGCCACGTCCCCGGCAGCTCCGGAATTGTTCGGGTCCTCCGCCTCCCAGGCCCACAAAGGCGGATGCTCTTCGGGGACGCCCCCGGGTTTTAACTGCCTACCCATTGGACCTACCGTACATTCGCCGCATCACTGCGCAAAATCCCAGTCGTCCGCCATCTCTGCGAATTTGCAGAGCACGTTCACCAGTTGCAGCTGCTTCACGGAGTTGCACTTCGCCGCGAGCAGTCGTGGGCTGCCGACCACGATGCAGAGGGTTTTGGCGCGTGATATGGCGACATTCAGGCGGTTGGTGCTGTAGAGGAACTCGAGACCGCGGGGGACGTCCTCGGAGGTTGAGGCCACGAGCGAGACGATCACGATTGGTGCCTCGAGACCCTGGAACTTGTCGACGGTGCCCACTCGCAGGTCCGGCAGCACCCTGCGAAGATCGTTGACCTGGGAGTTATAGGGCGTCACGATCA
>Ga0194117_10006470_pt1 | contig 10271 bp, 4 predicted proteins | sample TA2MahsurfametaG_FD_160579 | JGI IMG/M metagenome (GOLD analysis project Ga0194117, IMG submission 160579) | Freshwater microbial communities from Lake Tanganyika, Tanzania - TA2015009 Mahale N1 surface | ecosystem: Environmental > Aquatic > Freshwater > Lake | place: Tanzania: Lake Tanganyika...
CCCCAAGTTGCTAAGAACGCTAAATAATAGATTAAGGCTCAAACAAATAAAGCAAAACCTGAGCCAAAAGTTTAATCTAAAGAGGCATAGAAAAAGTAAACATCCGCCGAAGTTTCTAACTTGATTGGATAATAAGATAAGGTCGGTTCTAGTTAACAGCAAAAGGAGAAAGCAAAAAAGAAAAAGCGCTGATTACCTTTTATTTAACAAATCATTTAGCATATATATTGAGAATAATCATAATAAGTTATGAGGATTTATATAAAAGCATTTATCAAACGACTTTTTATTTTAGATCCATCCTTATGGCTATACTTTACAAGTAAAAGATAAGAGCTTTGGTCCACTTCTAACGATAATATACTTGCTGCTTGAATGAGAGAGGAGTAAATACACTCAGACATGCTTAGTTTCCTTTCCGATTCATGTTGAATCCTCCATAAATTTACCAAATGGAACTGTATTTAACCGAGTATTTTTACTTAAGATAAACCATAGACTGCCCTAATTCTGAACTTATGGCGCCAATGTTAACAACTCTACAGTTTTTGCAGAACTTTTGTTTGACTTAATTCAAAAGTCTTATCTCTTCTAACCCATGTGGTTTTTGCTAATTTTGATAGTAAATAAAACTGAACTCTCCTGTATGAATATCAATGTAAACTAAAGGTTTTTATTTTTTGACCAAATAATCTACACATTAAGAGTATGTTTAACTTAAAGGATAAGGTCCAGGATACTTTTCAGGTTTAGTACTTATAGTTTTGCGAGGAGAAGGGAAATTCCGATTCAAGTCTACATCGTTCTTGTTGCCTCTCAAACAATATTATCCTTATAGCACTCTGTTTCTTTAACTGTTACCATTGTAAATTATCTTGAAGCGAAAATGCTTAATTAAGGAATTCTTTTTACGGGCAACTCTGTTGATTAAGTCTACACAAATTTCTGCTGTTAGTATTTATCTTGCATGCACATTGCAAGTGATGAGAACTATAGGATTAGCATGATTAGTACGCCCAATCTGGATGATAGGAATAGATGTATCAGTTGGACAAAATTACTGGGTTTTTCAAGAAGTACTTTAGAAATGGTAGCGTCGCGGACTAGTTAAGTTAGATTCTTATCTATTGAGTGAGAGCTTCTATAGAGTGTTGTGATAAGATGATGAGAGTAGGTTAGTAAAGGGAGAAAGTATAATACTAATAGCTTCATTTTTGTTTAAATATTTATAAGCGTCATTATATTCAGAACAGACAGATTAGATGGGAATACTGAAATTACTTCATTATTAAATGATTAAAATTTAAAAACAGCAAAGTATCTATTATAAGAGGGTTCAGTCAATAACAAAAAATAAAGATAATAATTAAAAATAAATCTAGTTAATGGCTATAATAGAGCAAAGAAACTTTACATGTTCAAAGAAGATATTCGTGATTGTTTTATATGTATTTAGGGCTTTAGTTTTATTTTACAAACATATATTCTAAAGAGATTTATGATCGATTAATTAATGTGTTTGGTAAATTTATATTTTTAACATTTTAATACCCGATCCATGCTCATCAGTATAAAAACACATATATTTGTTCTCTAATAATCATTCAACAACTGAAGAATCTCCAAGGACTTCTATTCAATTATCAGAATATTGATTGAGATATAGTTTTAGTTAACTACATTTTAAACCCAATCAATATGACATCTCTTTTTGGATCTGTTTTCTGATGCAAATTTTATGCAAAAAACTTAAATTCAGTTTTATTGTTAATATTTCATGAATAGACTGCTTTAAGCCTGTGTTGGATGTTATGAATATGAAGAAGATGTAGATTAGAGATGGTGAAGTAAAAAATCAGAATCTGTTAGATTTATTTTTAAGAGGTATTGATCAGAATCAATCCTTAAATGGTCTCAAAATGTTAGAAATATAATTAATTCAAATTATAATCTACTATGCTCAAATTTAGACTAATCACTATCACTTTACTACTTTTAGTGATTCCTATCAGCTCCCTCTACTGTTCTTCCACTTGTATAGACTATACAGGAGCTTGTTTTGATGAAACTCCATCTGGATGTTGGGTATGTGCAAACCACATATTTAATTTCAACTCTGACCTATCCTCCTCAACACGTTGTACTCCTCTCTCTCAATCTACTGTTTTGGCCAATTAACTATCCAATAGTGCTATGAGTCTTTATGGTTACAGTAGTAACAGCTTAACTCCAGTAACATGCACTAATTACACTTTTTCAGGCAAATATACAGCAAACAGCTATCTTTCAAAGTCCTTTACCAATATCCCGTTAAATCACTACGCTTTAGTTGTACGTTTCAGTGTAGGGTACTTGGGAACTTGGAGTGCTTCTGATGGCTTGAGACTTAATTTGCATGACTCAATTCAGTCAATAAATTTCGACTACTTCTATCATTGTGAAGTTATTTAAAATATCTGCGGAGAAACATATACAACCACTGATTGCGTACGTATTAGATAATATACTATGATTCATAACACCTCCTCTTTGATTCTCAATTTTACCTCACTCACGAGCGTTACCGATCCTTCTATCCAATGGTGGGGTATAAAAGAACTCATTATTTCAGCTAAACTATGTCATTCTTACTGCTCAACTTGTTATGGTCCCAATAATTCAAACTGTCTATCTTGTGCTTCCTCTTATTACTTACAGGGAAATGTTTGTCTACAAACTTGCGATAATTCTTTGTACACCTTGCCTGCAAAAAATCTTTGTGTATGTGTATGTCCTGAAGGATACTATTCTTTTATCAATTCGACCAATCAAGAAAAGAGTTGCTTGAAATGTCAAAGTGGATGTGTTCTATGCTCAGGTCCTGATATTTGTCAAGCTTGGTCTGACACCTCCGCCTATGTGCCGAATCTATGGAAAGATAAAATTTAATTCTGGATTCTCCTGATTTTGGTTTTGGCAGCTTTACTCTTTTTCGTGATTTTCAAAATTATAAAGAAAACAATGCCAGTTAATAGTTAGTTGTCATAAAAACTAAACAAAAGTGATTAAAAACCAAAATCTGATGAAAAGGAAAACTCTGAGTAAATCAAAAGTACAAAAAAAGATAAGGAGTTTGTAAAAAAAACGTCTCTTGACAGAAATTATACAGTTGGTAATTCATTGAAGAGCGAGGCCAAACTTGGAAACGATTCTTTGGTAGAAAGTATAGTTCATACAGATTACAAAGGCTAATCTTCTCTCTGGTTCAATGAGCTTGTCTAAGTTTAACCTAATGAAATCAAATTAGCAAGAGGAAGGAGACGCCGTCGTGCTCCCAAGGAGGAAGAGATAAAAGAATAAGGCGACATATAGATCGCAAGTAAAAATTAGAATCTTTGATGTTTTATAATTTATCTTTACTTTATTAGACAAATCCTTATTGATTCAAAATATATAGTTATCTTTAAACTCATCATTAGATTGAATCGTTTTCCGGTTTGATTATTGATTACAAACTAGAAAGACTTAGATCGATTTTTTATTTTACTTGCTGCATCTCTAATAGTGAAGATAGCTATGGATCAACATTTAAAGGGTGTTGCTTGTGGGTAATCAGAGTTGGCAAACTTAGACTAAGAGTTCGAATCAATTTGTGTTTAGATAGGATATGAGATTCTATGGATTGAGTCATCTTGGTTTAGAGCTGAGTATGCAGATCCGCAAGGTATAAAGTGAGATGGTCAAGTTCTTGCGTATCATCCCAGTCGATGAGGGTCTTAACGTTTAGATCTGTTTATTTAAGTTTTTGCTATATTTTTTACATAATCAATAACATCAAGCATTGAAATTTATACATTTAAGAACCGAGATAAATTAGATGCAGCCAAAATATTAAGTAAAATAACTCGATTATTGTACAAAAGATAAGTATCAACCTGAGAATTAGAAAATAGTAAAAGATTGGGTTTTATAAATAACTTATATCTTTAATAATGAAGGTAACTTACTGCTAAAAACACCCCAACAAATAAGTATTATTAGTTTGTCTCCAGCCATCCTGCACTAACAAATTACTGTGTCTCTATTGTACGAATCACCATAATCGGCATGATATCGTCAGTCTCTAACATTTCGCAAGTTAGATAGTAGCTCCTTTACAGCGTAATCGCAATAATCCACAACGAACACAAATTGTCAAACAAATCAATATAATTATGTAGAGCATGCTTAACGTACATCTCTATAAATTTAGAAGCTTCATCAAGCTAGAAACAAAATAAACGCATTTATTGGAAATTGTGAAGACAGTTTATAACAATACTTCGGGAAACTCCTGAGCTCATTTTCAGTCCCCTCTTAACAATACGTTAAAGAGCAAATCGATAATAATTTGAGTTCCGTATTAATTGCAGACCTCTTGTCACAAGTGGCGAAAGTATAAAAAATGGTAGTAGGAACATTAGCAGAAACACATCTGCTCACTACCTTTACAAAATAACTTTTCTAACAAAAGATAAACGAAATGATGACTACTTCATCACAAGCCATAAATAGTTTAAAGGCCTTTATTTTACAGATTTCTTTTGCTAAACCTGAAAAATACTAGTTAAGTTTCAACAGGTAAAAAATGCAAAAAGGATCATTTACAGTCTCAGACGAGGGGCTCTCTTTGGAAAGAGTGACCGGAAATGGAGGTTTTCCTCTATGCTTATCTGCTAGCCCTTTTTCTCCTCTACATACAAGATTTTCTATAAAAATTGAAAAGACTTCAAACAATAAATCAATTTGTTTCGGAGCTTGCCTTTAAAATGTTGTAAGAACTAACAACTTCACTAATTGTTGCGGTTTTGGTAAGGGTATTTACGCGATTGATCAAAACAGTCCATATTCTTCTGGGACGATGATGGCGAGTTGGAATCATCATGACACACATTTCAATCAAACACATGTCGGCTCTAATGATTTAGTTGTAAAAATCCCATTATATAGGGTTGGACTTTCCATCAGGGAGACACAGTGACATTAAATCTAGATTACTACAATTCAGTTCTAGCCTTTATCAGATCAACACAAGCTCAAGATGAAGAAGTATTACTTTATTAAATGCCGATTAAGTTGGATGCAGGGCCGATCTACCCTTTTGTGAGTTTGGCTAATAAAGGCGATGTAGTGAGTATCGTATAGGTTGAAGAGGTAGACTGATGAGCTGAAAGATAAAGATATTGTTATTATGTTTGTAAATTAAATGAATGATAAACTATTCATTTCACTTCATTTTTATAATTTAATCTTCAGTTATTAATTATATAATGGATAAGGAGGTTTTATTCGATTAGGTAATCGAGGTCAAGCCTTATCGTGTAAGCATACCCAAAATATCTGTACTTGCCCTATCGATAATTACGATTGGGATTTTATGCGCACAAATACATGTATTACTATCAATAGCAATCCCTCTATTTATCATAGCCGCCATATCATCTTTGGTTAGCCATAATATGGGAAAAAGTTTTTCCCTAATCTTTACAACTGCAAACTGGTAAGAAGACTTTTCTTTTATAAGTGTGTAGACTAAAATAACATAACCATAAAAGCGATGCAAAGTATTTAAACCTCTGCTTAAACAAATCCATAGAGGAAACGAAGGAGATTTTTTATTTAATCTGCGAGGAAAAATATACAGTTGTAATCGTTCAGGTGTAAAGGAAATAAATGATGCTGATAGATTGAAAATGTTAGAAGTCGTAAATTTAGATAAGTACTCTAAAATGGGCTTGTAAGGGCAAATTTTAACGAAATCAATAAGTTTTTTCGGAAAATCAGTAGATCTTTTCGAACCCAATATATTTACAATGCTAACTAGATTTTTCTGGTAACAGACGGGTTGGATACTCGCTTCTTTCCTGACACTACTTGCTGGTATAGTTTTGAGTCTAAAAAGAAATGAAAATATAATTCTTCTTGTACATTTTGCCATTCATATCTTCGCCTTTATTCTTGTTTTCATTCAAATGTGTTTTAGGAAGTACTATTTTCACTCCTTCTATAAATAACTCAGTGAGCAGATATACTTTGTAATCCGTTAAGGAAAAGAAATTAGAGTAAAACTCAGTGATTTGTTGATTGGAGATGTTGTGCGAGTTAAGTTTTAGGATTAGGAAAACGAGATGATGATATATTTTAAGGGAGTTTTGTTATGTAATTAAGATTTGGAGATAAAATAAGGAAAGTAAGGTAAATAAGCTTTTAAAAAGCCTTTGAAAGATTGCAAACATTTAGAATAATTAAAACGCAGATAAAGACACACTTTGTATGCAGGAACTAAAATTTTAAACTCTCTCAACTCTTAAAATGTTAGCATTTTAGTGACAGATCGGACATTAAGTAAATCAAAATCAATTTAGGTAATAACTTTAAAAACTGGTTCGAAAAACCACACTAACGAGAATACGAACCTATCATCAAGAGAATTTAAATATAGAAGATAAAATTACTATTAGCAGGAGTAAAAGGTTTATGATATAGAGTGGATTACTCATGGGCTTTTATCTTCTTAGCTGTGTGTATTTTGGAAGAGGAATACTTTAAGGAACCAAATTACTTAATTTTTCGCTATTATTTGCCGCAATCCCAGTGTGTTTCATTCTAAACCAATTAGTTATACTAATGACTATATTCAGAATGAATTATAATTAAATTATTTTGCTTTAATCGGATTTATAAAAGGTAAGTTTCTGCCCCAAAATATTTATAGACGACTTTAAGAGAGAATTGAATTTTAAATTTTCTGAGCTGTTGTACAAAAACAAAATATTGAAGTTTAAAAATGGGGATTTCAAACCCGATCTTTAAGCTATGCGAGCAGCCTCAAGCTACGATTCATAGCTAGCCTTAATTATGTACATCTCATTCGGAAAGTTCGAAAAATAGTTTAGTTTCCTCGGAAAAACTTTTTAAAAATTTGAAAAAGAATTCTAATTTGACATTTCTTAGAACTAAAAATTAGTAATTCACAAATCTTCAAACAAAAAATGGGTTGTTTAGAAGATGTTTCCATTAGATTAGAGAGGAATGAGGTCGTGGCTAGTTTAATTTGACAATAAGGCTACTTATCTTATTTCATAACTGAATGAAGTCAATGACTCTATTTTTAATTTGTTATGCAATAGGGAAGACAGTAATAAAAAAGATCGTTACGCTGATGAAGCGAGGCTACAAAGTGATCAGGGAAAACAAATAAAGGCTATGTTTTTCAGAAACTTCAAAAATTAGTAATTGAGAGGTAGCATTGCAAGTGAAATCGACCTTAAAAAAGAACCTAGATAAAATTTATAAATGAGATTCTAATTCGGAACCTTCTTAGTATTTGATAACTCATTACCCGAATCAATAAGTATAGCAATAAATCAGATTAAAAAAGATTCAATTAAAGGTTAAATATTGGTCGAACCCATTTTTCTAACTCAAGAAGGAAATGAAGCGTTATAAGGTTTGGAGCATTATCTTCCCGGAGTGCCTATTCGCTACAATTGTTCCTCGATGGTTAAAGAAAAATAAATTAGATAAAGTGTCTCAAAATATGGTACAATTTTCATTGGCAATACAGATCACAACTATGAATTTCACTCTATAGTTGACTTTGCTGGACAATTGACAAAACCATACGAAAAAAATAATTTTCCCACTGATGTTTTGATGAAAAATGTGACTCAGATTGGAGATTTACTCAATTACAGTCGATGGGTTCTTGAATCTAGAATTTAAAACATAAAACTTGGATTTTTCTTTGTTTTTTTCAATCTATTAGGTGAAACTTACACATCGAAATCTTTAAAAGCAAGAAGTTAAACTTAACAGATTAAAGATATCACTAACCTTGTTCTTTTTACGATTTTTGCAAACATTTTAAGATAACTTATATGTTCTAGACCAAATACGAGCAAACATATGAAAAACATAACAATCTTTTCACCTAATTTCTATCTTTCCCTCATTTCTATAATATTCTCAGGATTGATATGGATTTCTTGGGGACTCAAAGAGAAAATATGTGGGAATCAAAATGGTAGTTTTTCAGGGTAATCATTGCAATTTAAATGTGTGGATAAAGGTCAATTTTTAGGTGGATGGGCAGGAGTACTCTTTTTTTGCGTTTTTTACAATTAATAAAGCTGGATTAAAGGAGAAGATTGGGGAAGGCTACTCATTACACCTTTATGGTTATTACTACTCTATCTCAATAATCTAGCATTAAATATAAGTTTGGGACTATTAATCGGGCTCTTACTAGTTATAGGGTTGAAAAGCATTTGGCGGCTTTCAAGGCAATGTTTTTGATAATTATTAGATTTAACATTTCTTAATATTAACTTTTTAATTTTTTTATAATTGATTTTTGAAATAATGAAATCAAGTTCGATAACTGTTTTATAAGTTGTAGCCAATAGTAAATATAAAAGCACAAAGAGTATCGTAACACGGACCATTAAGTTGAACATGATCTCAGAGCTGTTATCAAACAATTCTTAGACTCGAAAAATACCAATTCTAAAACTTAAGAGAGTCTTTAGATGCTACGAGACGGGAAGAAAAAACTTATGAATCTCAAAAGATAACTCAGTTAAAGTTGTAAATAGCAGATAAAACTCTACTAAGTAATGAAAAAAAGACTACATACTACAAAAGACACATAGGAGGTTTTTATTTCTTTATAAAGCCAGGACCTAATTGCCAACTGCATAACGAAATCATTCAACATTTACTGACTAGAGGAGATATCGAGAAAGCACGTTAATTACAGAGGGCGTTAGGATAAGAAGTATTTTATAATTAAAATAGGCCCAAACTATGTTCGGAGTTTAAACTTAACTATTTTAATAGGCAAATTCCATATGTTAAGAAATAAAGAGAAACAACCTGCTAGGTGTCAGAATTTGGGCCGATGAAAACGCTCATATGCTTAAAAAAACTGATAGCTTCTTAGAATTTGAGCTTTTGTGTTGCGAATACATCAACTTGATGAGAATGGGACAATATCTTGCTGCATGTATGGCTCTAAGATAGGGAATTTCTTCAATGAAACTTAATACAACACACCATTCAATAGTTAGTAAGCTAACCTTTGCTCTCGCATCCCCAAAAGCATTACCCTCAATCTCGGACCATCTCGAGAGACTCTTAAAAGAGTTTAAAAAATCCTTTACTGAAATTTATTCTGTATCTTTTGATCAAACTTTGAATAGATATTTATCTATAGGATTTTCAGCTTTGAAATCGGTGTGCTGTAGTGGCCAGTAGAAGAGAAATCCAGAAATTTGCCCTCTATGTGTGGAACTCTCAACCAAAATAACAAGTAGAATTCCCAAGCTAACTGCTGAGACTTCTTCGCTGAAGTGTAGAGTTAATGGCTCTATAATGGATGAGGAAAATTATCCATTAGCTTTGCCGTCAAATCACATTTACAGTCTTTCGGGATTAACTCAAACATAGAAAAATGGCTCATATTATTGCAAGATGACTGAGACCTGGTACTTTAAACAGCAAGCAAAAAGAGTTTACTTTGCATGATCGCTATCTGAGTTCGCTTAAATCATTTTTTATTATATGAAGATAATAGTAAAATAATCTGAAAGACAAACGATGTAAAGTATTCGCATATGGAAGTAAAATATAGAAAAAGTGGTTAGTAGTTAGTTTGCATTAAGGTAGGTTTTAAGATCTGCAAGGATGGTAGAGCTAAACGACCAAATAAAAAAGCAGGACAAACTCAATCTAAAGTATAGATTATTTTTTTCAACTTTTTTAATGTTCAATTTCTCGTTTGGATCAGTATATTGGTTATGGAAATCGCCTATGAACTCTAGACTGAAGAGAGGATTGATTTTAATCATGGTTTACCCTTTGGTTTATTACAAAATCAATTTTTAATGGATAAATAGAGAATTTTGTAGAAAGTTAGAACAAGATATTAAACCATCTTCGTGTTTTATTCGCCAGATTTTGCTAAAATAATATGAACAACATGAGTGGGCACAAGTGAGAAAGGATATACTGGTGAAAGCAAATGATTAGTATTCTCAAATTTATCAATGACTATTATTGTACTACATTATCACTAAGAAAAGTGGTTCATATTTTTGACTGAACTAAATCAAGTGAAAGATTTTTACAAACAAATATTTTTGTAAGTAGAGTAATAAAGTATCTCACTCATAAACATCAACTTTAGAACTATCTACATAAGACTAGGAGGAAAGAGAGCTTTTTTCCTTTATTTGCTCAATAAATGCAGG
>Ga0194117_10006472_pt1 | contig 10266 bp, 10 predicted proteins | sample TA2MahsurfametaG_FD_160579 | JGI IMG/M metagenome (GOLD analysis project Ga0194117, IMG submission 160579) | Freshwater microbial communities from Lake Tanganyika, Tanzania - TA2015009 Mahale N1 surface | ecosystem: Environmental > Aquatic > Freshwater > Lake | place: Tanzania: Lake Tanganyika...
CCCCACACGGTGCATCAAGATTTACTCGTGAAAGAATGTATGATGTATCAGATAAATATTCTGTAAATGTTTGTAGAAAATGTGGTCTAATTGCTTCTTATAATGATCAAAAACATATTCATCATTGTAAGACTTGTGATAATAGATCTGATTTTGCATATGTAGAAATACCTTATGCTTGTAAGCTACTATTTCAGGAGCTAACAACTATTAATGTTGTTCCAAGAATTTTAACAGAACATTAAAAATATATGTCGTTAAAAACATTAATGTTGCTCCCCATAATGTATCTGATATAAATATATAAGGCGACCATTGTTTAAATAATGCTAGATTTGTTGCCTCAAATACACCATATATTGTTAAACCTAAAATAAATGAATTAAATAATTTTTTTCTGATTGAACTATTTTTATCTTTTATTATGAAATAATATAAACTAAATGTTAAAAATATATATGATAAAAATGCACCAGTATAGTTTATTTCTAATTTAGATTTCTGTATAGTATATATTAAGTTTGGAAATGATAAAATTTTAGGACCATAAAGAATTAATGAATAATTAAATATGATATCAATAATTATCATAATAGTAAAAAGTAAACCAAATAATACAATATTATTCATATATTATATTATTTATTATTTATTTATAGTTAGTTTATTTGATATTTATTTTATAAAAAGTTAAATATTATATTATTATAATATTATGAATGAAGATTTTTATATTACTGATTACAATAATATATATGGTATAAAAATGTATAATTATTTAAATGTTTTATTTGAAAAAAAGTATGATATAATAATGACAAATGAACTAATAAAAGATGTAAAGTTATTTTATGAAAATTTAGATGAGGATAATAAAAATAATATAAAATTTCAAATATATATAAAATGTAAAAGTATTTGTTACTTAGATGATAATATTATGGTTTGGTGGAATATTTCTATTGAAGATTTTATAAAAAAATATACTAAATAAAATATTTATTATTTTTACGTGTTTTCATATTTTTCCTAGTATTTTTATTCTTTTTAATAGTATATTTTTTATTTTTTCCACCAGTTTTTTTTAAATAACTAGTTTCTTCAGTAATAGGTAAAGATTGATAATTATATGCTTCTTTCAAAACACCTGGTCTATATTCATATCCAAATAAATCTGCATATGCTTCTCTAATTTTTTCAAAACGAGTTTGGCATTTTACTGTACTTTTTTGTAATGAATTAATTGAAGTACCTGGAAATAATTCTAATTCAATATTGACATAATAAGAAAATTTAGATTCTCCCTCATTTTGTTTATATTTGGTTAATAAATCTGGATTGAATTGTTGTATAATAATTGGCTCACCACCTACTATTTTTTTATTTTGTTTGTTAGTTTGATTTGTTGAAAGTAAATCGATATCTTTTAAAACTTTTTTAAGATGTTTTTGTACATTATTTAATTTATCTTCTTTTTCAACAATTTCTTTTTGAGAAATATTTTTATCTAACTTTAATAAAGCTAATTCTTCACTTGTTTGTATTTCTTCTTGCGTTAATTTATCTGCTAAAATTTCTGCTTCTTCTAACTGTATATCTTTTTTTAAATTAAATCTATCTTCTTGCAATTGTTTATCAAATAATAAAAATTTATCATTAAATTTTAAAATATTTGAAAATCCTGTATTTTGTCTTGCATTTAATTTTACATATCTATAGCAATTATCATAAATAAAATATTGTATATAATCTGGAATATCTTCAAATTTTAGTATATAATTCTTACTAAACATATTTCTTACAAATTCATAATGATAAACTGGATTATTAATATTAGATGAAATATTTACACGTAAAATATATACAAAATCTTCAAAGTTTATTGTTTCTTCAGTACTGGTACAATCTATTCTTATTCTATTACGTGTATCATCTGGAATTTGTTCAACTTCATCTGGATTAATATCCATAATTATATCTCCTATATCATTTTCAATAATATAAATAGGATTTTCACCTATAACTACGCCACTAGTATCATATAGTTTTTTTCTAGTAATATCTTTAACTCTATATTCATCATCTTTATATATGATTTTATCACCTTCATAAATATTATTTGTTAGTCTAGGAGTCATATTAAATATTATAAATTTTATTTTAAGAATATTTTGTAGTATATTAATTGCAATATGATCAGCCCAATAACAACCTCCTTTAATTGAAGAACAATCACTTGAAATTAATTTTTTTACTTCTTCAATATTTCTTATATTTTTATTTTCATCAACTAACAAATTATAAATTCCACGTAAATCATCTGGTAAGTTACTTGGGTCTAATGTAGTTGTATCAAATAAACAATTATTTGAAGAATCGATTGTAGAATTTGGCATTACTAGACAATATAATTCATATACATCTTGAGGAAAATTATCTGCAACTATTCTTCGTAATGAATTTATAGTATATCTTTTTTTTCCATTAATTTCTTCTGTATATTGATTTGTAGTTGTTGCATTAACTAAATCTAATTGTCCATTTAACGCGTCAACTAATGAAGCAAATAAACAATCACCTCCTCCAATATTATCGTAAACTAACCAATCTTGAAATCCATTTGGTTTATTTGTTTTTATTATTCCATCATAATAAGCATCTTGTACTATATCATTAATATTATAAATAAATTCATTTGTATGTTTAATATCATAATTATTTATTTGTAGATTTAACCAATAAGAACTTTTACTTGTATATGGAGTAATAAATTGATAATTACTTGTAAATAAATTATTACATTGTTTTATAAATCCATCTTGACTTATATTTGGATTTATTAATTGAATTATGTTATCACATTCAGCATCTAGCTCATTTTGTTGTCTATGTAATTCAGTAATTCTATTTTTATAAATAATCCAAGATTTATTATTTAATTCTATACGTGAATTTATATAATTTATATCAGAAAAATTTGTTGTATCCCATAATAATGATTTTGGTATATAGATTTTATTATTTGTATTTGTATTTTGAAAATTTTCAATACTATTATATATTAAACTATAATACTCTTTTAAACTAGTTGAATATTCAATATTTAATTGATTAATATTTTCTTCAGCAGTATATAATTTTGATTGACGTAAACACTGAATTTCTAATAAATAAATATATAATATTACACAATCGTATGCATCTGTTTGACTTTGTAGTAATTTAATATATTTTTCTTGTTGTATTAAATTAGAATTAATAGTATTATTTTTTTTACTATTTATAATTTTAGAATTTAATATATTTTTATTATTTATATTTTTAAAAATCTTATTTCCTTCTTTATCAACAACAAACCAATTTAATTTATTATTATTTTTTTCAGCTCTAACTCCAATAATTTTATTATTATTTATGAACTCTAATTGTTCTTTTTCTGTATAACTAGTATTATATTGAAGTAATAAAGATTCAGATTTATTTAAAATTTCGGTTGAATAAATAGAAATTTGTTTTACAAATAATTCTATTGAATTATAATAATTATTCCAAATATCCATCTGATTATATGAGTAATATAAAAATATTTTATAACTATAAATTTGATATTGAGTTTGTTCAATTGAAAGAATGTCTGGATTTAAAATATATTTATCATATTCATCTTTATAATTAATTTGAGGATTTAAAATAGAATCCTTAATGTTAGTTAGAGACAAATGAAATTGTGTAAATTTATTTAAATTATCAAAATATGATTTTGAATATGGATTATTAATATCTTCTTGTATAATACTTTGAAACAAATTAATATCATAATCAATACATCTTATTGCTAATTCTGGTTCTTTATAATATTGTATAATATTTATATATTCTTTTTTTATCTCAACTAATAAATTTATAAGATTTATAAAATATATATTTTGTAACTTATAAATATCAAGTAAAATATCAATAATTTTATATATTTCACTCATATAACTAATTTTATTATCAAATATTTTTTTTGTAATTTTATTTAAGTTGGAAATATCATCTTTATTTAATGTTGTATTATTATTTTTATAATTTGTTAGTTGTGGTTTTATTTTATTAAAATATTCATTTAATTTATTTTTTCTTGAACCTAATAAACTAACACTTTCAATATATTTATTTTCAATAACAATAATATTATCTTTATTATCAATATAATTATTATATAATTCTACTATTTTTGAATTTTTATTTTTTATTAAAAAATTATTTAACATTTGTTCATCAACTAATAAAGATAATGTTAATGGATCTTTTATTATATCTATTTCATTTGTATAATTTATTGGAATATTTGTTTGAAGAAATTTACTATATAATTTTTTATATGTTTCTGGCATATCTTTTAATAAAACTTGGTGAAATTAAGGTATTAGTTATATTATTTGTATTAGTTATATTATTTGTATTAGTTATATTATTTGTATTAGTTATATTATTTGTATTAGTTATATTATTTGTATTAGTTGTATTATCATTTAATCTATTATTTGTTTTTAAAATAGATTTTTTTATATCTATATTCTTATTCAAAATTTGTGAAGATACATTTCCTTGTCTAACAATCTCTGGTATTTCATTCCATTCTTTTTCTGTAGGTGATATATCTGTTATAGGCTGTCCAGGTAAGTAAGTGTATGGAGTAATAAGTTTTTCAATAGGTTTTGCATCTAATTTCCAATCACCTGGACTCCAACTTGAACTAACAATAGTATACGGTCTTTTACCTATTTCTAAAATATTATTATTTTTAAATAATGTATTTAATGTAATACGTATATTATTATCAATAATTCCTTCTTCTGTTGCTTGTTCTAATGTTCTTATTTTTTGCATATGTTTAAAACTACTAAGAATACGATTTATCATTGATTCAAACTGTCCTTTTTCAAAAAATTGATTAATAATTAAATCTTTAGTTGGTAAATCATTTACTTCACTAGAATAATATTTTACTAGAGGATTAAAATATACAGTATGACTTTTTGTAGAAGGTTCAGACATTTTTGGATCATAAGTTAATTTATAATAATTTGGAATACGTGTTTTTATATTTATAATTAATGAATTAGGAATATTTTTTTTGTTAGTTATCATACTTATTATAATTGTAGATTTTTAAATTATAATTATAATTCATCATTTACTGTAATTTAATAAATATAATTATAATATTTATACAGTAGATTTAATACTATCTTGAATATAACTTCCATATAAAGTAAATGTTTGACGTTGTTCTTGTTTTCTTTTTTCATTTTTTGCTTTTTCTAAAATAGCAATAGCATCCAATAATTCTTTTTCAGATACTTCCCCATCATTGTTAGTATCAATTATTTTTGAAAGTACTCTATATTTTTCAGGAACAATACAATAAGGACTTTCTTCATTAAATAAATGATCAGATAAAATAGTAAATACAGCAGTTAAAACTAGTGCAGTATAAATATCTCTAGTACCCATCCAAGCCATAGCAAAAACTAATAATTGTTTAGTAATATTCATTTTTAAATATTCTTCTGTTGATTTACTAAATTGTATTGCAATAAATTTAGAACCAATATTAAGAAGAATCATTACTATACCTGCAAAAAATTTACTATTATTTAGAAACATAATATGATTATGTATGAATGCTAATATACTATATATAAAATCAACCATACTTTAAAATTAATACTTATTATAAATAGATATAATAATTTATCATAAAATATAAATTATTATTAATAATTAATTATTTTTTTTACTTGAGTTATTATCCTATTTGGTCCATAACTATTCATAAAATTTTCATATATAGTATTTATTTTACGAATATGTGGTCTATATAAATGCCCTATAAATGGTTCTCTATCTTTTTTTTGTATATTTTTAATTATTAAAAATATTATTAAACTAACAAATATAATTATTAAAACTTGTAATAAAAGTTTTTTTATATTAATAGCCATAATATATTATATTTATTTATAAAATTTATAAACTAATAAATAAATATTTTATCATTTTTATTTATACTAATCCTGCACATGGACAAAATCCTTCAGTTAAATTTGTAGTATTTGTTAGCATACCTGATGTAAATGGACTAACATTTTCACTAGAAGATACAGATTGTTTATCAACGGGAATAGCTTGTGATGCTTTAGCCCTAATTGAATCTTCTATTGTAGTTACATTTAATCCACTATTCTGAATTTTAGCTTTTAAATCACTAATTTTTTGTTCAGCTTCTTGTTTAGTTACTAAATTAATTTTATTACCACTTACATCTATAGTATTATCTTCACCAATAGTTACAGAAGTATTATTATCCATTCCTTCTGTAAGACTATGAAATTGTGTAGATTGAATAATTAGGCATAATGCAAGTAATAATCCTAATGTAACATTTTTCATAGAAAAAAATACTATTATACATAATATAATTAATTTACCTACAATAGTTTGATACATATTATATACAAATCTAGGACTTATTGCTAAAATACTTACTAAAACAAAAAAAAGAGCAACAACTTCTTTATTTTTAAACATTTCTTATATAAATATTAAAATATTTTTATATTCAAAAAATCTTATTTCAGTATGAAAAATATAAATAATTATCTAAATTTTTATTAAGGGAAGGAATGTCTTTAGCAATGACAGCAGCATTAATAGATAATGATATAGATAATAATATATTACAGAATCAAAATGACAGCATAATTAATAAGAAACGAAATTCAAATAATCATAATAAAACGCAAAAACGTATTTTAAATACAGACTTTAATCCAGAAAAAGTAAATTCAGTATTAGAATCAATTCATAATCGTTTTCCAGATGATAATGATAATTATGAACAATTATCTAGTAATTATAATCCAAATGGTCAACAAGAATCTGCAAAACATTCAGAGAATTTTACACCATTAAATCCATTAGCTCCGCCTATGTCAATTGGTTCAGAAAAAACAAAGATGAGTCCATATAACTCAAATCAAACTGTAATAAATAAGCATTCTAAAGAAGGTATGACAAACCAAGTACCACAACCAGTTGAACAAAATGAACTTGATTTACAGGAGCTTCAAACAAATTTTATGAATGAAGCACAAGTAAGAGATTATTATAGACGTTTACTACCAGGTACAAATAATAGTAATAATTCTAAACAACAACATCAACAACAAATTTATCCTTCGGTTACAAATAATTATGATATAAATGGTACAACTAATCAAGTTTTAGCGGATAAGTTAAATTATGTAATTAATTTATTGGAAGAACAACAAGATCAAAGAACTAACAATGTAACAGAAGAAGTTGTTTTATATTCATTTTTAGGTGTATTTATTATTTTTGTAGCTGATAGTTTTGCTCGTGTTGGAAAATATGTTAGATAATATATATTATTTATAAACTACTTAAAGCTATTTAAGTAGTTTATAAATTTAATTCAAATTAAGTTTATTAGTTTTTATTTTTTTTATTTTTACTTTGGTATCATTCCATTTTTTAACATAATTTTATATAAAACATAAATACTTAACGCACCCAAAGATGCAAAGTATGCTTGTATAAGTGGATCATCAGGAATCTTTATATGCAAATAATTATTATTATTTAAATCCATATTTGAAAATGTCTCTACACATCTAGAACCGCTAGCTGGATTTATTTTATTAGGAAATAGGCAAGGATCAGTATTTTTAATATCTGTAAGAGTTACAAAATGTGTTTCAGTTGATTTCATATTATATATATCAATTGTTTCCATAGTAATTTGTTGACAATCTGGTTTTGAACCAGCTAAAAATGATTGAAACATTGTTACTGGATTAAATGCATTTAAATTACTAATTGTTCCTGGTATTAAACCTTTAAATTCACTAAAATTTACACCTAATCCTTGTGATACAATTGGAATATTTCCAACTGGTACATTATTTATATAAATATATCTATCTTGTTCTGTACCTGTTTGTTTATCAATACATTTACCACCTGTTTTTAAAAAAAATTTATTTCCTAATGGTTGACCAGTTACAGATGCATTACTTTTACCAGTAACAAGTACTTGAACATAATTTACTAATCCATCAATATCTTTTCCTAATTGTTGTAAACTTCCTTTACCAGACATTCCTAGTTGTGAAGGTGTTTTAATATATTTGTAGTATGGATAGTCTTCTCCTGTAAATTGTTTTCCAACTCCTTTGGCATCATTTAGAACTTGTTCAAAGAAATTATTATTTGACATTAATATATACTTATATTATTAGAATATAATAATATTTATAAAATATTATACTAAATCATAATCAATTATGTTATATAATTATAAAATATAAATCTAAATAGTATAATATTTATGGTTACATTGTAATAGTTTGATTATTTTCATCTTCTTCTTGATTTATTGATGCTTCAGCACTTTCAGTTGTCTCGCCTTCAGTACCAGTTATTTCTGCTGGCTGACTACCTGCTAATTGTTGAGCATAGTCTGCCTGTTGTTGAACTAAACCATCTACTTGTGTTTGAATAGAATTAATACTTTCCTGCATATTATCAACACGTTCTTTTATTCCAGATAAATTTTCAACACGTTCTTTTAAATATTCAATATTTCCTGCATTTTGTTGTGCTAAAATTAATGCACTATTTGGATCATTCATATTATAAGGCTGATATGTAGCATTTGAATTATTAGTATTACTAGTATTACTAGTAGTTGTATCAGAACCATTTTCTAAACCTTCAACTATTACATTTGAAAAAATCATTTGATAAATTAATAATGCTAAAAATAAAAAAATTAATAAATAAATAAGCAACATTTATATATACTAGTTTTATTTTCTTTTTATAATTTATAATGTCAACAGCTTTTTATCCAACAAATATGAGAAGTATGCCATCTGGAGGGGTAAATCATAATAGCACACTACAAAATATTCCATATCGTTCTTGGAAAGGAACAGGAGGCTTTAGTAATCCAGTAGGAATAACTGCATCTCATATTAGACCATTAACTAACAAGGATCCTGGAAATATATTTCCTACTGGATTTGGGCTTCCTAGACCAATAAAACATTTTAGAAAAGGTACAGTAATACATACATTATTAAATAATTATATTATTGATAATCAAAGTGCAGAAGAAAAAGATCTTATTGATTATAATGTTAATCGTTTAGTAAAATCTTCAAATGGTTCATCTCTTGGTGGTGGTAGTGGTGGAACTGGTTTAATATCACAACTAAATGATATGCCTGGTTCTTTTATTGTAAAAGAAAATAATATTTTATCAACTGGTATTCCAGATAAATCTTGTAAATTATGTCAAGGTGTAGGTATAGTATCAGATTGGATGCCAATAAATAATTTAACTGAAAAACCTCAACCAAATGTTACAAATCCTCTTTTATGCTGTAATCAACAAAGAAAGGCTATACAACGAGTATTACCAGCAAATACAAATGTAAAAAAAAATTATTACCAAACTACATATATGTATTTATATAATCGTTGTCAAACATTTCAACAACGTCAGTTTAATTTTATTAGAGGTCCAATTGATCAAGAAGTACTTAATTTATTCTTAAAATATCCAAATATTACTGCTAAACTTATTGAGTATTCTAAACCTGGTGATCCATTATCACTATATAATCAATATGTTGCACAATGTAATCCTAATTTTACTATTCAAAAAGGAGTTGAAATAGCATTTGTTAATAATTTAACAAAATATTTATTAGATACAGGATTAATAACAGAGGAACAATATCTTATAATAACTGGTCAAACAGAATTATCAATAACAACTTTTTTTGATATATTAAAGTCTATTTTATCTAATAAAGAATATGAATTAATTGTAGAATACTATTATAATATTGCATCTAATCCTTATAATGGATCATATATTTCTGGACCAAGTAATTCAAAAGGATGTGCACAAGTATATTATAAACCAAATAATCCTCAATATGCTAAACAAGGAGCAGTTTCGAGTAGTACTAGAATTTTAAAATTAAATGTTGATACAATTACAACAAACGCATCATCTATGTCAAAAAGAATTACATATCCTACTGCAAATCAATTAGATAGAGGAAATAATCCAAGTATACCATTTATACTAAAAGCAAAACCTAATCAAAATTGTAGTCCACAAATATATTCAGGAAACCCTTTTTTCTTTCAAGGACAACCACAAAAAAAGAATATTTT
>Ga0194117_10006493_pt1 | contig 10238 bp, 4 predicted proteins | sample TA2MahsurfametaG_FD_160579 | JGI IMG/M metagenome (GOLD analysis project Ga0194117, IMG submission 160579) | Freshwater microbial communities from Lake Tanganyika, Tanzania - TA2015009 Mahale N1 surface | ecosystem: Environmental > Aquatic > Freshwater > Lake | place: Tanzania: Lake Tanganyika...
AGATGATTTCTAGCATGAAATTCAGGTTTAAATCTATCATTTTTAACTATCATACATATAATAAATAAAGTCATATGCAAAGTGGTTCAGTTTAAAAAAATCTCAAAGACTTTGAAGCTCTTCTAGAAAAATGTAACCATCTAAGCACTCAGACAAGAACAATCCCGAGGCCTTGTCACAACTGTACAAAATGATGAACTACAAACCTACCTCAAACAAAGGAGAGAAGTTATCAACAGAGCAAGTTGCAAATTTCCTGAAGGTGGGCAAAAAGGAGGGGGATGTATATGATGATATCATGTACTATGACGATGCCAAAATAAAATAGATAGTACTGAGACAGACATTTTTGATTGCTAAGGGATACTTCGATCCTAAGGAATATTTCCAAGCAATAAAAATCGACAACTTGGACGACCAGACCTTCGATAACAAGATCAAGGCGATGTTCAATTGAAACTGATCCATCAAACATAATTTACTTATATGCCTGAATTCATTTTCTACCATGTTATATGTTTCCGGAAACCGTTGTTAAAAACAAAACTAATGCAATCATAGAGCAAGTGTTGTAATAGATTGGTTTGGTAATGAATAGAATAGTTTTACAAATAAAAATGAGCAGTTCAGTTGTTGATGATACTTTACAGCTAGTCAATGAATAGATCCATCTCATGCTAAAGGATTTAGTTGTAGATGTTGAGTCTTTAGACAGCCTAGAAGTTAAGCACTTTTATGTACCAGTCTCCGAATTTTTAGTTTATTTCTTGTTTTAGAACTTTTTAATAGGATTATTCGTTTCTTTTTTATAGTTATCTCTTCGACTAAGGCGTAGATAGCTCTATAATGGGCATAATTCCACATATATTTGTACAAAATTCTAATACTTTCATTTTGCTTTTCTCGAAGACTTCTTCGATATTTTCATCATTGATTTAGTAAAAAGTAAGACCTTTTTAGGAGGTATTCCATGGAAAAACATCCCCTTAAAGTTAATAATAAGGACGATATACATTAATTGCGTTATTAAATGCATGAAAGACTGCCATGTTGTGGTATTTCTAGTACTAAGATAGTTTTCTGACTGAAAGTGAAATCTTGATGAGAAAAATGTACCTCTTTTTGGAACATATCAAGCATCTACTGCATTAGCACGTTGTTTTAGATATCCGATACAATACCTTCGTTTCTGAGTTGGAATATTTTATCTGTAGATGATTTGCCGTAAGCCAAATTCAAGCCTTAAATCACTTCTTTTAGGAATCTATCTATATTTTATTGTGTTTACGCATGAGGAATTCATAGAAACTTACAACAAAGGTGTTGATATCAATGAGAGTTGTGAAGTGGTTGGTATTCTAGGGAATGATTTAGCTGAGTTGGTAAGAAGTTCTATGTTTTAAAGCCACCACTAGCATTTACTTTTATTTTGCTGATTTTTATAGTTCCATTTGCTAAAGTCTATCCTTGGTCATCAATAGTGGTATTTTTAGTTTGGAATCACTTGGTTCTTCTTTGCATAGAAATTCTTATTACAATTTTTTCTTTTCCAGTTCGTCGTTATTGGTAAGAGAAATTCTCTCTATTTCTGAGCTATTGTTATTGAGAGGCATGTTTGATTCAATCTTTTACTCATTTTATTTATGGTGAATGAACTCTTCTTCATAATGGTCTTTACCGAACTGGACTTAATCCAATCTGATGTCTAGCTTTAGATTTTCTTTACTAAAAGATACAATCTCATTACTTTCAATTACAGATATGATAACATTTGGGTTTTATTAATGAAAGAACTATCTTTTGATCTCCTCATATTCCTAAAATTACTCATAAGATTAACCTTTCTTTTCTTTTTAGAAAGATTTAGTTATGGGAGGTAATTATGACTCGAAGGGAGAATTCGCTATCTCGATGAGAGGAACTTCATTATTATGGCACAAACTCTAAAAAGAATTCATGGATCCCAATGAATTCATAATCTGCTCAATTTCTTCAGGTTTGTTGGCTTCTATTTTCTTGTCTTCGAACAATATTTTGGTGAAAAGTATGGATATGTGATCTAGCATTGAAAATTTATTGTTTCTAATTTTCTAAAGGAGCCGAGTCTTCTCGTTTTTTTCCTATAGACTGATTTGTTCATTTTAAAACAGATGATTGATTTAATTGACCTAAACCTCCCATTTTCGGATCAATTCCTCTCTAAGTTTTTATATTTTGGCGTTGATTTTACCCAACTGGTACTCTGGTTTCAAAATATGACTTTCAACCTATTCTTTTTATTGCTAGATCTATTTTTAGAGGTCATGAAAAAGTCGCTATTTCTCAGCTTTGGACAGTGACTTTACATACTCCTTCAAATTGATGGGTTAAACTTAAGGACTATTTTTTTTAGATCTTTTCTTGAGAGACTGACTTCTGTTTTTAACTTTTTTTTAGAATTATTGAAAGATGTATCTTTCAGTTTATGTGGTTGCTACATAAACTTCATTTCCCAAAATGAGATACTATTACTATTTCCGAGGTTACTTCTGCGAAGATTTGGGCTTGTTAGTTATTTTCTTCGTTGAGGGAGAAGTGGTTTTAGTGGTTTTTAGTGATTTGGAGGAGGTGTCTCGTTTTTTCATGATTTAAAATTATATCGATTGACAGTCATATAATATTCTAGCTCAGTTATTCCGAACTCAAATTCATATCCTTTATCGGTTTTGTTACTACGTTAATAATAAAAGTTGGGATTCGGTTATCTTTGAATTTAATGTTGAACTTATGCTGCTAAGTAGATATTAGTGGTCTTGAGAGGATGCTTGCACAACAGTTACTATAATTATTTAGATATTTTTATTATTGATAAATATGTAGCAGTACGAATTACAGTTCATCGAAAATTAGGCAGATGCGCATAACGTTGCAGAGGAGATATTTGAGAAAATCTCTACTTCAGGAATCAAGGATTAAAAATCGCAGAAAGATCTAATCGACAAGTTGTTTAACAAAATTTTTGATAACCTTAATAACCATGCCTCTTCGCCAGCTTCCAAATTCATGTCAGCACTAATTCTCAAAGATATCATTGAGAGTAGTTTAAGACCTTAGTCTAAATTGAGCAAAGTGTTTACTGTACTTCTGAATCACAGGCTTTTCAAGCATTTATAGTACATGTGTGATACAATTGATCCTTACAAGTAAGTAAAATTAAAAGGAAAGACTTAGTTTGCAGCTGATCCAGTTTCAGGCAACAATTTGATGCGATTGGTTCTGTAGATTGTTAAATTTTTACCCTCTAAGTTTCCCAAAAGTAAAAATGAAGAACCCACTGCCTTCAAAAAAGCATACAACAAACTTGTTGAGAAAAAAGTTTAATTTCCCTACGAATACAAATATATAACTCATGCTACTAAAACTAATCAGTAAAACGGAACAAGCAATCGTTAGCGAAAACCTGAGAGGTAAATGGTGCAACCACCTATGCCTTCTGGAAAATCACAAACTCCTAGTAAACTTTCATCTAATTTAGGATAATCTTAATTCAACTTTTTGTGTAACCGATTGAAAACTTTCATCCAAACCTTATAGTAAGAAGATTAAGAGTAGTTTCTTTTGAAGGAGATCAACAAAATGCATGGTATCATCAAAGTTTAGCTTCCAAAAGCCAGTAACGTGGCAAACGAGGTTGCAGAGAGCACAGATCCTGAGTTTATTAATCGCTTCTTTGACGTAAGTGAACTTATGTAAAAAGAGATGACAATCTATGAAAAATATATTGATCGTAGTCGAGATTTAAAAAGCTATACTGAGGAGCTCAAAAAAGTGGGTAGAAAAGTGTTCCCAGGATCTGCGATGTCCCCAAAAACGACACCTGTCGGCAAAGTTTAAGATAATGCAAAAACTTCAATAAAAAAAACAGATTCTCATTATGGAATGCCAGTAATGGAGCCAAAAGAATAGATGCAGAGGGTGAGTAAAATACAAAAATCTGAAATAAAGCAATAAGTAGATAGTAAGGTATTGAACTAACTCGGAAAATACTTTGAGAGAGTGGAGTAGAAGTCAAAGAGTCCGATATCTGCTGGTTTCAAGAAAATCGGCTAATCTCTATCAAGATAGAAATCTAAAAACAATACAGTGATAAGTAAGGTGAGTCCATTGAACAAATCGAATTTCAATAAATCGATAAATTCGTTGAAGTAGAGTAAAACTGCTGCTATTTTTACTAATCGACCGAATCCCAATCCTCCACCGAGGCATTATGAAGGCTTAGAAATTTAATAAAATGAAGCGATTAACCATCTACTTACGAAGATAGATAAAAACCAAGGACATAGGAGATTTAAGACGGCAAATTTTAAGGGAAAAAGTTCGCTCTTTGAAAACTAACATTTACAAATCGGTTATAAATCTTAAGCAATTTATGAAGAAATAAGTGGTTTTAGAGTGCTTCTTAAAATATAACTATTTTTCGGTAACTTTACTGACAGCAGCATCAGAAACTTGACAATAGATTATAAGGGAGATCAAAGTAACATTTTTTTAACTTAGATATTTTACTTTATGCTAATCCAAGGACAATCGATAATTCTATAATAAAAGGTGAGCAAAATAAAGTATAGCTTATCGTTATTCCACTCAAGCCAGAATTTCCTCTATTGATTGCGCAGGTTCGATATGATGTAGGTGATATCACTCAATGTTTTCAGTTGATATTACCCAATTCTGCTTTGAAATTCGCACGCTTTATGGAACTGTCAAGAGATGATTTTCTAAGTCGATGGAGTTCTGCCTAACTCTACAAAACAACTGAATTTTAGCTCTCTCATTACCTTCCTCCAGATACTTTGATAAGATGGATTCCTTCTTTATCAGAATTAGTGTCTTTCACAACTTTTGTATCACCTGGCAGTAAAAAAGACTATGAACTGTTTACTGAGGTAATTATGATGCAAAAGTATGATGCTTTGATGAAGATTAATGTGCGCCCAAATCTAAACGTAGTGATCCAGCTGGGTGTGTAGCAGAAGATAGATGAGATCAATAGTTACTTTGCTACTTTTTTGCAGCATTTACAGCAGTTTATGAAATAAAACAAATGATGAATTTTAGCTTGAATTTTCGAATTATTATTGACATTACATAATACCTTCCTTTCTTTGATAGGCAGGAGGAAAATCTCTGCCTTTCTTAAAACCTAAATTATCTGTTTTAGGCCAAATTTTTTTCATTTTTATACGTCTAATAATAGTTATCAGCAATGGCTTCCAGAAAAAACTAATGGACTGAAGGTTAGGAGTAACTTCTATTCAAACTACAAACATAATACGGTAAATCTCACCTTACGAAGGAAATAGATGGTCTGTAATTGCAACTAAACTTGCTCCCAAAAATGATAGTTGTGTCAAAAATAAATTTTACTCGACACTCCGCAAGGGCTTGAGGAAGATAAACAAATACATAACAGACATAAAAAAGAAGAGTGATCCTGTCAGATTGAAGGGATACAAGACTTTACAGTAGATTTTCATCACAAAACTCATCGCGGTTGTAGACAATAATTTCGAATAGAAGTATGAGGTAAAGCAGAAAGCGCTTGACTTATCCCAGAGTAATTTAAGTTTTAAGTAGATATCCAAAAAAGAGTGATAGAAATAGCCCGTAATGAAAAATAATACTTGAAACAGTAGTCTACTGACTACACGATGTAGGAGGAACTACTCAGGGATATTCATTAGTTCAACAAGAATTGCAAGAAACGCAAAGGCAAAAGAAAAGCTAAGGGCTAAAGTGAAGTTTAGAGTGAAAAAGATGAACTGGACATTTCTCAGGAAATAGAATAATACATTTTGCCAACCTAACACTCCGAAAAAGATAATAACAAAAATATAAGTAGGACTATCTAGAAGAATGATAGTTTCACAAGAAATAACTACTTGTTGCCACAAAATAAGCAGAACATTATACTGACAGGCTAGAATAATTCAGACATTGATGCATAGCCAAAAATTAAGTTTACTCCCAACATTCAGAAAAACAATAAAAAGGAGTAGCTGAGTCTTAATGAGAAAAAGGTGAGTATTTCTAGTTCTATTTGTAATCCTATGCCTTTATACCAGAAAACGGAAGAGTCTCAGATCCTGTTAGACGAAAATAATATACAAAACAGTAGCTCCTACAATATAAATGCTAATTGGTTTTTCTAAAGTATCAGCTCTAGAGATCTATCTAAAAACATTTCAGGTTATCTCATTCATCCATCTCCATTGCCTTCAGATACGAGTAACCCTTTCACTTTTGGGAACTTGATGAAAAACAACAATTTTACGAACAACGCGATATTCGATTAGAAAAATAATTCTGTAGATATGCCTGCATCAAATAAATTCTTCCAGAATCTAATGGAATAAAAAACGCTCTCACTTTTAGACCAACTACCCATGTTTGTACCGAACGGATTACTCAAAAGTTCAGATATGCTGCAGCAATCGACAGAAATTATGAGCAGTTCGCAGACTTTTAATAGTTCTCAACTTTATAAGTAGCCTTTTTTGACTGGAAAGTAAACTTCTATTTCAACGAGTTTTTAGAAAAAGTTAAATGGATCGATTTAGGCTTTCTTTCCTGTAATTTCTAATAACAATTATTTCAAAACTGATAGTAATGCCTTGGCATAATAGTATAACTTTGCAGGGTAAAGTCGCTATCCTAAAATAATCGAAGACAAAGATAGAAAAGTGTTCGAAGCAGATGAAGTGGGGACTCAAAAAATAAATGAATAATGATATATAGAGTAGGTGTAAACTATTGTCTTCTTTATGATTGAAATTTATTATCAATAATGCCAAAAGTAGTTAAATTAACAATGTTGCTTAAATTTTGAGTTTTTAGTTTATATCTAATAATTTATTGAAATAAAGATCAGTTTAGACCAAAGATAGCACTATAAACGATTTGAATTACAGTTCCCAGCATCAGACCAACTTGAATGGCAAGTCCACACAACACTCCTGCATACTTTTTATAGGCCAAGGGACTCACTTTAAATGCCATTATAAATGATGCATCTAAATAACAAAAAAAATACTGGTACATAATCCGACTGTAAAGGCCAACAGAAACAGATTGATGAATGGAAAAACATAATTGTTGATCAGTAAGTCATCTTGGTCGTTTCCAAGAGCCATCATGGTGATAGGAAAAAAGAAAAATAGTCTACCGAAGAATACATAAAGAAGTGATTGATGGTTGAAAGAGTTTTTTAGCTAAGCGAAGTACTTTCCTAGAGTGTCACCTACACAGTAGGAGATAGTGTAAAATATGACGAGCCAGGTTTAGTCTATATTTTATATTTGTTTTTTGAGAATAAGGCCAGGGAATATCATAATAGTTACTATGAAATTGATGCAGATGAGTAGAGGATAAGGCATAATTTTGCAACAAGTTTAGTATAAAATACTATAGTACTTTTTATCAACTAAGTTGCCTTAATCAGTCTACTACGAAAGTTGACTATCTGCATGAATTAACTTTATTTTATTCTAATGAGAATGAGCTTATTAACTTTAATCTACCTTTTGTTTATTCATTAAGAAAAAGTCAATTTTAGACATATAAACCTCACTTTTACAAAAGTAGATATTTAAAACCATGTCTACAGTGTTGAAGATGATGGCCAGCGCAAAGTAAAGCACTATTGGAATGCTTGATATGCTATTTGTTCCAAAAATTAGTGTTAAAATTATTCGAAAGAATACTATAACCAAGCCAGAAAAAGCAGTACCAATTGTAAACTTGGAAACTATATTCGAAGACAAGTAGTTTATCATTGCGTAGAAAGTCAACTGTGATAGCATCCCCCCTAATCCTTGTACAAAACAAAATGACATTAGGATTATAAAGCCTACCAGATTTTGAGGCATGTAGAGAGAAACTAACAACATACCGATCAGACAGACATTTACAGTCATGTTGCCGACCACGATTAATTTTAGGTATGAAAAGCGAAGGCTTATTTAGTGATAACTGAAGGCAATCACCAGATAACCTACGAAGAGTGGTATCGCTATGAGAGAGTAGATGTCGTATTCCAGGAAGGAAGAAGCGAAGAAGTCAAGAGATGCGAGGACGGCATTCCATCCAAGAATGCAGTTGATACCGTTGATGACGAAGATACTAACGGTGGCCTTTTTGTCTTATGTCATACTATTACAATTCAACAAAAACATCAATCAGATAAACGATAAAAATGACTTTGAACTTTAAAACTTGGATATGTTCTCATCCTTTTCTCAATAATTGAGAAATTGATTGTTTTTAGTAATGAATTGTTGATAATTTGACTAAAAATGCAACTTTTATCTGAAAAAATTACTTTAAAATTTATGATAAACCAACTATTTAAAAAAAAAAACATCAGTTAATGCAATGTGTAATAACTCTCAACTTAAATTTAGGTTAACTCGAACCTTTTGGTTTTTTGTTGATAAAAGAACAAATTTGTGATATCAGGTTATAGACTTTGATTAATATTCCAATAAAGCATTATAAATCTATCATTTAGACTAGTTTTGCAGTTGGACGATTGTTTCTTCAGTTTTACTGCATTTTTATACGCTAGTACCCTTCAACTTCAGTTAAAATTAACTAAAATAGTCTGAAATTTTAAAAAAAGAAAATACAGGTCTCTTCTCCGTTAAAAGGATATCTACCCACTATATTTTGTTAAGCTTATATCCCCTTTCTTTATAACTCTTATTTAATTTTATAAGTGTGATAAGGCGTTAAATTCCATTTTCTTGATGGATATATTATTGTTGTGTAAGTTTCAGTTACGAACTCTCTTTTCGTGCAAAACTGTTGCTTTTTTGACAGATGAACAGTTGTTTTAGTGATGAATTATTCAAAGTGTCGTAAATGATAATGATGTAAGATCAAGTTCATTTCTTACTCTTCTTGGTGGGTCCCTTGGCAGGTTTTGCGATTTTCTTTGATTTAGGGCTAGCTTTGGCAGCTTTCTTTGGCTTAGTAGCTTTTGGCTTTTTAGCGGCCTTGGGTTTTGCGGGGGATTTAGCTTTAGCAGGTGATTTTGGTTTAGCGGGAGATTTAGCTTTTGATCCCTTGGATGCTTTGGGAGCTTTAGCTGGTTTAGCTGGTTTTGTGGCAGATGGGGTGGGAGTGGGAGTGGGAGCAGTAGCAGCTGGTGCAGTAGTAGCAGGAGTAGGGGCAGGGACAGGGGCAGGGGCAGGGACAGGGGCAGGAGTGGTGGCAGCTGGTGCGGGAGCTGGAGTTGTGGCTGCTTTGGTGGCCTTGGTCTTGGGTGTCTTGGCGGGTTTAGCTTTGGGGGCTGATTTTGATGACTGTGTTAGATGATATGATACTTTGGATCTTCCTGCGGTTTTAGCCATTTGTTATCTTTATAGCTGATGATTTTCTACTTCCTTATTTATAATCCCTATTTTATAATAAGTTTAATTTGATTGGTTATATTTGGACAGGGTGGGATAGGAGGCCTGTTCTGGTGACCTTCCCATTTATTCCTCCTCTATAATTCTCAGACGACTTTTTTGCTCCATTTACAACTTAATTTGACTTAAATATGCATTACTGAGCATCAACTATTTTTTGCCACGATCCACTTCGGCCTTTCGGCGAGATCGACAACCACGCAAAAGGGCTAGAAATTTCCGCGATGTCTAATGCTTTCAGGACGACCGCTTTAGTTTGCAAGTGTTTTTGGGAAAAAATTATAATGGAGAAAAATTCAATTTTAATTTTAGTTATAATTTATCCCCTTTTATTTGTCTCGTTTCTATTTTTTTCGAGCCAAAACACATCGAAAACCCACTCTATGCTCCACATACAGACCCACGCATCATCACAAAGGACAAGCTTTCATCTTTACAACGTGCTCTATTACTGCCAAGTTTTTTTAGGTGATTCCTTCCTGTTTTGGTTTAGATTTGTATGATGATGGAGATATATGTCAGAAAAAAATGTTGAGGAAATCGAAGTTTGGAGTTGATTTATAATCCGAAACAAACGCCTTTACCTATGCAAACAGGAGGAAATAGTAGTATCATAAAAGAGACATTTCTCATGACCCAAAGTCAATAAAAAATCGTTGAGAAAACTTTTAGCCTCTTAGAGATCTTAACAGATGTTCAGTATGGAGATTTTGATTCGTCCTTATCTGTCATACTTTTTAAAAGTAATAGAAAAGAATATTTACTTAAAGTTAGAGTGTTTGGGGG
>Ga0194117_10006499_pt1 | contig 10231 bp, 7 predicted proteins | sample TA2MahsurfametaG_FD_160579 | JGI IMG/M metagenome (GOLD analysis project Ga0194117, IMG submission 160579) | Freshwater microbial communities from Lake Tanganyika, Tanzania - TA2015009 Mahale N1 surface | ecosystem: Environmental > Aquatic > Freshwater > Lake | place: Tanzania: Lake Tanganyika...
AAATTTGATTATGATTTTGTGTAGATAGATCTGATAAAATTTATCATTTCATCCTATAGTAACTAATCTATTGGTCTTGTACTTATCAAAAGCTTAAGGCTTGGTCTTAGAATTAGTTTTATTTGTAAAAATAGATAGTGATGTTCTTCTGTAGCGGCTATTTTTTTCTTAATCTCGATTAACTTCCTTCAACTCTGATTAAATATCATAATCTGCTCTAAAAATCTAATTCTGTTTGTTATTTTGGTCAATTTTTTCTTCTTAAATGTAAAATGTAGACATTCCATAAAACCATCTGCGTGAATTAAGCAGTTTTGATTGTTAGTTTTTCTTCTTTTAGCCGTTTCCATTCGACATTTTCTTCTGCTGCAAGTTGAGTTCAAATGCATCTAGATCAGCTTATATGGAGTCTATGGATTTTGAGTCTTATTCTTAAGGGGCAGTATTTTTATTTATTGAATTAGGCCTAGTTCTTAGAGAGTAATGCTTTGTGTACTTGTAGGGGACTGTGATTATTCTTTTTTTCTGCTTATTTTTGTTATTCGGAACAGCTTAATCAAACTAGTCGAAACCTTCTGATGTTTCATGTCTAATATTTCTTTGGATAGCAATTTCATTTACCGTGGCCAAAAAATTGGCCTGATAAATATTGGAATGATGGTTAGGATTAGTTGGTTCAAAATTTATGTATTGGTCGTTGAGTTTCCTTTTTTTATTGTAAAGTTGACAACGTATTCTTTGCATGTCAATGATTCTGTCGATTTGTTTAGTAGTTAGCTGACTGAGCCTATCTTCTTTGCTGGGCAGTATTGTTTTCTGGTCCATTTTAAACTTGTTCCAGTATTAGGGTAACAATTATCTCTGGGTCCTTTCCTTGATGGATCCATTTTTATATTGGAAAGCTGTAGTGTTTATGGTGACTGCGTAAGCCTGGTCTCTATGTAATTCGCTGTGTCTTGTTCTTGATTGCTATCTACTGGTACTATACGAGTGGACTTTCATTCTTTAAAGTTATTAAATAGGAACAATAAACCTTATTATGGTTCGTTATAAACAAATAATCCTCATTTATCTCGTTTCTTTTTGTGAATAATTTTCGCTTAATAATAAACCAGCTAAAAGAATTTTATTATGTTTTGTTATAAATATTTATGAATTCAAAAAAACTAAAGTGGAAAACTGATTTCGATAAGGAAGTTGTCATTGAGAATTTTATACGTAGAGGGTGGACCAAAGCTGACAAAGATGAAGAAGAATGGAACTTTTATTGGGCTACTGTCTGGACAGTTAGAAATCTGTTCAATCCAAAATCAGGTCAAACTTCATTCATTCAGGAATCAGGCTTAACGATCATCAAGTCATCAACCATTTTCCCAATCACTATGAACTCACCAGAAAGGATTTGATGGTCAAAAATTTGAAAAGATACAAGAAAGAAATGTAAAAAAGTGACTACTATCTTAATAAATAAGAGGGCTATAATGGTTTGAGTGGCAATATGGACTTCTTTCCTATGACTTTCATTTTTCCAAGTACTTCCTTCGTTATAAAGACTAGTATACCATCTTTTTAGATGAATTTCAGAAGAATCCTAATGCCACTTGGATAGTAAAACCGAATAATAAATCACAAGGAAGTGGCATCTTTTTGCTAAAAAAAATCAATCAACTCAAAAAAATTGTGCCAGGAGCTAATCTCAATGCTGCATTTAAAGGAATTAACATGAACGATACATACGTGATCTCGAGATACGTAGACAACCCATTATTGATCGGTGGTAAAAAATTTGATCTGAGACTCTATGGTAATAATGAAACGATTTAGTACTAGTAACAAGTTATCGTCCAATTAGAGCATACATCTATGATTAAGGTTTTGGTAGATTCTGTAACTAACTATATTCTTCAGACATTGCTGAAATGGACAACATGTTCGTGCATTTAACAAATGTGGCAATTCAAAAATACAGTGAGAAGTATAGTGGTGATCATGGTGGAAAATGGTCAACTAAAAACCTAAAATTTTATTTATAGATGGTCTAAGGAACCGAAAAAGCAAATCGTTGCTTTTAGGAAATAAATAACCTAATTGTCATGTCTCTTAAAAGTGTACAGTCTGTTATAATTAATGATAAGCACTGCTTCTAGCTCTACGGGTTTGATGTGCTTATTGATGATACTTGTAAACCTTGGCTCATAGAAATCAATTCCTCTCCAAGTTTGACGACTACGACACATAAGGACAAGCAACTCAAGATGGATGTTCTTAGATCGATTTATGATATTGTTATTCCTGAGGATTGGGGAGATGAGTCAGGCAAATATGGTACAAATACTTGTACTGCTAACAGAGTAGGAGGATTTAGTATACTTTACGATGAGACTCAGGATAACCTGAATCGTAAGAATATTATGACTTCTAAGCGTAATACAAACAAAATATGGCGCTGATCTTGATAAATCAATGCTATACTTATAACCATATTCTTTGTAAAAGTTATCATCATAGTTATTTAGTATACTTTTCCTTTATTTCTTATTTATTTTCATTTTGAGAGCGAATATCTTTTCAAAGAGAAATGTATAATTTATTAGTAAGTTATAAATTTTATAATCTTATGAGCGAGTTTAATTTAGCTGGTTACTACAAAGCAGATATCGCATTTTACAAAGGATTCAATCTACTAAAATCAGCATTCCGCAGAGATATTATAGTACATCTGATCCAAGCTATCATCTTAACCACCTTTATCCCCATCGATATCATCATTATGTCAGTAGGCGAAAATGCAGTACCAGCATTAGCTGTGGGACTTGCTAGTGCTATGTTTTCAATAATCATGGTAGGTTATGAATATTACTTCATTTTTGTTAGGCAATCACCTTTAGCGTATTGTCTACTTGCTCGTGAACTTCTCCATGTAACTAATTAGCCCATTACAGAGGGAAGTAGTTAGATGAGTTGTACAAGTAAAGTAGTTTTGGATGCGCCTTCATTCGTGATGGTAACAGGTGTAAGCTAAAAAGCCATAGAAGTAATACTTTTATAAAGTAGGTTTATGCAAAGATGGCCAAAAATCAGTTATGTGTTTATATCGAAGAAAGATTCAATCGAATAGCATGGATAGACAAAATCGAGATTTTTAAAAGTCTAGGATGCATGATTACTATTATATTTCTTTTAGGGAAAAGTTCGTCTCTTAATCCTGTTGAAATCGCAGTGATGGTTTGTTTTCTTGTTCTTTAGGCATTCTCTAAACTTAAGTTTATGATTGGAGCACTATTGATAGCCATATCTCCCATTCTCTGCATTTTACTTCTTTTCTACATCTGTTGCTGTGCAAAGAAATAAGGTGAATCCTTCTTTGACAAAGAGGCTGTAAAGGCTCTACCTGAAGATGTAATAAAGTCAGATGGAGAGTGTGCGATTTGTCTACAAGATATCAAACCAGGAGAGAATATCTATAAGGAGCTGCCTTGCTCTTAGAAGCATATTTTCCATAAAGGATGTTTGGATAACTGGACGAGAGTCAAGCTTACTTGTCCAACTTGTAGAAAAGATCTTCCTATGAAAAATAAATAAGCACGCTTGGTGATTGTTGAAAATAGTTTCTGATAAGTTCCAAGAGCGTGATTTTTCTATATTTATTCTTAGCGATTTACAGAGCAATCTTGTTTGAGTTAGCAATATACTTATCATTATAATATAGTTTCAGTTGTATGTCCAGTCAGGTAAATGGTAGCCAGCAACCGCTCGAAGTAAAATATAATCAATATAGAAATCTCGTATCTAAAAACCGCAATTACTTAGAACTCCCTCGACAGCCGGAATAAAACCGTAGAATGGATGCTATTTTGAGAATATTGATTTTGGTAAGACTGATAAAAAACGATCTTATCCTGATGTAGGAGGTCAAGTAGGTGTCCTGATGTAACAAAACAAGCAGCTTTTAGCTTAAAACAGAGAGATGGCTTATGCTATTCATGATCGAAACAAGACAATAGATGAATGGTAGCGTAAGTACAATCGAAAAGCGGAGTAATCTGCAGAGCTGATGAAAGCAGTTGAAGCAGAAAGATAGCGATTCGTGGCGCAAGTGTTAAACCATAAGGAAGAGACTGAAAAATAAATGAAAATACTATAAGACGAAATATCTAGACTGCATAGATAAAAGAATCAGCTTGAAATTGAGATGAATCGGGAAAGAAAGAGATAAAATGAAATAGGCGAAAAATAGAGGAAGCAGGAACTCGACAATTTGTGTAGAAATTATAAAGAACATTTGGGATTAATGCAAGCTGAAATTGACAAACTGAAGAACAAGATCGATGAATAAAACAAAAACCAGCAATTAATACAAATGGAAAACAAACAGCAGACGCAGAAACTCAGGACAGAAATTCTAACAAGCTAGCAGCAAATTAAACATGAACAACATCTCCGTAGACTCGAGATTGCTCAAACCAAGCAATATTATGAAGAAAAAATACAGCAGATTCATCTCGAACATCGCAGACACCAAGAAATTTTTTTGACTTAGCACGAAGCCCAAATCAAGAGACTTGAAGATGAAATAGTTACTCTTCAGCAGCAGACAAAGAAAAAAGAAGAGAAGTAGCAGATTATCCAAAAATAAATATAGAATAATTAACAGATTCTTGTGGAGTACCAGAAGAAAATATAAACCTAAGTTTACGAAGTGAAAAGACAAGCCAAAGAACAGCTCATTCATGAAAAGTAAACACTTTAAAAAATACTAATTGCTTAAAATGAAGCGTCTAAAGCTCCATTAATAGAAGAAATTAATCAACTTAAAAAAGAAAATGAAGCATTAAATGGACTGCTTAAATCCAAAACTATGAGTCTTAATCGGCTTTATGAAGAATACGATCTTCTAAGAAGATAGCACTCCACCTATCATGAACATCAAGAAAAATTGATTAAAGAGTTGCAATAAACTCTCTACAATAATGAGGATTAGAAACATCACCAAATGGAAATCTTTAAGATCAAGACGGCGTAACTTAGATAAGCTGATATCAAAGGAATCAAAGAAATATATTAAAACCAGATCAAGTTGCTCACTTAGAAGTTGGCAGATAAATAGAATATCATTGCAAGTAAAAAGCTCAAAATACATGGAGAACTTGCAGACAAATCATAGTTAAGATAAAGATACAATATCTAATTTGCAAAGTATAAGAATTAAATTGCTGCACTCAACAATAAAATTAATGATCTGCAAGCACAACTCTTCACGTCAGATGCAGAGAAAATGCAAATGCTTAGATAAGAGCATCAGCAAACTCTGAATGTTGAAAGGTATAATCAGAAGATGGACAACTTCAGAACAGACGAAATACAACAGCTGCAATCAATTATCAAGGCCAAGGATATAGAGATAGAGCAACTTGAAAGTAAAATACAGTTGCTTAAGGATAACCAGGTGCTTGAGGCAAATAGAAAGTAGGTTTAGATTAACGAATTGCATGAAAAGTATTCTTCTAAATTGGCTGAAAAAGAAGCAGAAAAAGCAAGATTATTGGCAGAGCTTTAAAAAATAAGACTTGTTTTACAAACACAGAAAGGAGAGTTTGAAGATAACATTAATTCTTTGAATAACCAGCATTCATAGGAAATAAATAAAATGATACAAGAATATAATCAAAATCAATCAGAATCAACTTAAGAAATTAATGAGCTTAAAAATTAGAATCGAAACTTAAAATTATAAGTGGATGTGCTAAAAAAACATCTTGAAGAAGAAGTTGATAAGGCTGAGGAAACGTATCGAAACATTCGAGAACATCACAAAATTATCAGCTTAAAGTAGAAAGAATAGCTCTAAAACTTTTACAAAGTAAAATTAAAAGAAAAAGATGAGTCAATAGAGTAGCTCAGTCAGAAAAATAATGAGCTTAGCTTAGATTTGATTGATGCTCGCGAAAACTACACTTAGTTAGAGAAGAAGTTAGAAACATTGATTGAGTCACAGTCAGGGCTGAGAGAAATTTAAAGAAAAGTGATGAATATGGGTAAATAAAACAGTAAAGCAATACACATAAGATCCGTTCATAGATGATTTTATTGATATCTGTCTTTACAGAAAGTATATAAGATTCAATAATAGAGATTATCAACTGGAATTTTTACCACATCCTAAGGACTAAAGTATTCCTCGATAAAGGGTTTTCCAGAATCCTATTTTTCATATTAGTCAATATAGTAAATTTTCTTAATGCCAGCCTGCTTTATTATTTTTGCGCATGAAAAACAAGGAAAGTAGGTTGTGTAAAGTCTGCAACCTGCAGTTTTTCCTATACCAACCTCTATAAGCGCAGATTATTCTGCATGAAGACATAAGCACTGATCCAGTTGTTTGCCTTGATTATTGTTGCATCTTTAGCAACCAAGTTTATAACAAGAAGGCAATCCTTTGGGAGTACCATTGTAACCAGTGGAAACTACTCTATTTTCATTGTTTACGATTACTGCCCCGACTGAAGTTTTCATACAATTGGATCTTCTTCTAGCAATGTCTGCTATTTTCATAAAGTACTGGTCCCAAGTGGGTCTAAAATATCTGATTATATCCTTTTCTTTTGAAATGATTTCTTTTTTTAGTTATTCTAAAGTTGATCTATGAGAAACTCTTACACGAACAAACTCAAGAGATTCTTAAAAGCGTTTGTCTTGAAACTTTTCATCAAGAATCATGAAACGATTGACTGATTATTGATTATCCTAAAGGCTATGTGATTTAATAAAACGGTGGTAACGTGTTCTGAATGGTGCTTCTATGCAAACAATATTGACGTAGTTTCTTTTGCGAAGTTCTGTAAATATTTTTGGCTATAATTCCTTCATTACTACAACTGCCTTGGGTAATTATCTGAATTTTTAAAAGCAAATCTATCGGGCATATTTATGTGCAGACATCTCTTGAGGTTTGTTTTACAGATATAATTACAGAATTTCACAGGCATACATAGTACGAAGTATTTAGGCAACATCGTTAATTCCTGAATAGGGTAGGCCGATAAGTATAACTCTTAAGACTTCCTCTTCACTTGTTATCTATCTCAACATAAAGTTATCTTTATTATTACGAGCAAAAAGTTTTAGTGAAAAATTCAAAGTGTTTAATTAAATAACAAAAATCACTCAAAAACGGAAAAAACGAAGTACTGTAATATTTTTGAATTGTAAGAATTCTAAAATGAGTTAAGGTGAAGAAAGTGGACTTAAAAATTACAAAACCATTATTATTGGAAGGTCTGCAGTGGGAAAAAGTACTCTTCTTATTCGCTTCGTAGATGGCGAGTTCAATCCCCAAAAGCCAACTATTGGTATCGATTATCGATTCAAAAAAGTAACTCATCAAGATGCCACTTTTAACCTTGAGCTATGGGATTCAGCAGGACAATAAAGGTACCGAACAATTGTTTACAACTACTTTACACTATCAAAAGCTGGAGTGATAGTATTCGATCTCATGAATTAAGATTCTCTAAATGATGCCAAAAACTGGTTACAGCAGTTGGTTAATCACTGTGGCAATTAAATTCCTAAAATTTTATTAGGGAATAAGAGTGATCTTCTGACTCCCGTTGACTTACAGGACAAGCTTTAGAAATACAAAGAAAGAATTCAATAACTTAAATAAGAATTTAATAGTGAATTTTTTACTGTGAGTGCCAAAACAGGTGAGAATGTAAACGAAGCATTTAACTATCTTGTCACACAAATTTACCTTAAAAATAAGTCAACACAACCATAGTTGCAAAAAAAACCAGCCGGATTCAGGTTAAAATCAACTCTGGTTGATGATAGTAAGACATCAGGCAAAAAGAAAGACAAATGTTGCTGAGTGATTACTACAAAAATGTATCTATTGATTTTTACTTAGTTATTATTATTTTTTTCTAAACTACAAGTATAGGATGTCTTCTTTTTTGATGCTATGAATGAGAACCTAGAGCTAAAAGTAAAATCATTGGGCTTATTCTGCTATTTGAACTGGAGGGTGCATTTCTAACTCAGGTAAGATTATCTAGTAATTCATCAGTACTGCATAGTTTGCCCACATCTATTCCTTTTTCTCAGCCTTAAACCTACTCTATTCAGTATCATTCTTCTTTCCTTTTTGCTATTTCTTTTATTTTGACTATTTTTATTTTCGTTGTGCTTTTGGTTGTTTAGGAATCTTTTGTGGCTTCGATTGTACCGCCTTTGTATTCTGAGTTGTGTTTACTTTCGTATAGCCTCAATTAGATTAGAAATACCTTCATTGATTTTTACGATCAATTACTTGAAAAGATCCATTACAATGACTCGTTCCTCTTGGACTTCTCTACGTCTGGATGTTTTTCTTTCGAGATGAAGATAATTCTTAAAGTGCTCTTTGTTAGTGTCGCTGGGTAATTAGAGTTGATGAGATGGGTTATTGAATTGTTGTTATCTCTCTTTGGTGAGCTACATATTATCCCTCCTATTTCTGCAATTATAATTTTACAAACAGATTTGATTTAAAAGAAAAATTCGCTAAGATAAAAACAGTCAGAAAAATTGAAGATGACCATAAATATAAATAAAATGCAATCATTTGACTTTGAAAAACTTTCTATCATGGTGTGTCAGCTGAGGAGATTTCTAACTGTTAAATTTCATTTTTTAGCAACTTCTCTCTACTGTTTTGATATTGGTTAAGCGATTTAGTTGGTTTGTACAGTTATTTAGAATCCGAGTACTTTGACATTACTCCAATTTGTGCGTATTATTTCGATACCCTAAAATACTTGACTTGTTCGTTACAGAGTATTATTATCTTTTATTGGGCATAAGTTTGTAATCATTACTCCTGATTGTATTGCAAGTTTGTTGGGTCTTTTCTTTGTCCAAGATGCTAGCTTTCATGTTCATATAGGATTTAGTAAGCATATTTAGTTTAGATTTACTTCTCTGCCCAGAATTAGCTCTTTACAAACTGCTATGTATCGACAAGTCAGTGTCTACGATTTTTATAGCTCTTGTAAAATAATTATCCTTGGAACCACTATGTTATGTTTTCATGCGCAGGTTGAGTGTATTATTGATTGTTTAGTTGTCTTTTTCATAGTGAAATTATGTTTTTAATCTACCCTAGATATATGAGTTAGGATTAGTACTTTTGTAAGTATTCAAAAAAGCTAGAGTACTTTTGTCATTCTTCATTTTATTGGTTTATTAAAAAGAACTCTATAATTGTTCCAGGTTGATTGTGTTTTACTGTTTAGGTCTTGCGAGTTTTATTTTTAGTTTAGGTTTTTATGCTGTCTAGAGGTTGTCTTAATGATAAGGTTACTTGAGATCAACAATCTAAACATTGTTGCTATAGTCTTATTGAACAGGGCATTTTCTTGGGAATACATAAGTTTGATTTGAAGTAGATTTTTTGAACTTTGCTTATATTTTTTCCTTAAGTTCGTTTTGTGCGCTTCTAACTGCCATTTTTTCTTCGTCTTTGGGGTTGTAATTAGCAATGTAAAAATGTAATTTTTTAAGAGATCTCTATCTTTCCATCTTAATCTCCATCATCTAATTTTAATAACAAATTTTATCAAGATAAAAATACTACTTACAGATCAATTAACTAAAATATGTTTCATTCATCCAAAAACTATACTTGACCTGCCTCCTGGTGGATTATTCACTTTTACTGATGTCTTCTACTGATAATGGTCATAGCTAGAAACTGCAGATCCATTTCTTTTGTAAGATGATTATGAATTCATTCTTTCCTTTTATCTTTTTCTTGTATGTTATATAATTGCCATATCAAGCTCTTAGTTACTTCCCGGATATTAGTGTGCGTAACTATTCTGAGAATTATAGGAATAGTAGGGAGAAGGCTATTGCTCAAACTGAGCATTTTTATTCGCAAATTTACTGACTTTTTAAAAGTTTTAGTATCCTCCAAACACATTTTGCCTCAACATCTTGTTTTTTTGCTGATAGAATAACAACTATTCCTCTAAAAGCCTGTTCGATTAACTCATACTGTTATAATTCTCTTGCTTTGGCTGATAATATTCAGGTTGATACTATCGTTTAGGCATATCATAAGGCCGAGGTATCTATAACTGTTGATAATTCTGCCGAGGCTAAGTATTTTGATAAGGATTATGGAGAGAAACTGGTTTTGGTTTATTTTTGTTAGTGGATATATCTGGTGCATCCCAGACAAGTGGGG
>Ga0194117_10006505_pt1 | contig 10229 bp, 8 predicted proteins | sample TA2MahsurfametaG_FD_160579 | JGI IMG/M metagenome (GOLD analysis project Ga0194117, IMG submission 160579) | Freshwater microbial communities from Lake Tanganyika, Tanzania - TA2015009 Mahale N1 surface | ecosystem: Environmental > Aquatic > Freshwater > Lake | place: Tanzania: Lake Tanganyika...
CGAGAGCCGCCGCCGCTGGAGCGAAATTTCACTGGGTGGAGGCAAAAAACGCCTAGAGAAACTCTCGGAACAGGGCAAGTTGAGCGCCCGGGAGCGGGTCAAGCGGCTGCTGGATTCTGACGCACCCCAGGTTGAAATTGGTGCCTTTGCCGCCGACGGAATGTATGCCGAGCACGGTGGTTGCCCCGCGGCGGGCGTGGTCGTTGTCTTGGGCCGCATCGCAGGCCGCACCTGCCTGGTAGTGGCCAACGACCCGACGGTGAAGGCGGGCGCATGGTTTCCCATGACCGGTAAAAAGAACCTGCGCGCCCAAGAGATCGCGATGGAGAACCGCATTCCGATCCTGTATTTGGTGGATTCCGCCGGCGTCTACCTGCCGATGCAGGACGAAATTTTTCCAGACAAAGAGCATTTCGGTCGAATTTTTCGCAACAACGCCGTGTTGAGCAGCCTCGGAATTCCGCAGCTGTCGGCCGTCATGGGCTCCTGCGTGGCGGGCGGCGCCTACCTGCCCATCATGAGCGACGAGGCCCTGATCGTCGAGGGCACCGGCAGCATTTTTTTGGCGGGGAGCTACCTTGTCAAGGCCGCGGTTGGTGAAGACATCGACAACGAAACCCTCGGTGGCGCTACCACGCACACCCAGATCAGCGGCGTCTGCGACTACAAGGCCAAGGACGACGACGACGCACTGCGCACCCTGCGCGGACTCGTCGACAAGCTGGGTGCCCGCCCCACTGCTGGGTTTGATCGGGTGGCGCCGCAGGCTCCGGCGGCAGCCCCCGAAAAGGTCTACGAGCGCATGCCTGTCGACGGCAAGCCCTACCCGGTGCGCGCGCTGCTCGAGTGCCTGATCGACGCTGACTCGATGATTGAATACAAGGCCGACTACGGCAAAACCATCATTACCACCTACGCCCGAATCGACGGCTGGGCGGTCGGAATCGTCGCCAACGAGCGCCAAGTGGTCAAGTCGGGCAAAGGCGAAATGCAGATTGGCGGCGTCATCTATTCTGACAGCGCTGACAAAGCCGCGCGCTTCATTGCCAACTGCAATCAGAAAAAGATTCCGCTCGTCTTTTTGCAAGACGTCACCGGATTCATGGTGGGTTCGCGGTCGGAGCACGGCGGCATCATCAAGGACGGAGCCAAAATGGTCAACGCCGTCGCCAACAGCGTAGTGCCGAAATTCACCGTAATCACGGGCCACTCGTTTGGGGCCGGCAACTACGCGATGTGCGGAAAAGCCTACGATCCGCGCCTCATCGTCGCGTGGCCCACGGCCAAAATTGCCGTCATGGGGGGCGAGCAGGCGGCCAAAGTGCTGCTGCAAATTGAGAAGGCCCGCACGGCGGACCTGACTCCCGAGGCCGAGCAGGAACTGCTGCAGCGCATCCGCGCTCGCTACGAGGCCCAAATGAGTCCGTACTACGCCGCCGCCCGTTTGTGGATCGACGCCATCATCGACCCGATCGAGACGCGCACGGTGCTTTCTATGGGAATAGAGGCGGCCAACCAAGCGCCGATTGAGCGGGCCTACAACCCGGGGGTGCTGCAGACTTGACGGGTGCGTCTATGGTCGCTGGTGACTAGTTGCTAGTCGCCCGCTGTTCGGATCTATCCAGATTTTACGTTTTCTCCCCGTCCGCGAACCGGATCAAGCCGACGAGCTACAGCCTCCCGTTCACCATGTCCCGCGGCCAGAGTGCTTTGGTGTCGAACACGATTCCGTCGGGCTCGAGCCCGAGTTGGTTGCGGCTGAGCCCGGCAAACTGCTCGTGCGCCACAGCGAGCACCACGGCATGGTAGCCTTCGCCGGCGGATTCGGCGAGCGCGATTCCGTACTCGTGCTGCACCTCAGCCGCGTCGGCCCACGGGTCGTAGACGTCGACGTGCATTCCGAACTGCTGGAGTTCCGCCACGATGTCCACCACGCGTGTGTTGCGAATGTCGGGGCAGTTTTCTTTAAACGTCACCCCTAGGACCAGCGCCTTGCTCCCGTGAACGGCGAGGCCGTTGCCGATCATGAGCTTCACGACCTTGTTGGCCACAAACATGCCCATCGAGTCGTTGACGCGGCGGCCGCTCAGGATCACTTGGGGGTGGTAGCCCACGCTTTGCGCTTTGTGGGCGAGGTAGTAGGGGTCGACGCCGATGCAGTGTCCGCCCACGAGGCCGGGGCTGTACTTCAAGAAGTTCCACTTGGTTCCGGCGGCCTCGAGCACGTCGCGGGTGTCGATTCCCAGGCGGTCAAAAATGAGGGCGAGCTCGTTGACAAACGAAATGTTGACGTCGCGCTGCGCGTTTTCAATGGCCTTGGAGGCCTCGGCCACCTTGATGCTGGGGGCGAGGTGCGTGCCGGCCTTCACAATGCGGCGGTACAGGCTGTCGACAAAGGCGGCGGACTCGGGCGTGCTTCCGCTCGTCACCTTTTTAATCGTCTCAAGCGTGTTGACCTTGTCGCCGGGATTGATGCGCTCGGGGCTGTATCCGCAGAAAAAGTCAACGTTAAACGTCAACCCCGAGGTGCGCTCAAGCACGGGAACGCAGTCTTCTTCGGTGCAGCCCGGGTAGGTAGTGGACTCGTAAATCACTACGTCGCCAGCCTTGAGCGCCGAGCCAATGGTGGCCGATGCAGACAGCAAGGGCTTCAGGTCCGGCGCTTTGAACTGGTCGATGGGCGTCGGAACTGTCACAATGTACACGTTGGCTTCGCCAAGCGATGCGGACTCGGCACTGAAGCGAAGTCCGCGGCCCAATGCGGCCATCAGGTCTGCCGGGTCGGCCTCGAGGGTGTGGTCCTCGCCGCGGTTCAGCTCGGCCACGCGGTTGGCGTTGATGTCAAACCCCAGCACGCGGAACTCGCGCGAAAGGGCTAGGGCGAGGGGGAGCCCGACGTAGCCAAGGCCTACGACGGCGATTACGGGGTTGGACGGAGCCGAAAACATGGCCTAAAGGTACAAAGTCGTTAAACCTTTGTACATTTTGGGCATCTACCCATTATGAAAAGGTGCATTGCCTTCAGCGCACTCGGCCTCGCGGTCTTGGCCTGCCAACCCGAACCGGTTGACCCGGTGGCGGAATTTCTCAGGCTCCCCGAGCAGCCCTATGCCTACACGCCGGAGCTTCCTGCTCATTTTGCCACCCTCGAGCAGGTCGTCGACCACTACAGCACGGGCGTCAAGAACCACCCCAACTTGAGTCCGCAGCTGCGCGGACCCAACGGGCAGCCCATCACGCCCAACTTCACGCCGGCCCAAAAGGCGGCGTTGGTGGCCTTTCTCGAGACCCTCAACGACCCCGGGTTGGCGCTCGACGACAAGTTCAGCGACCCCTTCATTCGCTAACGCCGGCGCGCGGCTTCGCCGGGGGGTGGGCCGTACCTTTGCCCCGTGCGTGCCCTGTGGTCCCTGAACCCCTACTTCCTGAGGTATCCTTGGCATCTGCTGGGCGGAATTCTTTTTGTCATCGCCTCGGCGGTCTTCTCGGTCTACCCGGCCATCTACATTCGCGAGGCCTTCGACACAGTGTCTGAAGCCTTGAGGCTCCAAAGCGACTCCGGGGAACTGCTTCGCGCGCTCATGGGCTATTCCGCCCTCATTTTGCTCCTTAGCGCCCTTCGCGGAGCCTTCACGTTCTTGATGCGCCAGACCCTGATCGTGATGTCGCGGCGCATCGAGTACGAACTCAAAAACGACATTTACCGGCACTACCAGGCGCTGGACCAGACCTTTTACCGGCGCAACGCAACCGGTGACCTGATGAACCGCATCAGCGAAGACGTCAGCCGCGTGCGGATGTACCTCGGCCCCGGCGTCATGTACACCATCAACACGGCCTTTTCCACCGGATTGACCCTAGTATTCATGTTTCAGGTTGACCCCAAACTGAGCTGGATTACCCTGGCCCCGATGCCGGTGCTCGTCTGGGCCATCTACCGGGTTTCGACCCTGATCAACCAACGCAGCCACGCCGTGCAGGAGCAGCAGTCCGCCATAAGCACCTTGGCCCAAGAAACCTTTAGCGGAATCCGCGTGCTCAAAGTCTACGGACTTGAGGGCGAGCAAACCGAACGGTACGCCCACAGCGCCCAGCAGAGCTACCAGCTCAACCGCGAACTCTATTGGGTTAACGCGCTTTTCGCGCCACTCATGATGCTGCTGGTCGGGCTCAGCACGGTGCTTACCGTTTGGATCGGCGGCGAAGGCGTTATCGAAGGCCGCCTCAGTCCCGGAGTTATTGCGGAATTTGTGTACTACGTGGGGCTCCTTACGTGGCCCATCGCCAGCATTGGTTGGGTAATGAGCCTGATCCAGCGCGCCGAAGCATCGATGGCGCGCATCAACGACTTTCTCGACGTTGCGCCCTTGGTGCGCCAACCGGCCGAGCCCCACCGGGCTCCGGTCCTGGGGGCTTGGACGTTTGAGGGCGTGTCCTACACCTACCCCGACAGCGGAATTCAGGCCTTAGACAACGTCTCGTTTGCGGTTAACCCCGGCGAAACGCTCGTGGTCGTCGGCCGTACCGGATCGGGCAAATCGAGCTTGGTGGGCCTAATGAACCGCCTTATGGACCCCAGTTCGGGCCGGGTGCTCCTCGACGGCGTCGACTTGCGGGACTGGGACCTCAACGCGCTTCGCGCCTCCATCGGCACCGTGTCCCAGGATCCGTTTTTGTTCAGCGATTCGGTTGCCGACAACATCGCTTTTGGCAGCCTGAACGCCGAGCGCGCCGAGGTCGAGCGTCAAGCGGAACTCGCCGATGTGGCCGACGACATCCGCGGGTTTCCGCAAGGCTTTGACACCGTGGTGGGCGAACGCGGCGTAACCCTCTCGGGCGGACAAAAGCAGCGCGTCAGCATCGCCCGCGCCCTGATGAAGCAGCCGCCGGTGCTGCTGTTTGACGACGCCCTAAGCGCCGTCGATACCGAGACCGAGGTCACGATCCTGAGCAACCTCAAAGCGCGCCTTCAGGGACTTACCGCCGTGCTGATCACCCAGCGCTTGAGCTGCGTTCACTTGGCCGACCGCATCGTGGTGCTCGACGAAGGCCGTGTGGTCCAGCAAGGAAGCCACGCCGAGCTCATCAAGCAGCCAGGTCGCTACGCGGAACTCTACGCGCTTCAATCCCAGCAGGCCTCGTGATTCCGCACCCCAACCTCGTCGCTGGGGTGCTTGAAGTGCTCGAGCGGACCTTTGGCCAGCGCCTGTACGCCGACCGGGTCGTCGACCAGGTTTTGCGGGCCAACAAGCGCTGGGGCGCGCGCGACCGAGCCTTTGTCGCCGAACACAGCTACGAAATGGTGCGTTGGTGGGGGCTTCTATGGCACCTGCACGGCGCGGAACCCCTCGTGAAGCGCAAGCCCCTCAAAGAGCTTTTTGACACCTACTGGGCTTGGCGCGAAGCCGGCATGCCGGTGCCCGCCGACCTTGACGTGGCCCTGGCTCAGAGCTATGCCCCGTGGTTCGCAGAACGGGCCGCCGCCGAGCTGGGCGCCGACTGGCCGGCCCTTGCTGCCGCGCTCAACCGACCGGCCCAGGTGGTGCTCCGCGCCAACACCCTGAAAACCTCGCGCGAAGCGCTGCTCGAGCGCCTTACTGCCGAAGGGGTCGAAGCCGCGCTCAGCGACGTGGCGCCTGACGCGCTGGTTTTGGCCAAGCGTCCGCGCCTGCAGCACCTCGAGAGCTTCAAAGACGGCTGGTATGAGGTGCACGACGGCGGATCGCAGCGCATCGCAGCGTACCTCGATCCCCAGCCGGGCGACCGCATCCTCGACGGGTGCAGCGGCGCTGGGGGCAAGGCCCTGCACGCTGCGGCCCTCGCGGGCGACCGGGCCGAGGTGCTGTGCATGGACGTCGAGGCCTACAAACTGGGCGAGGCCGAAAAGCGCGCACTGCGGGCGGGCGTCCAAGGACTTCGCACCGAACTCATTCGCTCGCCCCGCGACGTTCAGCGCCATTCTGGCTGGGCCAACAAAATGCTCTTGGATGTACCCTGCAGCGGAACCGGCGTGATTCGCCGCGACGTCGACACCAAGTGGAAGCTGCAGCCTGAGCACCTCGAGCGCACCCGCGAGACCCAGTACGGCATCCTCAGCAGCTATTCTGAAGCGCTTCAGTCGGGCGGAACCCTCGTGTACGCCACCTGCAGCATTTTGCGCAGCGAAAACGAGGACCAGGTGCGCCGGTTTCTGGACGAGCAGCAAGGAGCGTACACGCTCCGCGAAGAAGTCCGCATCAGCCCCGAACACCCGCACAGCGACGGCTACTACGTGGCGGTGCTGCACAAGCACTAGATTTATACCCATGATCACGGAGAGCCCCAGCAACCACGACCACCTTGAGACTTGGACGGTGCGCCAGCTGCTCGAGGGCATCAATGCCGAAGACCGCCGCGTGCCCGAGGCCGTGGGCGAGGCCATTCCGGCGCTCGAGGCCCTGGTCGAACAGCTTGTGCCGCGCATGCAGCAGGGCGGACGCCTCTTTTACATCGGGGCCGGAACCTCGGGCCGCCTGGGCATCGTCGACGCCTCGGAATGTCCGCCGACCTACGGGGTTCCGCACGGAATGGTCGTCGGCATCATCGCCGGGGGCGACGGCGCGATTCGCAAGGCCGTAGAATTTGCCGAAGACGACCCCGGACAGGCATGGGTTGACCTTCAGGAGCACCGCATCGAGCCCCTCGACACGGTAGTCGGAATCGCCGCCAGCGGCCGCACCCCCTACGTGGTGGGCGGACTCGAGCAGGCCCGCGCCGCTGGCTGCCTGACGGGCTGCATCGTGTGCAACCCTGATTCCGCCGTGGCCGCCGCCGCCGAATACCCGGTGGTTGCGGTGGTGGGCCCGGAGTTTGTGACCGGAAGCACCCGCATGAAGTCGGGCACCGCCCAAAAGCTGCTGCTCAACATGCTGACCACCACGGTGATGATTCGCCTGGGCCGCGTCAAAGGCTCGCGCATGGTCGACATGCAGCTGAGCAACCACAAACTCGTGGAGCGCGGTACCCGCATGGTCGCCGAGGGCACCGGACTGAACGATTCCGAGGCCCGCGCGTTGCTACTGGAGCACGGCAGCGTCCGCCGCGCCATCGACCAATGGAAGCAAAGCAACCCACCGCGCGCATAGTCGGCGCCGGAATCGCCGGAATCGCCTCAGCCATTCGCTGGGCCCGTAAGGGCTACGCGGTGCACGTCCACGAGGCCAACCCCTACCCGGGCGGCAAGCTCAGCCAGTTCCAGCTGGGCGAATACCGTTTTGACGCGGGACCCTCGCTGTTTACCCTGCCGTTTTTGGTCGACGAACTGTTCACCCTCTGCGGCGAGAATCCGCGCGACCACTTCAACTACCTCAAAAAGACCGAGGAGTGCCGCTACTTCTGGGACGACGGCACCCGCCTGACCGCCCACAGCGATCCCGCTGCATTTGCCGCCGAAGCCGAGCGCGTTCTGGGCGAGCCCGCGGCCCACGTGCGCGCCCACCTCGACCTGGCCCGCCGCCAGTACGAGGCAACCAAAGGCTTGTTTTTGGAGCGCTCCCTGCACAAGGCCTCGACCTACTTGCGGCGCGACGCGCTGCCGGCCTTGGCCGCGTTGCCCAGCCTGAAGCTGACGCAGACCATGCACCAGGTGCACGCTCGACGCTTTCGAAGCCCCAAAATGGTCCAGCTCTTTAACCGCTTTGCCACCTACAACGGTTCGTCGCCCTACCAGGCTCCGGGCACGCTGGCGATGATTCCGCACCTTGAATTCGGCTTCGGAACCTTTGTTCCCTTCGGCGGAATGGTCGCGATTACGGAGTCGCTTGTAGCCCTGGCCGAGCGCCAGGGGGTTCAGTTTCGCTACGGCGAGCGCGTCGAGCGAATTCTCGTGGCGGACCGTCGGGCCACCGGGCTTCGCGTGGGTGGAGCGGACTTGGCCGCCGACGTGGTGGTGAGCAACATGGACGTCACGCCGACCTACCGCCGCCTGCTGCCCGACCTCAAGGCGCCCGAGAAAACCCTGAGCCAGGAACGTTCGTCGTCGGCCCTGATTTTCTATTGGGGAGTGCGCCGCGAATTCCCCGAGCTCGACCTGCACAACATTTTGTTTGCCAACGACTACGAGGCGGAATTTCGCGACCTCTTCGAGCGCAAAACCCTGCACGGCGACCCGACGGTCTACATTCACATCACGTCCAAGGACCTCGAGGGCGAGGCTCCGGCGGGAGGCGAAAACTGGTTTGTGATGATTAACGCACCAGCGGACTACGGCCAAGATTGGGACGCCTGGCGGGTGACTGCGCGGGCTTCGGTGCTGGCCAAGATCGAGCGGGCGCTGGGCGTCGACGTGGCGCCGTTCATCGAGGTCGAGGAGGTGCTGGACCCGCCGACGATTCAGTCGCGCACAGGCAGCGACCGCGGCGCCCTGTATGGAGCCTCGAGCAACAACGCGATGGCGGCCTTCTTGCGCCACCCCAACTTCCACCGCCGGATTCCCAACCTCTTTTTTGTGGGCGGAAGCGCGCATCCCGGCGGAGGTATTCCGCTCTGCCTACTGTCGGCGAAGATCTCGGCCGACCTGGGTTAGCAAAATCCGCCAAAAAGGATCGTCAGGCAGGCTAATTCTGCCTCGGCATCCCCAGTTAGAAGTTCTAGATTTCCGCAATGAAACCCAAACAGGCGCTTATCACCGGATCAACGCATGGAATTGGTCGGGCCACCGCGGAGGCCTTACTCGCTCAAGGGTGGGCCGTGACCGGTATCGACCGTGAGGCTTCTGACCTCCGCCATCCGAACTACCATCATACTGAACTGGACCTCTGCAGTCCTGAGGTAGGCGAAGCATTTGCGCGCGTGTACCGAGCCCTGCTTCCCGAGTTGACGATACACAGCGCGGGGGTCGGAATCATGCAAGCGTTTTGGGCGTCAAGCCACGACGCGGACCAGCGCTTAGTCGCCCTAAACGTGGGGGCGACCTATGCGATTACCAAGGTTTTTGCCGCAGAGGCCATGAACCGCCAGACCCCGCAGCACTTGATTTTGCTGTCATCGCTTGCCGGCCTATCGGCTACGCCTGGAATGGCCCTTTATGCGGCGAGCAAGCATTTTGTGAGTGGGCTGGCAAAGTCGGTGCATGCGGAGCTCGCGGTGGATGCGCCCTGGGCGCGGGTTTCGAGTTTGGCTCCTCCGCCGGTTCGCACCCAGTTTCGTCAGCACAGCGGTCGGCTCGCGCGCAGCAAGCGTATTCGGGGCGTGCTCGAAGTAAACGTGGTGGTGCGCGAACTGCTTATGCTGCACCGCCGTCCCCAACTGGATCGCATTCCGGGTAGGCTCCACCGTTGGGTGTTCACGTACCTAAGACCCTTGATTCCCAGTCGACTACTGCTGAGAAGGGTGTATCTTTCTGCAAAATCTGATTAAAATGGCCTTTGGAACCCTACTATTCCGGGTTGTTCGCATGCCCGCACTCCGCGAACGCCTCTGGAAGCTCGCGTACGAGTCTTTTCCTCGACTCCTCCCTGACGCGGACTGGTGGTTCATGAACTACGGGTACGAACCGACCGATGCGGAACGCTACCAATTCGGAACCCTTGACGAGCAGCAGTTTCAATGGCGATCTCGGGCCATGTACCACTACCTCGCGGCCCGTGCGCCGATTGCAGGCAAGGAAGTGCTCGAGGTGGGTTCGGGTCGCGGGGGCGGACTTCGCCACGTCGCCGAAACGATGCACCCCGCCGCGGCCACGGGATTGGATTTTGCCTCTTCGGCGATTGCGTTTTGCCACAAAAACCACTCGGGAATTTCTGCTCGCTACCTCGAGGGCAACAGCATGGACATGCCCTTTGACGGCGCGACGTTTGACGTCGTCCTCAACGTGGAGTCGTGCCATGCCTACCGCGACCAAGCCCAGTTTTTACGCGAAGTCGCACGGGTCCTTCGCCCCGGCGGACAGCTGTTTCTCGTCGACGTGCGCGCTGCCTGGAACTGGGACCTGCTGCACCAATGGCTGACCGATGCGGGATTGGTGGTCCGCGAAGATTCCGACATTACCCCGCAGGTCCTTTCCGCCATTGAGCGTGACGAACCCACCAAAAAAGCGCTGATTCGCAAACGTGTGCCGTTTTGGTTGCGCGGAATCTTCACCGAGTTCGCCGGCAACGTGGGTTCGCAGCTGTACGAGCGCTTAAAAACTGGCGAAATCCAGTACCGCCGGGTGGTTGCCCAGCGCCCTGCTTAGCCCCACAGGTGGTCTA
>Ga0194117_10006518_pt1 | contig 10211 bp, 5 predicted proteins | sample TA2MahsurfametaG_FD_160579 | JGI IMG/M metagenome (GOLD analysis project Ga0194117, IMG submission 160579) | Freshwater microbial communities from Lake Tanganyika, Tanzania - TA2015009 Mahale N1 surface | ecosystem: Environmental > Aquatic > Freshwater > Lake | place: Tanzania: Lake Tanganyika...
AAAGGCTATTTCAGTATCTAAACTCATAAAATCTTATGGAATTTAGCTAACATCATTGATTTTTAATCAAATTCTGTATATTATTACCAAAATCAATATAAATTATCTTACTCATCATATATTACAGTTATTCTATAATTTTTATCCGATCTTTTCATTCTATCACCCCTAACCTATCTTGATGTAAAAATAATAATAAACAAAAATCAAAAAGCATGATCCATAATGATCCCAATCTATGTAATTCAACCTCCATTGCTATATATTTTATCAATATTATTATTACTAACCAACCCCATGAAAAAATATAAATTCACAGAAGAAGATTCATTAGATGAGGGCTTCGAAACAAATCCCGACCTTTCAGAAGAAATTATCATCCATCCCAAAAAAATATAAGAAACCTTTACACCACAAACCAGTTTTATGATCTCTAGTTACAAAAATAAAAACAGGTACAAATCCACAGAAAAATACAATACAAGTACATCTTACATCAAATAGAACTCAACAATGTTGCCAACTCTCTTCAAGAGGTTATCAGAGTAAAAAGGAACTCACATCTTGATTTGGTTAGTTAACATCTAGATGCTTAGAATCAATATTAGTCTAAACTTATTCTGAGGAGGAAAGATCACAAACCGGAGAAGAAGATATAATTTTCAAGCATCGAAGAACTCATGGAGTCCGTTATAATAAAGAACAAAAAGTAAATTTAGAAGTGAGGTAGGATCGAAATCGCTGAAAATTTAGGCTTAAACGTCTAGAGTTAAACCCAGAGCGAGACAATAAAGCAGTAAATGATAAAAAATCCAAGTTCGACTGTCGTATTCAAGTAAAAGATACCGAACAATACGTATTCCTACTTCAAAAATCTAATCAAACATGCAAAAGACTATTCTTTCCTGCATAGCAAGTATAACATGATCCTCAAAAATAAATTGGACAAATACAAGACTAAGTCAGATACACTTATCAACAAGCAAGAGAAAATAGTCGAGAAAAAGAACTCTTTTGATTTCGAAGGACAGTTCTAAAGTGGTAACATAGATTTCGCCCTGAAAGTAGACTAAAATGAGTACAACATTTATCTGAAAATAGATACCAACACGAAGGGACACCAGAGCTGGTTCTACTTCAAAGCCATCAATCGATTTAATGAGGCAAAAACGATCAAGATCAACATTTGTAATATAAAACATCGGTTCAAAATGATGCAAAAGGGACAAAAGATCTATGTCAAATCAGAGATGAACCAAAATAATGATTGGAGGCTGCTTGAAAATGAACTTATAGTCTCAACCACTGCACGCAAAAGATACAAGATTAGCTTTTAGATTTCGTTTAAACCAAACTAGGAGATCTATATTAGTCTGATCCCTCCTTACACATATAGCACCCTCTTGAAAGACATAGAATAGTTCAACAAAAGTAATGATCTCAAAATTGATATCTTAACATACAGCATTTCTGGCTTAGCAATCCCACTCCTTACAATTACAAAAGATGCATGCGCTGCGCCTGGCAAGATAAAAAATATAAATAGGAAAAGGGTATTTCTGATTTCAGGTAGAATTCACCCAAGTTAGACTTGCAGTTCATTCATCATCAATGGAATGATAAGATAACTCTTGAATAATAACGAACGAAACGAGGAATTTTTGAAAAATAACATTATAAAAATAGTACCAATGTTAAATCCTGACGGAGTTGTGTTCGGAAACTTTAGAACAAGTTATTTTTTAATAATTCAGACTATCTTGGAGACGATCTTAATCGGGCTTTCCACCGCACTGATCAAACTATATACCCCGAGATCATAGCTATGAAAGAACTTGGCAAAAATTTGCAGGCGTAGTTTGGCTAAAATTTCGTTGGTTTTATTGATATGCATGGTCATTCGTGTCAGACCAACTCTTTTGTCTATGGACCCTAATACGAATAAAATACAGAGTCTTATATGGAATGCAGAATTTTCCCTAAAATTTTGGACAAAATAAGCAAATACTTCAAATATGACATGTCTGAGTTTAGGTTACCCGAGTATAAAAGCAACACAGCTCGTGGCTACTTCTTGAAAAAATTAAAAATTCCTTCCTATACCATAGAGACTTCCTACTCCTTGTTTTATCAAAAAGATAAATGTGAAGAGTTTCCAGTAGAAATGAGTATAGTACATTGGAAAGAATTAGGACAGTAAATAGCAACGTCTATTTTTTATTACTACAAATATTTGGAATTAACCAAGTCTACTGCTGACAAAAATTGTTTGAAGAAAGATAAATAGTAAAAAAAATAAAATTAGAAGAAAAATCTTAGATAGTCATCTACAGTCAATTAAATCCTCAATTTCAAAATATTGAAAAAAGAAATTGAGAAAGAAGCTGCAATAAAACAAACTCAAAGAACCTACAAGAATAAAGAAGAAAGCTAATCAGAATCAGATTGTTAAAGTTGCGAAGAGGATTTAACTTAAAATCAAAAATAACATCTCCACAAAAAAGTAAAAGACATTATTACACCATCATACTATTTGCCAAAAGTTATGAAAGCTTCATTAGCTTTACCAGCAGTTGCTCCTTCAATTTGCGCAACAGGAAAAAGCCAAGAAAAAACTATTTCTACAATACCCTTCATTACAAGTCAAATAAGGCAGAAAAAACTAGTAAGACCATTCAATATTACACATGAATACACCCAGTATCTGATTAACAATATCCAAGGCGCTGGTAGCCTTAAACCTTAAGTATACAAGTACATTAGAATACAGAATAGGGATTCGATAAAATAAAAGAATGTATTTTAATAGTTTTGATTAGTACGTCTTTCTTCCTTATAAATAGTTATTAGCTAGTAGTATCTCCTTGAATAATTAAAACAGGCATATTTAGATTGTAAAAACTACTTTTGATAATAAAAAGTAAAATCATTTCTTGACTCTTTCTTTCTACCACTCGTTAAGTTGTCTTTTGCTTGAAATTATCGAGTTGTGCGTAGTAACGTCTTAAGATGAAAATTTATTTCCGTTAAAAAAAGAATCAAAACAGTTATAAAAGTCCGTCTCATTACTACGGTATTGAAGCTGAGGGCGATTATATGTTTGAGTCTATTTATCCTCCATCAGAATTAATTTGGGAACCTTTTTATTTTTCTACTTTATGTCCAGTTTAAAGGTATCTCTTCGACTTACTTGTATTAAATCACTGGTCGAGAACTCTAAAGGTTATATCATCGGATATACAAACATATTTTTGGATCGATTAGTAGACACAGGAGGTTCCTCCTCTTTTTTTATGACTATTTTCGATGGCTGAATTGTATGTTTAAGTATATGAGTTTCAGTTTGGAATTGAGGATACTCAACATGACATACGGGGCGGTAGATGTAAGGTTATTGAACTCTTACAGGTATAGGATAAGGAAAGACTGTAGATCTATAATTATTCTGAACTACTCTTGACATTAAGAATTTATAATATCGAAACTCTATAAAAATTATTCGAAACTAAACACTTTCATAAAAAGACTATTTATTTCAATTTACTATTTTATAATTATTAAGGTATCAGAACGAAACTACACTGGAGGCTTCCTCACCTATCGTAGACAGTATTTGATTTTACATAGCGAATCTATTCAAAGCTGCTTTCCAACTAAGAACTATTCCTTCGTATTGTGTCTGCAAGTAAGGTACTAACAGCGTTGCATACTGCAGGCTTTACTTTATTTTTTACTTACTTTTTAATTCATCATTTATAAAAAAGGCTATTTACTGTTCCTATCTGTTAACCTCCACTTTGAACCTTAAATTCAACAGATAAGAAGTATTTTACTCTTTTTCACTGAATTTGAGCCGTTTCTCGATAAAGGTGTAACTTTGTTAGTACAATGAATCTCGACAATGCAGTTTATCTTTGGCGAATTCATGACTGACTATCCCTATAGTGAAATCGCATCTCTTATTTTCTTGATAAGATAGTAGCTCAACCTAGAAGAACTATTTTCCTATCATAGGAATTTGCTACTTGAAAAGCATCTGAATCTTTTTATTATCGAAAACCGATCTTTTCACTATTTTTTTGCTCAAGAGTTCATTAGGGAGCTTTATATTAGATATCTAAGCATAAACGTCTTCAATTTTTATTGAAAACTGAGTGTTTTTCTATACCGTTCGACTTCACCTTTCGTCTAAAGACAAATAGATTTGGGAATTTCTTGGCTAAAGGAACCTATAGACTTGCAATTATGATAAAAATAAATTGTCATAATCTTCCTCTTATTCTTTTCTTTATTATGAAAAAGGTGAGGGATTTTAGGAAGAAGAAAGTGTAAGGAACTAATGATCTTTTTAGATTTCTGAATTTTTTTATGGAATTTGTGGCTGAAACATGAGATCTTAATACTTTTTATAAGTATTTTCGCGAGGGAAGCAGAAATCGCATGTAAATGCACTCCCCATATGATATACTTAAATCTAAATTTATAGAATTTGATAAAAATAGCATAATTACAGTTCGATACTGAAATCAGTTTGTAAGGAGATTTAACTACCTATCTTACAATTAGTCTGCTTAAGATGCTTTAGAATTGATAAATAGTCAGGTATAACACCTTTTGAAAAAAAAGTCCAAATGAGCAGAAAACGATTTATTTATCCTTTCTGAAATTTTTATATTTATTAATAGTCTCTTTTTCTAATTTTACGTGAGTAAATTTATATGGGAAAAGGACGCAATCACTTTAATACGAATTTTTCAGATCCTGGAAAGTTTTAGTTTGAATATTTACTCTCTTATGATAATTTGCATGCCTAAATTAAAGAAGATGATTTTTATTCGAATAATCAGAATTTGGGTATACGGTCGTATGCATACAAAGTTTCGTATCTGGTAGGGATAACTGAGTCGGATTAGTTGCCAATGTAGTTGTATTTATGGGGGACAAGCACTCTTGTCAAATCATCGAAATTGAACAACATCATGAATGCTGGAACCACGAATAAGAACCATGCCACTCTCATGTACATGTTGACTATTGGAGTTGGTGTTTTATATTGCTGGTTCATCTTCGTAGTTTACGTGGTCGGTGGCCATTTTTAAGACTAAAGTGTCGTAGGCTCCCTTTCTTCCCAAAGAGTGGAATCTTTCGGATTGATAGATGCGTAGTGTTTATGGGGCGAAGCGATTGAGGTAGCCGTAGTAGGCATAGTTGGAAGCACATCTTTGGAACCTGTTCATTTATCTACAATATTATTGAATATATATGGCTTGGGTTTTAAAGCAAAGGTTCAATTAATAACGATCTTATGTTAAAATTAAAGCTAATTTTATTCGATAGTTGTTAGACTCATATCATGTAAATTTACCTATATAAATAATTTTAATTATCTAGAAAAAACTTGCTTTTTAGATTCAATTATTCGGTAACTTTTAGTACAAATATGAATTAATTTTTTTTGATGATGATTTATTTAATACTAAAACTAAATTTCTATAATTATTTCCAAAATAATGATATTTGCTGGTATTATAAATCTTATTTAAATATTTTTAAATTACAATGAGCTTAGCTTTTGACTAATACGGCAGACCATTCATCATCCTCAAAGAACAAGACACCAAAACAAGAATTAAAGGAGTCGCAGCCATCAAAGTAAATATCATCACACACAGAGAAACATTCTAGCTGCCAAATCTGTCGCCGCCACTCTACGATCATCACTCGGACCGAAAGGGCTTGATAAATTGCTTGTCTCACCTGATCAAGAAGTAACTGTCACCAATGATGGCGCAACCATCCTCGAAAAAATGGAAATTCAACATCCTGTCGCCAGGCTATTAGTTGAACTTTCCCAAAGTCAAGATAATGAAGTTGGAGATGGTACCACTGGTGTAGTTGTTTTGGCCGGTGCTCTGCTAGAATAAGCATAAAAATTATTAGATAAAGGTATATTTTTATTTATCAAGGTCTCCATCCACTTAAGATATCTGATGGCTTTGATATCGCAGTTGATATTGCTGTCAAAAGGCTAGAAGAACTTAGTGAATAAATCAAGTTTACTAAAGAAAGCTATGATGAACTCGTTGATGCAGCTTGTGTTTCATTAGGATCAAAAGTTGTTAGCAAAGACAAGAAAAGACTTGCAGAAATAGCTGTAAGAGCTGTACTTGATGTAGCTGATCTTGAAAGAAAAGATGTCAACTTGTAGTTGATAAAAATCCAAGAAAAAACAGGTGGTAGTATTGAAGACACTCAACTTATTGAAGGTATCCTCATCGACAAAGATTTCTCCCATCCTCAGATGGTGAAAGAAGTTCATGACGCCAGAATTGCAATTCTAACTTGTCCTTTCGAGGCTCCTAAGCCAAAAACTAAACACAATATCGATATCACAAGTGCTGAAAGTTTCCAAAAATTGTACAAACTTGAACAGAAATATTTCACTGATATGATCGAACATCTCAAGAAAAACGGCTGCAATGTAGCTCTCTGCCAATGGGGATTCTAAGATGAAGCCAACCATCTCTTGCTCCAAAATAAATTGCCTGCTGTCAGATGGGTAGGAGGTGTTGATATTTAATTGATTGCTATGGCTACAGGAGCCAGAATCATTCCTCGTTTCGAATAAATTACACCTGAAAAGTTGGGAAAAGCAGGAAGAATAAAAGAGTTACATTTCGGAACTGGTGACTAGAAAATGTTAGTTATCGAAGAATGCTCCAACTGCAAAGCAGTAACTATTTTGGTTAGAGGTGGATCAAAAATGATCGTTTAAGAAGCAAGAAGATCACTCCATGACGCACTTTGTGTTGTTCAAACTTTGATTAGATGCAATCGTAAAGTTTGGGGAGGAGGAGCCTCAGAAATTGCAGCAAGTATCGCTGTTAACAACTATGCTAAGTAAATCGATAATACTGAACAATATGCAGTTAGAGCATTCGCTGATGCTCTAGAACAGATCCCTATGGCCCTTGCTGAAAATTCAGGTTTAAATGCTCTGAAAGTTCTTACTCAGGCAAAAACTGAGCAAATCGAACACAAACAATCCTTCTTCGGAATTGACTGTATGCTGACTGGGCAAACAAACATGAAGGAGCAAAAAGTATTGTAGACTCTACTATCTAAAAAAGGACAACTCCAACTTGCAACCCAAGTGGTGAAGATGATCCTCAAAATCGACGATGTCATCTAACATGGAAATTGATAGCTATGTCTATAATTCATGTAGTAATTTGATATAATAAATGTAGTCAATAAATTGTCCATCTTTTAATTCTTTTTTTATTGGATTTTTTACTTCTCTTCCAATGAAATACGTCGGGATGGCAAGTTTAATAACTTTGATTATTTAATATATTGATTTATATTTTAAGCACATGAAATCTAACATCGATGACCAATGCGGTGAGATCTTCAAAGAACTCAAGTTCAACAAAAAGCACAGATATCTTATCTACAAAGTAGACACTGAAAAAGTCGTATATCTTGATTCATCAAGGTCTTTGAAAAGAGAGGAGAGAGAGAAGAAGATTGGGTCAACTTTATCCAATCACTTCCCGCCAAAGAACCAAGAATGTGTGTTTTTGATCTCGAATACACCAATAAGGATGGAATGAACTGTAGTAAATTGTTCTTCGCCTACTGGTTACCCGACGGTACTCCTCTGAAAACTAAATTGCTGTATGCCACTTTCAAATAAAACTTCAGAACTCACTTGGATGTGGGAGGCAAGTAGATCATCCTGAACAGTTCTGATGATGTAAAAATATGTTAATAAAGTACACGAAATAGGAAGTGATTAAAGAATTTGATAAATGAGAATGATTGTTCTTAAATTACGTTTAGATTTATTCAAAGTTTTAATTTATTTTACTAACTAAGGCAAGAGTAAAGTGATTTGCTAGATTTAGGAAACTAGACTAATATAATGTTTAAGATAATAGCCATTATTGTTTTGATATCCAAAAACTACTAACATTCATAATTCTGAAACTAAATTTTATTAACTGCTTCGGGATAGAATTGTACCCTAGTATTTGATACGGCCAAATATAAAACTTCTCAAATAATTGTCCTTATGATATTATCTGCAATCATAAAAGAAACTGAAATTATAAACGTTTTATAATCAAAATCAGTTTAGTTCGAAAAGTATGGCAGATAAATTGTCAATCTCCTTCGACGAGGAAAACAACATTCGGGTGCTTGATCCAGAAAAATTCAGATAATCAGATCACCTCAAAAGTTTGTCAATGGAGTTCATCACTAAAGTTATCGGCATGGACTAGAACATGTCCTCACTTACTGAATGTCTAAATGATTTTGCAGTTAAAATTTAAAAGTAAAAACTGAGGGCTTTGGGTGAAAGAAATAAATGGGAGTGTGAAACTTAGAATCGCAAAAGAAAAATGATGGAACTTAACAACTATCTAAATGAGAAAAAAGTGGAGTTAGAAAGATATACAGCTTAACTATAGAGTTTAACTAAAGTTGAGGCTGAACAAAAAGTATTAATTAACAAATTATCAAGTAATGAATGAAAGGTATGATGCTTTTCGACATATTACTTTAGAATTAATTATTCAAATCCTAAAAGCCAATTAGAAAATACATCTAATTTCTTAAACTAAAATCACAAGACAAATCCTAAAACTCAATTACATACCTTAAAGAGGGCATAGATCCAAATTAAGGACTAGTTGAATAATCTTATTTATTTATGAAAATAACACATAAATCAAATGTAGAGTCTCGTAACAAGGAAATTCTTCAATGCAAAAAATTGATAGAGACCAGCTGCAATCAGCACAACCATCTAAACTCCAGACAATATAGTCATTTTTTTATTCATCCCCTCAGTCATCGCAAATTACTTTTATTACTCATTTTTACGTGATACATGTGAGTGGTTAAGCTCGCCTATTAGATTTTTGACTTGATTTGCAGAAATAAAGGCATCTCTAAAGTCATTTTTTGTTAGTAGTTCCTATGGTACTTTTATTGTTTCTTGTTTGTAGCCGTAATGACTCTATGATTGATATTCTATCACTACCTCTATATCTCTTTGTGTTTTTAAGGTAATGCAATGCTCATAGATTACATCTTGATAATTCCATATATACTTATCTGGAGTTATTATTCTTTTATGTATTTTGTGCCAGGTTTGATTGTTTGTTCAACAGTTTGATTATTCTCAAGATTCCTCAAGCTCAAAAAGAAATATTATGCTGGTACTTTATTTTATAGTTCATGGAATATGATCTTCATTTTAACAGAGTTGTATTGACCTGAACCCATGATGAATTCAATTATGCATTTGGTTTGTTGCTTTCGAAGAGTCATCAAGATGGATTGGGCAGTAAGCAGTAAGATAGCAAAGAAAATGATATTTTTGGCTTTCATTATTAAAAATTGATAATTATAAATAGTATAGTTTTTATCAAATAATTTCTTAAGACTTTGTTTTGAATAAATCAATGAGTATTTGGAATGGTTGTTTCTGATTAATTGTATTTTTGCCTAATAGTTATCGATATTCTCTATTTTCGCACAATCTAGATCTTGCCGTTGAATTTTTCGTTTTCTTTGATGGGAATGAAGCAACAAAGATACCCACATTTATCACTCATATCTATCTCATACAATTAGACTTCACTCTTGATTCGATCCATAACCATCTATTTGAACACCTTGTAAAGTTGAGCAAGCGTAAAATTATTGACCGTACAATTCTTAATCTCATATTGTTCAGTTGTTTCATTTTTTACAAGTTTGAGGAAAATTGAATCTATCACAAAATCAGATATTCCGTGGAGACACTTTTAATAGGCTTCTTTTTAAAAAATATGGATGCTCTTATCTTAAAGCAATAGTGAGCCTATTTTGTTTGTACTTCCATAATTCTACGTAAAATTTATGATAGCCGGCCCTCCCAGAGATAATACTACTACTTTTGACTAGTACAAAGGGCCATCGAAATGAGGCATGATGCCGACTCCTGGAGGATATACATTTATCAATAGATGATTGTACTGAGGTAACTCTTTCTTCAAGATTTAATCAAGAAAATTAATGTACTAAGGTAAAGGATATATTTTTAAATCTATCTATTTGACTTTTCTTTTTGCAAAAAGTAATTGATTAAAGTTAGAAACAGGGCACCCTAGAACTTTATTATAGATATCTGGTGCCTAAGGGTAAACTGAGTAAAA
>Ga0194117_10006523_pt1 | contig 10205 bp, 3 predicted proteins | sample TA2MahsurfametaG_FD_160579 | JGI IMG/M metagenome (GOLD analysis project Ga0194117, IMG submission 160579) | Freshwater microbial communities from Lake Tanganyika, Tanzania - TA2015009 Mahale N1 surface | ecosystem: Environmental > Aquatic > Freshwater > Lake | place: Tanzania: Lake Tanganyika...
AACTATGATGTTGAAAAGCCATTAAAATATTTGATGAATCTAATGCTACTTATATTATACTTCTATCGTTATAGAAAAAATAATAGAATAAAAAAAATCAAAAAATTTTGGACATCTACAAACCCAATTATGTAAATTTTGAAGGTCAATGTAATGAATTCGCTTTTACTGATTTTATAAGTTTAGTAACTTTGAACAGCAAAAGTCAAAGAAAACGCCATCACACTATTTTTGATTGGATGCCTGTATGACTTACATCACTTCAATTTTTAAAAAAATAATAATTAGTAAAAAATAGAAATATTTGTATTTTACTGCAGACATGAAAGTTGATAAAATAAAGCAAACCTTTGAAAATGGGTATTTTTCCGGTTTAGAAGCGCTCTCTTCACTGATTCTCGGGTATCTTGAAATCTTTTCATCGCAACTCAGGTAGCTTAATTGCCATCTTCTTTAGGTGTTCTATAATAATTAAAGTTCATGAATAGAAACATCTTTTTCGCTATTCTCTTGTCACTCTTGGCTTTTCACTGTGTCTCTACCACTTGTGGCCTCTCTCTCGTGCCTCAGCTGGCTGGAAAGTCATTTAAAATTGCTTCAGGACCTTTTAAAAAAGCCACCGCTGTTTTCACTTTTACAGCTGATAGAGTATCTTGGAGGCAATGCAATATTTTTGATTGCAAATTTACTCAGAACAGATATGAAATTTCGATTACCAACTGTATATCTACAAAAATGGCATGTAACGATCCTTTCGAAAGACCAATATTGAGGTTGATGACAGCAAGCAAGAGGTTTATTGTATCGGGTAACAAAATCATTTTGATAGACGAGAAAAAAAATGCTTTATTGCCTCTCAGACAGGTTTGATTCAATAAAAATCATAGATCTTTAATTTTTTTATAAACCATTAAAATTTTCTATTTAGAATAAAATTACTATCAAGAGTTTGTAAATAAAAAAGTTTTACTCATTCTGAATTATCCAAAAAACACTATTCATACAAAATTATTCAGTTTCAACTGACTCCATTTATAAATATTTTTATAATATTCCATAGAAATACTATTTTAAAATAGGCATAAAATAGCATATACTAAAAATAAGAAGGATAAGTGATCATAACAAACATTTATCAGCCCCAGCTGCAAGATATTCTGTTAAGCTCAATTAATTACTTGTATTATGCCATTTAAATCTCATATTCGGAGTATCATAAAAGATAGGATATTTTAATAACATAATTTAATATTAGCTGCTAATTAGACATAGTACTTGAGTGTATAATTAATAAAAAATAACTAAAATCATATATCTCTTCCGATTCTTTTTAGAAGTAATCTCACCTAAAGTGGTTTGTAGTATTAGTAATCCTTAAGTGAAACCATTGAATTCTGAGGTTTGAACCCATCTCTTCGTTCCCTCCATTCAATTAGCAAGACAATATCCCTCTCCTATATCCCTTGGTAATAAATGTCGAGAACAGCTTTGACATTATCTCCAACTATAAAATGCCCCAGTTAAGCTGACTTCTGCAACTAAGATATTCCCTCTTTAGTTTTGGAAGCTAAGAATGATGAATAGTTATTTTCAATGGTTCGTTTGTAGAGTAATGGGCTATTTTTTGCCTGAGTATTTAAAGTTGTTTGTTAGGGTTAGTTTTCGGATTAAGAAAGTATCTAAATGATTTCTTCATTTTTCTTTGATTTGCTTTAAAGTCTACACTTCAGTGACTACTTTTTTATAATTTTCCTTTTCATTTCATGACTTTTATTATTCTTTAAATTGTATTTGTGATTTTTAAGATTGGTTAGTTTCAGTTACAACTCTTTTTTTATTATTTGTTCGATATAAGTTTTGATGCTTTCTTTTATTATTCTAGTTTCCTCTTCGGGAGAGTATTTTATTCCTACAGGTGCTTACTTCAGTTTGTTGACTTGAGTTTTTATCAAATACTTAAAAAGTTCTTCAAGTTGTGGATCTGTTATTACCATTTTAAAAATATGCTTGAGAGTGTTGTCTTTTGTGTGAGTCTGATCCAAAATTTTGTCTTTAAAATAATCAGCGATTTTATTGATGAGTAGTTTTTGGAAGTCCGGTCTTTCTTATATTAAGCTCATTATTTTTTTTATGCTCAGCGAGGCGCCTCTTAGTTCGTATTGAGTTTAAACAATTATATAAATAGTAAATTATTTTGGTAACAATAATTACAGAACTGCATCATCTTTTATTTCTCAGATTGGTTTTCGAATAAGGATAGACTTTATGAACTTTAATCTGGGGCACTAAACGAGATCTTTCTTGGGTGGGCCTTATCTGCCCGTTTAAGAACATCTACAATTTTTTATTCAACTACTTCGCCTTTGCAAAAGATATAAGGTATTATAGCTTCAGGTCTTCTTGATCTTCCTGATTCCTACTTTAAAACAAAGAGGCTTTGGGTACTCCCACAATATATTTGTCAGATATGTTAAGCAAACATCTAGCGAGTAACTCCATGAGGTAAGGATTTTTTTAATATACAATAGCATCGTCATATTCCTCGTCTTGTTCTTCACGATCACGCTTGAAATAGAGCGTCACTCCTTTCCTTATTTACTAGGCATTTAACATTTCCTATTTTATCCTCTCTGCCTCATCATTTATATCAAAAAACTATAGCACATTTTCATTCTATATTGTGGCTTCACAATAGTAGGTTTTATCCATGCATCCCACTATAGCCCATAGTTCAAGTGATCCATTCACTATACCACACTCATTTATACACTGGTAATCATTAGGACCCACTTTTATCAAACTGTTTTCACAATGCTCACAGCAGACTTTAAGATGGAAAAATTTCAACTCGACTTGGGTCACTTGGAACTTGTAGTAGTTCCTGTAGATAATTGGGTTTGTTAAAGCTTTAAGGGGAATAGCTGTGATATTTTGCATCCTTTGCTCGATTTTGTTGTTTTGAGCAGAACAGTTGGCTACCTTGATGATATTATCTTTCCATCTATTTATTTTGAAATATATTTGGAAGTTCTCACCAATGATTATATCGCTTATTTTGAAGATGTAAACTTTACCTTCTTGAATATAGTCCAAGATGAGTTACTCATCAATCATATCAAAGCGGATGTAGATTCTGCATACTCCATACGAAGTATACTCTGGCGAGAACACTTCTTGGTGAACTATTAGCTGAGCCTACTTCTCCTTTTGGTTTATTCGCATTTTGTAAGAATCCCGATTGATTTTATGGATCACGCCCATTATCGAGTTTTAATTAAAGTTTTCATATATTTTGGTGCGGACGTCCTGGATACTAAAAGTGTGCTCAGCTATTAATTGTTTTTCACTATAAAATTTGCGAAGGTCTATCTCAGCGAACTTGCAGTCCAAAGAATTCTATATGGGTCTGAAGACTGACTGATAGAATTGATTTTAAAGCTGGATAATGCTTGAATCTTTGGATAGGAAAAAATATATATCCTAATCGTAAAAGTACATTTTCAAGCTTGTGAAGATAAAATTTTGATTTTTTTACTTTTTGGACTGAGCTATTACCTTGTTAAAAGGCAGCAAGAAGATCTCGTGGTAGTTCTTCTTCGTAACTGTCAGCATCCTCTTGATGGGAGTAGAAAACTTTCGGCTTGATTCATCGTGTATGAAAGTGGACTTGTTGAGGGTTGTCTGCACAACAGGGAAATAGTATTTGTTTCTTAATACCTATTTGGGATGAGATATCTAGGTTGTGTTACCGATGATTGCTATTTTACCTTGAAAGCTTTCTAAATTTATGTTTTCATAAAAAGAGATATTTTTTTCGAAGTTGTTTGTGATTTTCAAAAGAGATATGTAGTTATAGTACTGTTCTATCATATGATCTGCCAGTGCTTTCTCCGGATTGTACTCTCGTGACTTCTGATGGGCCTCAATCATACCTAATTTATATTATATGGCGCTAAATCTCACCTTTAGAAAAATGATCCTTACGTAACCTTTAATGTGGTGAAGCTTGCCCAATTAACTCTATTTAAAATAAAGTTTGATGAAAAAATCATGATCCTTGGTTATCTAAGGAAACACCTAACATATGGCGGTAAAAACACTTACTTAAGCCAGCGATAAAATAATTATTCATAATTATAATGCCGAAAACCAAGAGGATTCAGAAAACTAAGAAAACTTAATAAAAAGAGGTACAAGAATAGTTGTCCATCGAATAATAAGAAAAAAATCCCTAAAAGGATCCAGCTCTGCTCGAGCAATAATTACTCTAAGAGGTAACAACAAAAAAACTCAGTCTTAACTACCAGATGTGCCTATGAAAAGACCACTGAAATGTGATCCCAGATAAATCTGCAACCTCCCTGAAGAATAGAGGAAGTCCATAAGGGCCTAACACCCTGAAATGAGTGAATATTTTTTCATGACCCAAAGAGATAAAACAAAATATTTTCATGTCATCAACCTTCAGTACCGACAGAATGTGAAACCTACTTAACCTCCAGGATCAGCTCCCAAGAAAAAAACAATTCACTTCAAGAAAAGATTCGAGATTCAGCATTTCAAGCGGAGTGAGAGATGTGACCAACTCAGATCCCGAAAGTCGTTTATGTAAGTATATGTTGCAAGTGATAAATAAAAATCAAAGGGCCTCAAGAGAACGCCAAAGGTAACATGATTTTTAAATGATCTCGATTGTTCAAAATTGGATTAATTTATTAACTTATCACTTCATTTGATGACATTCATTATATGGTGTTTTTGCTAGTGAGGAATAGAGATGGCACAACGTCAATTGTGTTGCAAATCGTAGTGTTCTAGACTTTTGATTATTCGAATTCTCCCAGTTTAGCAAAGGTCTAAACTTCATTCAGAATTTTCTAAATAAAGAGGTGAGTACCTCGTAGTTCTGTATCAAATTAAGTTATTGGTGAACTTTGGTATAGTAGTTTCCTTTTGACCGCATAGTGATAGCAGTTTGAAGATTTCTTTTACGGATTAGAAATTATGTTTGCCTGCGTTTTACTTCTTAATGATGTTGAGAGGAACGCTATCTCTCTTCTGATATCAAAAGTTGTCTTCTATAAACCTAAATTGGATAGCAATTACTTCTTTGTCGTGTTTATTTGATTTCTGCAGTTGATAAACTCTATCTTACTCTTCGTTCTGGATAAGAATTTGTTGTAACTCATACTATAGTTTCCTCCTCTTTACTAAATCAAGAGATTTTCTCTCAAATTTTTATCTTTCCTGTCTAGTGTTTTCGAGTAACTATCTATTATGAAATTTTGCTTTCTTATTGCCATATACTTTCAAAAATTCCATGCGCTTTATCGCAGATTTGTGGTTAATTTCTTCCAATTTTTTTTTTACCTTATCATGGTGTATCTTCTGTTGCAAATATTATTTTTACATACTCTTGGCTCTATCTTTGACTAGTTTGAGTTGGGAGTAGGGAGTATGTTCGTCTTGCCGCTGCCTTGCGAGTTTGTTGGTAGTCTGCGGTCTCGAATCTCGAACTTCAGTACTAAAAACTTGATCAAGGAAACTCATTTAATATAATTTTATTAGCAATTCAACTTAAAATAAGTCTGAAGGTATTATTTAGTTAATATTAATCTATGATTATTAATCTCTAAAAAAATATTGCATGTAAGAAGAAAACACTCTCACTAGAAAGGAGCAGAATTTTCGGGTTGCCTTCCTTGGTATCACCTTCATGATCATGTTCACTGCTTTCAACTCACTCCAAAATAGTGTAGCTACTATCTTCAATGATTACGGATACACGAATCTTGGTAAAGCTTCACTTCTATTCCTTTACTTTGTTTTCGGTATTTCCACCTTCTTCACGCCTTACTTCATCAGAAAGTGGGGCTATAAAACAGTCATGTTCGTCAGCTCTCTAGGATATGCTCTATATTAATGTGCCGGACTTATAATAGCCTTATGGGAGGATTGCCCAAAAGTTTTGGGATGGATTTTAGTGATGACTGGAGCTGCAGCATGTGGAGCTTCGGCCTCAATGATCTGGATTGCACAAGGATCGTATGTTAGCACAGTTGCAGGATAGTCAAGAAAAACTGAGTTGTTTGGGCTTTTCTGGATGTTGATGATGTCTTCGCAAATAGTCGGAAATATTTTAATTACTTTTGTGTTAGGAGCTATTAGTAAAGTAGCCTATTTCATTGTACTCACTGCACTTGGAAGTACATATGTTATAATAAAGCTGCGAGTGCATTTTTATTCCTCTGGTTACCGAATGTCGAGGCAGTACAGGAAGGATAGATGAGTCTAAAAGCTTAGGCAAATAAAGTCTTCAAGATAATAAAAGATAGTCGTTACTCTTTTTTGATTGGGTATTTTGCATTCACTGGCGTAACTATCGGATTTTATGCAACCTTCATTGGTACGTTGGTCAGTAACAGTGTTCCACAAGATGCAGACTAAAAGGATTAAGCTTTCACCTCAAGGTTGAATACTCTAACAGGTTATGTCTTCATAGTTTTGGGAGTTGCCCAATCATCTACAGGCTTCATTATGAACAGATTGTTCGAGCCTTTTTGTAAATACAAACTCGCTATTTATGGTACTATGATTGTTTAACTGGCGAGCTTCATTTCTTTGATGTGTTTTTTCCTAAAGTCATACGGCTTATGCTTTGGAGTTTCTGCTTTGTGGGGTATTTCTGAGACTTATCTCATGACCAATACAGGTGCTCTTATCGGCAAAGTGTTTCCTGGAAAGGTTTAGTCCTTTAGTGTTTTTCGTGTGTGCTTTGCAATGGGTGTGGTGGCGACAATCTTACTCAATATTGCTCTTAATGATGCTCCCCATTGGATTTTCTTGACAATAATAATGGTTATTCAGCTGATAGCTACTGGACTAGCGACTCAAGTGATGGATTTGAAAGAAGACACTACCAAAAGCTTGATATCGAAATAAGATTCAGACAAATATAAAGTGCTTCGGGATTTTTAAGAATAGGGTAAAAAATGATGGGTATTTTAACCTTATTTTGATAATCAACAATATCCAAAGGATAAAACTATGAAACTTGACTATGAATGTAATACTGCCATTTTTTTTTTAATTTCACATAGCTAACAATTAAGATGAGTTTGTATAAGCATTTTTAAAGATATTTGCTTGATTATTTAATTAAATCTTTACAATAATTTACTATTTCTGTATAAAGATTCGAGTGCATATTATAATCATTTAGAATTAAAATCATCAATTAATGTATTTTAGTATTTAATAAAAAGAAACAAGAGTTCCGTAGGCTTTTATAGTTCAAGAATAGTTCAGAATAATCAGTAATTTCAACTTAACAATCGATATAATATTTTTTTGAAGGCAGAAGTATTACAAATGATAATGTTTTTACTTACTGTACCACATGAAGTAACATCCGCCGTTACCTTTGTTACAAATTCAACATCAGATCGAGTAAAACTAAATATTTATAATTTGCAGAACTCAATGAAACTATACCATCTTACGAAGGAAAAGTCCAAAAATATTTGCCCTCCATAAACGAACTTTATCTCACAGTCTTCTATTCGTTCTTTTCACAAAAGATCTTCGAGCAGTTTTGAAACATAAAAAAATTCACATCTCTTTCAAAATAAAACTATATCAGTATTCCGCGGGCAGCATTTGAAGGTCCAAAAATAACAAAATGTTTATAAAAAGTGTCTTAGCAAAAAATCTCAAAATAACCACTCTCAAAATTCAGCTTAGCCTGTTTAACTTGATTCACTTCCGCTGTTGAAAAGCTATTTACAAACTTTAACTATCAATGATTAAGGGAAGAAGTTGTAGAGTTTTAAAAAAGAAATCAATATTTTAAACAGAGATTGGTTCCGCCATGCCAAGTCAGTGGATCCCCCTCTTCAGAAATTTTATAGCAACCTTCTCCCAAGAAAAACTAAACTTAAATTCAATATATAGAAATACTAGAGTGTGCTAAAAAATAACATGGCTGTAACATTGAATAAGGTCTATGCTCCTCCCAATATTTTTCCTTGCAGAAAAATTAGTCCGAAAAAAAATATTTGTTCGAATTATGAGTAAGAAGTTATTCATACAGATTCTTGCTTGTATGAGGTTTAGAGCCCTCTGAAAAAGCAGATAGACAAAAAGATAAAGGACAGTAAAAGGACATAAAAAATCCATAAGCTGCACAGGCCTGTGAAATAGCTGGAGCTGGGAAAGGAAACAGGGTTGATGGTTGGCAAAATATTGTCACAACAAAATTGAAAGCATAATAATTGATTCATCAAATCAACTTTGTAAATCATCCCTCTAATATTAGATTTAATAGTCATTTTGATTTAAATGTATAGTGTTTCAATTTTCTATTTCTATCGTCTATGCTAGACTTCTTGAGAGCCATCACTGTGGCTTTGATTATCCATTCCTTCAAGTTTTGCTCTATAATCTGCATCTAAGATTCATAAACATCTTTGAGTTGATTGAAATACTTTCTGTCCTGCCCTAAGACTATGTTGATTTAATCTTTTTCATTATCTTGAATATCTTTTTCAGGTTTTTTGTGCTTTTTTTATGTCTTCTACTAATTTTATGAATCCACTGAGCTGTCTGATGCTTAACTCTGTTCCTCCACAGTCTCACCCACCACTTTCAAGTTTGGAGCTATTTTCAATTCGAGATTGAATAATCTCTGGTTATCTTTTTCTTTTCTTGGTACGATAGGTATATTTAGTATGAAGTTGTCTATTACTAGAAAGTAGATTATAGACCCAACACAATTTAATATATTTCTCAATTTATTGTACTTCCCTTAAATCTTAAACTATCTCTTCTCCTTTTTGAGAAACAAATCCTAAGCGAGCCATGGCCGAAATAGTAAATTATAGCAAAGCAAAGCTATCCCCAAAAAACTCCCAGCGATCATACAACTTTGATCTTTTTCTACCTCTACAGTACATCCCCAATCCTCCGAAAACATCAATCTTTCAAAAACCGAATAAAACAGAAAAGGAAACTGGTAGAAGGAGTGTTTTGTGACTGTGACTTGTAAAGCGGCAATTATAGGTATGGGGATGGATGAGTTGTTGAGTTTCGTAGTTATAAAGGCGAGTATTCTCATGACATCTCTGTTAGGGTTGTACTATAAATATCTGTATGTTTTTTCAAGCAAGAGGATATACTGAGTTATTTCTTGTTAAAGCAATTTGAAGTAATATTCTTGAAATGATAGCACTGCTTGCTGTACGCAAATTTTACTGTTGTTTATGCTCTTTTCTTTTTTGGCTTACAGATACGCTTAGAAATGAGACTTTATGATGATGCATGAAAAAACTGCCAGAAATATAGCTTTGAGTTTTCTTTTAGCCTTTGAATGAGTTTTAGCCTTCGGCTTGACTAAAATACGCTTGGGCTCCTATATTTTTACTTATCTTTTCTACTCCTTTTATTTAATTTGGTTTTAATCGAGAGGCTTATAATGTCGCAAAAATTCATTTCTTTAGCTGATGCTTCTGGACCGTTTTTGTTCCTATTTGATCTAATTGGCTAGAAGCGGTTCATAAGCGAATACGTAAGAGAGAGGATAGATCTTATGCTAAGAAAGTCTTTCCAATCTATTATAGGACATGTTTTAAAGATGTTGATATTGATGACGTAAAACTTGATGGGGATGCGTGGAGTTTTTAGAGTAGTAGCGGATGTTGTTGAAAAACTACTGGGGAGTGAGTTATTTTATTTTTTTCCGTTAAAGTTCGCGATGACGTTTATTCTGTATACTACGAATCACTTATTACATTAATAGAGTAAGTCCTATAAGATACAATCTTATTATTTTATGATCGCAAAAATAAACGAAGTCTATGCAGTCAAAGTAGGTTTTCCAACCACATATTTTTCTATTTGTCCTCCCAACGACTGCATAATATGGATCTTGGATACCATAGATTATGCATGGTCAGCTGGATCGAATGATACAAACCAATGGATCCAAGTTTCAAGTATCAGACCCGAGTTATGAATAGGAGTAGTGACTCAGGGTCGATCGAATGCGGATCAATGGATTACATAATACAGAGTACAATATTCTATGTACGGAGATATTTGGCATTATGTTGACGACGGAAGAATATTCAAAGCAAACAGTGATAGGAATACAAAGATAAGAAATGATTTCAGTTCGGGAGTGTATGCGAGAACTATCCGAATTTGCC
>Ga0194117_10006524_pt1 | contig 10205 bp, 9 predicted proteins | sample TA2MahsurfametaG_FD_160579 | JGI IMG/M metagenome (GOLD analysis project Ga0194117, IMG submission 160579) | Freshwater microbial communities from Lake Tanganyika, Tanzania - TA2015009 Mahale N1 surface | ecosystem: Environmental > Aquatic > Freshwater > Lake | place: Tanzania: Lake Tanganyika...
GTGGTGGCGGATTACAACGCAGCTGTGCGCCCCGGCACCTTCCAGCCGATGAAGCCCGATGATTGCCGCACCGAAGGGATAACGCCGCCCAAAAGCCATTGGGCGCGGCTGATTGATACGCCGCCCTATTACTGCCATCCGCTGAAGCCAGGCATCACCTTCACCTTTCTGGGCGTGAAGGTGAATGACCGCGCGCGCGTTTTGATGGCCGATGGCAAGCCTTCGGCGAATATCTTCGCCTCGGGCGAGATCATGGCTGGCAATATCCTGGGCCAGGGCTATCTGGCAGGTTTTGGGATGACAATCGGCACCGTGTTTGGCCGGCTGGCGGGTGAGGAGGCAGCACGCAATGTGCGCAATTGAACAGGGCAGGTCGCGCTGATGCTAGCGGAAAACGAAACCATCGCTGAAGCCCGCCGCCACATGGCGGTATGCAATGCCTGCCGGTATTGCGAAAGTTATTGCGCGGTCTTTCCCGCCATGACCATGCGGCGGGAATTTTCGACCGGCGATCTGACGCATCTGGCCAATCTCTGCCATGGCTGCAAGGGCTGCTACCATGCCTGCCAATATGCGCCGCCGCATGAATTCGGCATCAACCTGCCCGTGGCCTTCGCGGAGCTTCGCGCGCAATCCTATGCCCATTACGCCTGGCCGCGCGCCATGGGCACGCTGTTTGAACGCAATGGTATGGTGGTGACTTTGGCGGCAGCGCTTGGCGTGACGCTGGTGCTGCTGCTGACCATGGCTTTGGTTGATCCTTCCATCCTGTATACGGCGCAGCGCGGCGAAGGCGCTTTCTTTCGCGTCATTCCCATGTGGCTGATGGTGACGCTGGCGGGCGGCACTTTCGGTTACGCCATCGTTGCCATGCTGATTGGTGGCATACGCTATTGGCGCGAAATAGGGGGCGGCGCTCCGGCACCGGGCCCCATCCTTGATACAGCCGTGGATATCCTGACGCTCCGCAACCTTGGCGGTGGCGGGCATGGCTGCAATGATGTTGATGACAGTTTCTCCAGCCAAAAGCGCTGGATGCATCAGGCGGCTTTTTATGGCTTCATGCTGTGCTTCGCGGCCACAACAACGGGGGCGATCTATCATCACATTCTTGGGCTGCGGTCGCCGCATGCCTTCTTCTCCCTGCCGGTGCAGCTTGGCACTTGGGGGGGCGTGCTGCTCTGTCTTGGGACTGCGGGGTTGATCCGGCTGAAGATCATCACGGACCCGGTGCCAGTGGCGCGGCGCCTGGTCGGCGGTGAATACGCCATGTTGTCGCTCCTGTTTCTGGTGAGTGCGACCGGGCTTTTGCTGCTGGTGGTGCGCCATACTGGGGCGATGGGTGTGATGCTCACCCTGCATCTGGGCCTGGTTTTGGCGCTGTTTGTGGCGCTGCCCTATAGCAAGATGGTGCATGGGGTGTATCGCGGGCTGGCGCTGTGGCGCCATGCGCGGGAAAAGCGCGGCATGGTTGCGGAAGTTTGACCCGGGAACTTCATCAGCGGCTTTGTTACGAGCTTCGTCGGCTTAATTACGAGCCTGTCGGAAACCCGTCCTTTGGCTAGAACAATAAATCCATTGGCTCGGAGGTAAGGACCACAGGCGGCAGCCTATTCTGGGCAAAGCTGTTTTCGGCGCCCGAAGAAAAGGCAATTGGCCGGGATTGGGAAGGCGAAAAGACCGCGCCTCATTGGCCGGTTCCATGGAAGCCGAATCTACATCACTTGTACAAATTCGGCGAAGAATACTGGACGCAGCTGATCATCACAGACAAGGTATCCGGCACCATCATTGGTGAGAGTCAGCACAGGATAACGCCGCATGCGGTTGTCTCAGATGAATATGTGATTGAATTGCGCGAGGCACTTCGGTGGTTGCGCGAGGTAAGCACAGATCGGGTCAATACGCGCTTCGATCTAGTCCGGCGCAGGGTATCCGAAAGATGGGCAATAAATCTCGATTATGCGGATTGCGTGCGAAAGACCATCCACGGGGATTTGCACTGAAAGAATATCGCAGGTCCGCGGCTAGAGATTATTGACTGGGAAGGCTGGGGCGTCGGGCTTCAGCATCAAGATTTAGCATTTCTCATAGCCCTTTTGGGTCTCGATCATATTTTGGAAAGCAGTATCAGAAGGGTTTTCCATGGCTCGGTTGTGACCCAAAGCCTGACCGTTGCCGAACTCTTTGTCACTACGGAATTGCTGCGTGCGTCGGAGAAGCACGGCGAGCATCCGGACCTCGCGCCGGTAGTGACAATCCTCGGGATGCGCGCTTGGGATGAATGGCTTGGCTAGGCGGTTTGCGTGCCTAGCAACTGGCAGCCTGCGGAAACTGCCATGGTTCGACGGATCAGGGGTTGTCGCGCGCCCCAAGCGCGCCATCTGTTGGGACATGAATGCCATTTCCCCCGCCCTGCCCGATATCGCCATCAGCGAAATGCCAGCCTGGCTGGTCGGCGAATTGCGCTCAGACCATGCTGGTGAGACCGGCGCGGTGATGATCTATCGCGGCATCCTGGCCTTTTGCCGCGATCCCGCCATCCGTGAATTCGCCGAACGGCATGGCGCGACGGAACAGGGGCATCTTGATCTCTTGAATGCGCTGCTGCCGCAGGACCAGCACAGCAGGCTATTGCCGATCTGGCGCATCGCCGGCTGGCTGACTGGCGCTATCCCCGCCATTTTCGGCCCGCATGTCGTCTATGCCACGATTGATGCAGTGGAAAGCTTTGTGGATCACCATTACCAGCAGCAATTGGATAGGCTGGAAGCCGAGTCGCTTTTCCCGCCGCTACAAGCGCTGCTCCGCCATTGTCAAGAAGAGGAAATTCACCACCGGGATGAGGCGCGGGAAGCCAGCGAAGGCCGCGCCTATGGCCCGTTGATCCACGCCTGGGCCTGGGTGGTAAGCGCGGGTTCCAAGGCAGCGGTGGCAGCGGCCAAGCGCATCTAAAGACGCGCTATCGCCGCAGCAGTTGCCGCTCTCGCCACCAGACCAGCAAGCCACCGGCCAGGATCACGCCGGTTCCTACCCAGGTCCAGAAATCGGGGAAGGTGTGAAACACAAGCCAACCCACCAATGCCGCGACAACAATCTGCACGGTGCTGAAGGGCGCCAGAAGCGATGCCGGCGCGCGGCGAAAGGCTGAAATCAGCAACAACTGGCCAAGCAAATTACAAAGCCCCGCCGCAGCAAAGATCGGGATATCCGCCGCATCTGGCATGCGCCAGACCAGCGGCACGAAAAGCGCTGCTAGCAAAAGCTGAATAGCAGAAGTCCAGATCAGCGTTGTCATGCCGCCATCGCGCGGCATCATCCGCGTGATCACCAGCGCAAAGGCCCAAAGCACAGCCTCAGACAGCGGCCAAAGCGCTGCCGGGCCAAAAATCCCAGTGCCTGGCCGCAGCACAATCAGCATACCCAGAAATCCGATCACCACCGCAAGCCAGCGCTGCCAATCCACTTTTTCCCTAAGCAGGAAAACGGAAAACAGCACCACCACAAAGGGCGAGATATAAGTCAGCGCGATGCAATCCGCGAGATCAAGCAGGCTCAATCCCTGCACGAAAAGCAGCGTGCAGACAAAGATGCAGACACCGCGAAGCGCCTGCATGCCGGGATGAGCGCTTTTCACCACGGCGCCGCCGCGCCAAGCGATGATCAGGAACAGCGGCAGCACCTGAAACACCGCCCGGCCAAAGGTGACTTCAAGCGTGTGATATTTCTCCGTCAGCAGCTTGGAGGCCGCATCCACGCCGGTGAAGACGGAAAACCCAGCGAGCAATAGCCCAACCGCCAAGGCGCTGTTTTGGGCAGGGTGAGTCATGTGGCCCCGAAAAATGAACGCGGCGCGGCGCCATCCGCTGCCAGAACCAGCGCGGCAAGCCGGGCCATGCGTGCCTCACCTATCACCGGCCCGGCAAAGCGCTGGCATTTCGCCAGGACCGCTGCTTCATTAAGTGCAAGCCCCGCATCACTCGCAATGGCGCGGACGGAAGCCCGATGGCTTTCACCATTAGCAAGCGTCACGATCAGCCGCGCGCCGCGTTGTTCCGCCTTGGTCAGCGCCGTGTCTTCCGCAAGTACCACCAAGTCTTCCAAGCGCCGCAGTGCGAGATCGGCAAGCGCGGCGTCGGTATAGGCAGAAGGGCCAAGATCACCCTGGGTCAGCGCCGCCGCCACCGCCCAAGACAGGCTGAATTGCGCCTGAATGGCGCGTATCGGCGCGCGATTGACGGCATAGCGCAAAGCCTCGGCATAGGTCTCCAGGCGGAGCGCCAAGACATCACCCAAGCGGCCAGCGATCGCCGCGCGCAATGCCAGTGCAGCGGCGGCAGCGTAATGCGCATGGCGCACGCCCGCGAAGGGTTTGATATAGGCTTCAGCGATCAGCCATTCGCCTGACGCTGCGCGCAACGCTGGCGCTTCATGCAGCAGCGCAAGGCGCCGCGCCTCGGCCAGTCCATCCGCCGGCGCATCCATGTCCGAACGCGCCGCCGCTGCGGCCATGGCGCCGAGCAACACCGCATGCGCTGGATAGCTGTTGCGCCCATCCATGCCAGCGGCAATCGGCGCGTAAAGCGCGAAGGGGATTTGGCAGGCCTTCAGGCGCATTGCACGCGCCACTTCCGCCGCATCTCCATCCGCTAGCCGTGCAGCCGCGGCAGCGGCGCCCATAGCATGCCAAGACCCATCCACATGCATGCCGGGGCGGATGTGCCAAATCTCTCCCGTTCGTGCGGCGACTTCATAGCCAAGCACGAAAGCGTGATGCGCGGCGCGGAGCGAAACACGCCCTGCCGCCAAGGCAGCGATACACAGCGGCGCAACCGCCAAAGCGGGGCGACCATGGGCGCGCGCCAGCCCCTCATTCGCTTCATCCCAGCACATGGCAGCAGCCAGCACCGCCGCCGCGCCCGCTTCCGAAACACCCGCCGCGCAGCCGGGCAAATGCACCGCGCCCGGCATGGTCAACGCCAAAGCCTCAGCAAAGCGAGGCGGCGTAGCATGGCCAAGCCCCGCTATCATGCAGCCGAGGCTATCCAACAACAGCAAGCGCGCGGATTGTGCCACCGCGCCGGAGGGGCCATCCCAGGCGAAGGCGATCACATCGTCAAAATCTCCGGCATCCTTCATGCGCCGTCTTGATAAAGCGGCACAAAACGCATCCGCCCCATCGCCTGGAGCCCCACCATCAGGGAAGCGACATGCCCCGATTGCAAAAAGGCGCCTCCGCCGATCAGCGCAGGCAGGTCCGCGAGCGGCAGCAGCTCCACCGCGATTTCCTCACCTGCTTCCAGGCTCTGCGCGCCATCCGCATAGGCGCCTTCCGCCAGTACGATATGAATGCGGTTGGTATGCGTGGCGGAATTGGGGCTGAGGCTGACAATCGAGCGAAATTCACGCGCCGCGAAACCGGTTTCCTCACGCAATTCGCGCAAGCCCGCTTCAACCGGCCCGGCATCCGCTGCATCCATCACGCCGCCTGGCAATTCCAGATGCACGCAGCCTGCACCAGGGCGATATTGGTGGTTCACCACCAACCGATCATCATTGGTCACCGCCACCACATGCGCCCAATCGGCATATTCCAGCACGTAATAGGGATCGAGCACCGCGCCTTCCGGCGTGATGCAGGTATTCGCACGCAGCCTGATCCAGCGATCAGCATGGATCAGGCGTGAAGCAGCCACGCGCCAGGCACCTGGCCGGCGCATGGTTATTCCGCGGCGATCTGCTGGGCGTAGCTTTCCAGCGGCGCGCAGGTGCAAACCAGATTGCGGTCGCCATAGACATTATCAACGCGCTTGACCGGCGGCCAATATTTCCTCGCCTTCACGAAGGGCAGCGGAAAGGCGGCGTCCGCGCGGCTATAAGGGCGCGCCCAAGTCTCCGCCATGACTTCCGCCGCGGTATGCGGCGCGTTTTTCAGCGGGTTATCGGCCTTGTCCATCCGGCCTTGCTCGACGGCGCGAATTTCGGCGCGGATTGCGATCATCGCATCAATAAAGCGATCAAGCTCGGCCTTTGGTTCGCTTTCCGTTGGTTCCACCATCAGCGTGCCGGCCACCGGCCAGGACATGGTGGGCGCGTGAAAACCATAATCCTGCAAACGCTTGGCGATATCTTCAACCAGCACGCCGCCGCCTTGCTGGAAGCCGCGGCAATCAAGAATGCATTCATGCGCGACCATGCCATTCGCACCCTTATAGAGCACCGGGAAATGCCCATCCAAGCGCTTCGCCATGTAATTGGCGGAAAGGATCGCAACCTCTGTCGCGCGGCGCAACGCCTCAGGCCCCATCATGCGGATATAGGCGTAGGAAATCGGCAGGATGGAAGCGGAACCGAAGGGCGCCGCACTGACGGGGCCGAAGCCCGTTGCAGGGCCGGCTTCCGCCAGCATCGGGTGATTGGGCAAATGCCGTGCCAGATGCGCGGCAACGCCGATTGGTCCCACACCTGGCCCGCCACCTCCATGTGGAATGCAGAAGGTCTTGTGCAGGTTTAAATGGCAGACATCAGCGCCGATGGTGCCTGGGCTGGTCAGGCCCACCTGCGCATTCAAATTGGCGCCATCCATGTAAACCTGTCCGCCCTTGGCATGCACCAGCGCACAAATTTCCTTAATCTCGGCTTCAAAAACGCCATGGGTGCTGGGATAGGTCACCATCAACGCGGCAAGCTTCGCGCCGTGTTGATTTAGCCTCGCCTTCAGATCATCAATATCCACATTGCCGTCACTGTCGCAGCCCACCACCACCACCTGCATGCCCGCCATCACGGCGGAGGCCGGGTTGGTGCCATGCGCCGAAGATGGGATCAGGCAAATGGTGCGCTCAGCATCGCCGCGAGAAAGATGCCAGGCGCGAATGGCAAGCAAGCCAGCATATTCACCCTGGCTGCCGGCATTGGGCTGCAAGGACACGGCAGCAAAACCAGTGATGCGCGCGAGCCAGGCTTCCAGCCGGCGGATCATGGTGATGTAACCCACCGCCTGATCCACCGGCGCGAAGGGATGGATATTGCCGAAACCGGGGAAGGTCACCGGAATCATCTCGGCCGTTGCGTTCAGTTTCATGGTGCAGGACCCAAGCGGGATCATGCTGCGATTGAGCGCGACATCCTTGTCTTCCAGCGATTTCATATAACGCAGCATGCCATGTTCGGAATGATGGCTATTGAAAACGGAGGCAGTGAGGTAAGGCGAAGTACGCCGCAGGTCTTCCGGCAAATCGCCGGCAAGCCCCAGCGCCTCAACCGCAGGTGTCGCCTTGCCCGCCGCTTCCGCCAGCGCTGCGACCAGCCGCGCCAGATCATCGTGCGAAATGGTTTCATCCATGGCAATCGCCACGGCACCGGCATCCACGCGGCGCAGGTTGAAACCATGCTTGAGCGTCGCCGCCATCACGGCATCAGCGCGCGCACCGGCTTCCAGCGTGATGGTATCGAAGAACCCTCGATGCCTCAGCGTGAAGCCAAGCCGTGCAGCCGCATCACCCGCCAGCCGCGCTAGCAACCGCACGCGTTTGGCGATGCGCGTCAGCCCCTCCGGCCCATGCCACACCGCATACATGCCAGCCATGACGGCCAGCAGCACTTGCGCGGTGCAGATATTGGAAGTCGCCTTTTCACGGCGGATATGCTGTTCGCGCGTTTGCAGCGCCAAGCGCATTGCGGGCGCACCGGCAGCATCCACGGAAACACCCACAAGGCGCCCCGGCATCAGGCGCTTATGCGCATCCGTCACTGCCATGAAGGCAGCATGCGGCCCGCCATAACCCATCGGCACGCCAAAACGCTGCGCGCTGCCCACCACAACATCAGCGCCCATTTCGCCCGGCGGCTTCAACAGCGCCAGCGAAAGCGGATCAGCCGCGACAATCGCAAGCCCGCCAACCGCATGCACGGCAGCGATCTCGGCGGTCAGGTCACGCACTTCGCCGGTGGTGCCGGGATATTGCAGCACCAGCGCAAAGGGTCTTTCCGCTGCACAGGCTGCCGCAATGCCGGCCACTTCCGCCACCACCACGCGATAGCCAAGCGGCGCCGCGCGGGTTTCCACCACAGCTTTGGTTTGCGGGTGCAAATCAGCCGCCAGCACAATCGCATTGCTCTTGGTACGCGTTGCGGCATGTGTCAGCGCCATGGCCTCCGCCACCGCCGTTGCCTCATCCAGAAGCGACGCATTGGCCACCGGCAGCCCCGTAAGGTCCGTCACCATGGTCTGGAAATTCACCAGCGCTTCAAGGCGGCCTTGCGCAATCTCCGCCTGATAGGGCGTATAGGCCGTGTACCAGCCGGGATTTTCCAAAATATTGCGCAGGATTACCGGCGGCGTCAGCGTGCCATGATAGCCAAGCCCGATCAGGGATTTGATATCAGCGCGGTTCTGTTCGGCCAAGGCGCGCAATTCGCCAATTGCCTCAGCCTCACTCACGGCGGGCGGTAGGGCGGAAAGATCGGCTTCCAGAATGGCAGCAGGCACGGTGCGCGCGGCGAGTTCGATCAGGCTCTTTGCGCCTACCACGCGAAGCATTTCGGTGATGTCCGCCTCCGATGGGCCGATATGGCGCCGGTCAAAAGCGTAATGCGCTTCAAGCGCCATCAGTTCGGCGGCGCTCATGCCAAGCTATCCACAAAAGCGTGATAGGCGCCCTCATCCAACAATGCGGCGATTTCACCCGCATCGGCGGGTTCAATGCGGAAGAACCAACCACCTTGCGTCGGCTCGCGATTGACCAGGCCCGGATCGTCCGAAAGCGCCACATTCACTTCAATGATCTTGCCCGCAATCGGCGCATAGACATCGGACGCGGCCTTCACGCTTTCGACCACGGCGCAGGCCTCACCAGCCTCGACCACGTGGCCCACTTCCGGCAAATCCACAAACACAACATCACCCAGCGCATTCTGCGCGTGGTCGGTAATGCCAATGGTCGCGCCATCGCCATCGGTGCGGACCCACTCATGATCCTTGGAAAAGCGCATTTCAGTCATGGTGGCAGAGCCTTTCAGCGGGCGTAACGATGGGGGGTGAAGGGCATGGGCGCGACACGGGCGGGAACCGCCTTGCCGCGCACCATGAGATCGAGCGAGGTACCATCCTCGGCAAAGGGGCGCGCGACATAGCCCATGGCAATCGGTGCGCCAACGGAAGGACTAAATCCGCCCGAGGTCACCTTACCAATCATCGCGCCATCCGCGCCTGCAATGGGCGTATGGCCGCGCGCTGGCTGACGGCTTTCCGGGCGAACACCAACGCGAAGCCGCTTCGGCCCATTGGCCAATTCGTCGCGCACACGCTCAGCGCCGGGGAAATTCCATTCCATGCGGCGGCGCTTGCCAATGCTCCACACCAGGCCCGCTTCAACGGCGCTGGTGGTTTCATCAATATCGCTGCCGTAGAGGCAAAGCCCCGCCTCGAGTCTAAGCGAATCCCGCGCGCCAAGCCCCGCAGGCATCACGCCGGGAAGTGCGAGCAGGCGGCGCGCAAAGGCCTCCGCCTGCTCGGCAGGGACCGAGATTTCAACGCCATCCTCACCAGTATAACCACTGCGAGAAATAATCGCGTGCACGCCACCGATATCAAAGCTGCCAATGCCCATGAAGGAAAATGCCGCAAGCCCCGGCGCCAGCCTAGCCAATGCCGACACCGTGCCCGGCCCTTGCAGCGCGAGCAATGCGCGGTCCTCATGCCGATGCAGTGTCACACCTTGGGGCAAATGCGCCGCGATATGGCCAAAATCATGTTCCTTGCGGCTGGCATTCACCACCAGGAAAATCCGGTCGCCCAGATTGGCGAACATGAAATCATCAAGAATGCCGCCGCTTGGCGATGTCAGCAGCCCATAGCGCTGCCGGCCCGGCTTCAGCCCCGCAACATCGGCGGGTGTCAGTGCTTCCAAAGTCGCTGCCGCGCCTTCGCCGCGCAATTCTCCTTGCCCCATATGGGAGACATCGAACAACGCCGCGGCGCTCCGGCAATGCAAATGCTCCGCCATGATGCCGGCGGGGTATTGCACCGGCAGCGCATAACCAGCGAAACCCACCATCCGCCCGCCCAATTCGCGGTGCAGCGCGGCAAGCGGGGTTTCCGCCAGGGCTTCGGTTGGGGATTCGACCACGTAGCCTCCCGCCGCTTCGCGCGGCGAAATGGGTTCAACACGTGGCCCCCCTCTGTCTGATGACCTGAGAGAAAA
>Ga0194117_10006528_pt1 | contig 10202 bp, 8 predicted proteins | sample TA2MahsurfametaG_FD_160579 | JGI IMG/M metagenome (GOLD analysis project Ga0194117, IMG submission 160579) | Freshwater microbial communities from Lake Tanganyika, Tanzania - TA2015009 Mahale N1 surface | ecosystem: Environmental > Aquatic > Freshwater > Lake | place: Tanzania: Lake Tanganyika...
TGGCAACCTTTCTATTCTCGATCTCGAAAAAGAAAAAGTATTTTGGCAAGCTCAAGCCCACTCTAAAGTAGTGAATTGTGTGGATGGTGCAGGTAGTGAAGGCAATGGATATGGACCTTGTGAGATCTTCACTGGAGGTCGTGATGGTTCAGTACGTATTTGGGATCCCCGCCAAAAAGCCCCAGTCATTTCACTTGATCAAATGATTGTTCATCAACCCAAAAAAAAGTCAAAAATGAATTAAGCGAAAAAACATTTTTAATATTTCTGATGAATTTATTTTGATATAGGTGAAACTATTCTTTATTCTTTATTAGCTCAAAATATTTTTTCATAATTTTCAATAATCTCATCTTTATAAAATGTCAATCAATATGGCGGCTATTGATCTCTTACTTTGCACTATTATTGCAATTCTTCACCTCGTAGGGATCCCATTCATTAGTGACAATATTGGATATATAATCTTAGGCACTATGGTCATTCGTTTCGTCATAGGTAAAGCTTTAATTAATAAGACATGCTTTTTATGAAATAAAAAGATTTTTAACAAAAGCAACCTAATGAATAAAAAAGAGCTTAAACACCGAAGGATCTCTTTGATTCCAAAACAGCGTGATTAGAAACTTTATTCGCTTTAGACATACACTTATGATTATCATAAATAACAATATTTTCTTCTATAATCAGGCATGTAGGGCACTTCTCTCTTTTTTCAAAATTGTTTTGAAGTTAATAAAGTTTATAGTAAAATAATGTTCAAATTGAATTTTCTCTTCGTAGATTCAGTCATCATTCTCGTGTTCTTTGTTACTTTCTTCACTCCTTCTTTGCTATAATACATGTGGCACATTATCCTGACTCTTGGAGCCTTCCGTTTCCTTTTAGGTAAGTTTCCATCTAAATAGATATTTATGTTTCTAATTATAAAAACTAATAACATCCTTAGAGCAAGAAGCCGAGAGCAAACAAGCCTTCAGGATAGAATTATTGAAGGATCAATTAAATTGATCTGTTGTCTTTTATTTTACACTCACCCAATATTCAAAAATTAAAATTCAAATATGTCCTTCCTGAACTCATTAAATGGAACTCACTATTTGAATTTTTTATTGTTATGCTCTCCTTTCCAGATGAATTAATCTTCATATTTTGAATTTTACATGAAATACAAAAATCACTTTTTTTTCTCGTCAGAATCTTGATTTTATTCTTGGTACTCGTCTTCACAGATGGCTTACTTTTACTCTTATTTTCTCTATTTTTCTCTTTTTAAGTTTCTTAAAATATTTCTATTGATTTTTTCCTAGTTAATTTTTCTCAAATTTTACACATTTTTCAGCTATTTTTTGGCTCTTTCCATGTACATTTGATGACTATCAGTACTTAGCTATTTCCACATCCTTTGCAAGTGTTCTCTGATAGACACCTTTGGCAACTATAATTCTCTACTTAAAATTTATTACTTTTCCTTACAAAAAATACTCTATGCCCTGCGAAACACAACATCTTTCGAAAAGGAACTCCCCGGTGTTCCTTAATTTTATTGCACCTGGTGATATAGTGACTTAATATTGAAGTTATGTTTGATATTGTTTTTATTTTCGCTAAAATTTGAGGCGAGATTGTGATATATTTGATCCATTTTATTATCAAAGTACTCCCTTATTGTCTCTATCACGTATTCTGCACTTTGCTTTGATATATTTTCCAAGTTCGTCTGGATTCTTTTAAGACTCTGGCTTAACAGAACTGCTAGAGATGAATCGTTTGTTTTGATTTCCCTCAAGTTGCTTTTCCTTTAAACTTGACTCTAAAATTGATCATTATTTTCATAGTGTTCTGGAAAGTGCTCGATCATTTTGTTTAATTTTTACTTTCTCTATCTCTTTAAATGTGAATTTTTTTGCTGATCCAATCTATAGTTTTAATCTTACTATTTATAATTTTAATTTTTCTCTGGCTGTGTAAACCTTTCTGACCCAATTTCTTCTGAAGAAGATGCTTAATAGTTCTTATGGTTATTGTGTCTTCTTCTCTTTCTTTTTTATTGTACTTTTATTTTCTTGTATTCAGGAATGTTGATATTTTGGGACAATCTTTTACTTTATTTATTTTTTTCCCTTTAAATAAACTAATTTCTCTCTAACTTTTTTTATTTAAACTTTTTATTTGGCAAATTTTGATGCATTTTGCTGCAAAGTTAAAGCTTACCTTTTCGGGCACGTCTTAGATATTTTTAAGATTAATCATATGCGAAGTGTTGCCTATGGTCCCAACTACTCTCCAAATCTTTCCAAATTTCTTATATGTCTGATAAAGGGGATAGAAAGTGTTTATTTTCAATTTTCAACTGATAAATAGTTTCATCTATGAAGTAGTCTAAAATTAAATTGCCTTTCTTCGTCATTTTTATTTGTTCTGAATCGCAATTCTTTCTCACAAACAAGTAAAGATGTACAACATCTGAAAAGATAGTTTTAGTTTCCATTTCCATTTCTTAAGTTGTGTTTACTGAAGCATAAAATTAGAGATTTCTCTTGTTCTGAATTATAAAGTATAGCTTCTGCTTTGGTTCCTCTTTTAAAGTACTGCAATATAGTGGCTTTCGAATCGCTTTTGCTGAAATAAGCTCGTTTTCGCTCATTCGATCCTAAAATATTTCCTTTTAATCTTCGCTTCGAGAGTTCCTACTTTATTTTTAGGTGTTTTCCTTCAAAATAACTAGAACTGAGAAGTACTAGATGTCAAATATGAAAGGTGCTTTGATCATTGTATTGGCTTTTCGCTATCCAATTAGTTCAAAACATAGGTTTATATTTATAAATAATGTTGCACCTACTTGTTACAATCATTTTATATACAAATAATCCTAAACTTTTACCTGATGTAATTCTGAAGAGCAAATTAAAAAATAATACAAATCAATAGAGCGCGTTCAGAAGTTGCAGCTTTCTGAATACTGTATCAATTAATGGTTTTCCTTTCTTTGTCGCCTCTTTTGACTCGAGCTTGTCTATGTAACCATAAGCATTCTCCAGCCAGTCTGATTTTCTCTCAGTAATCACAACTTCAAAGTCCGATTTCATCGATGATTGTCGCTTGATTCTGGAAGGCTGTTCTTTCAGATAATCCTTGTATAGAGTTTTGCTGTCCAATTTTGGAAGAGACAGGGTCTTCTAAACGTTTCTCTCCTGCTTTTATGTCGGTTTTTTTATACAATTGACCTTTTCTTTTACAAACTTTAAGTTTTCTATTCCTTTGGTCCTCTCTTAGACTCTCGTTAGACTTAAACGATTGTTAGGCTGTTTTTAAGGATTTAGTGTTGATATGAATTTCGGCCTAAAGCAATCTTTTACATATTAGCTATAATCCTTTGCTTTTTTGATTATTTACATTTTAACTTCCTGCTTCTCCTCATCCTCCTCTCTCTTTATGTTCTATTCTCTTATTACTTTTTACAAAAAAAATCCAGTGTAGTGTCTTTCTTGTGTCCGATGTGCAGCCTTAAATGACTAAAACTGAGTGATCCATCTTTATTTCCTCTAATTAATTAACTATAAGTATGCTTTTTCGTGAGCCTCCATCTCTTTGCGAGATATTGTTGTCCTTTGTTTTCGAAGACTTTCTTCTTGAAATTTTCTTTCAGACTCCATTTTTTAGAGTTTTTTTTTCCTCATTTATTCTACTCTTTGAAATTTGTAAGATTAAGGTTTCATTTTTATAACTAAAAGCTGACACTTCTTTCTTTCATTTATTTCCTTTTCTTTGAGAGATTGATACTTTTATTTTTTTTACAGTACTTGACTTCTATTTCTTTGTTTCATTGTGTCAATCATTTTCGTTTTGTTTGCAATATCATAAAGTCTAAATCTGTTTATTTCTTCTTCTAGAGATTTGTCTTTCTCTTTGAGTTCGTCTTCGAATCGCTTTAGTTTTTTTAGACTCTGAAAAACATCTTACTTTTATTTTGGATTCATTTCTTAAAAGTGTGGCTGATTTCTTCTACTACTGTTTAGAAGAATACTAGCTTTTTTGGAGAGTAATTTTTTTTCTTCTTCAAGAACTCTACTCAAACTTTATTGATAGTTTTTCTTTTTCCACTCTAACTCGTACTTCTCTCGTAGGTATTTATCTTATTCAATCTCTTCCTTTTTGATGGTTAATTTCATGTTTTTTTTCCTAGAGACAGTAGTCTTGCCTTCTTAAATTTAATTCAAAATTTTTTGTAGATTTTTGTTGTATTGTTGTTCTATTTTTATAAATTTCTGCTTGTCTTTTACTTTTGATACAAAATACTAAAAAAATGGAGTGCCCTAACATTTCGTTACTGCCTACTTTATAGTTTCTAATGGTTTTTTTTGGGTTTCTTGGACGTTAGGAATGGACATAAACTTATTGTTTTCATTTTCGGGCGAATTAGGCAGAGGCTACATGTGTTATAAGTTTAGAATAAATTTAATAGTTCACAACTCTATTTAATTTTTTATTTGTTTTCTTTGTCTTCATAAACTATGGATAAAATAAAGTCTTCTCTTATCTTGAAATGTGCAAACTCTAGTTTAGTTCGATTGCTTTTTATTGTTGCAGATGATTATATTATTGAAGTTTGAAATAGTATCGTTAAATGAACAAATAAAATTCAATTGCCTGCGATAACTACATCTCCACAGATGTGGGAGACACTCTCAAGAGCTACTCCAGCAAATTCAAACAACTCAAACAGGCTAAAACCAGTAACAGCCACAAAGATGTACTCCCCATTAAGCTCTAGAGGGCTGCTATAATTCTCCAACGCTTTTGGAGGAACAGAATGATCCAAAGGAGAAAATTCTACTCACAGCTGTCGTAAGAAGTAGTGTTTCGAAATAACCTACTTTTGTTTTAAATCCAATCACTGAACAACCTGCTTCAAATATACACAAAAGATTGCAAAATGCGAGAATCACAGTTGAGCACTGAAGCTTCTTAAAAAATCGAAATTAAACAGAAAGAAAGTGGAATAATCATCAGAAAGTTAGTAGGCCTTAGTATGCTTATGGAAAAACGAAAAATATGTGAGGAAGACCAAAAAGTACTTTTGGAGGAGAAATTGTACTGGATTGCCAAAAGTAGAGAGCTTAATACTGAGAAGTATAAACTCAGGATGCTTTTAGGCACTGAGTTACAGGAAGAAGAATAGTAGTTTATGAGGCAGATAAAGCAGGAGAACTTGTGTCTGCTTCAGGTGAGCAGAAATCGGGGAGAGCTGGAGAAGCAAATGCGATAAAAACTTGTAGAGACATGCAAAATGAATTTTAGCCTATAAAGTAAGGACTGATCTTCGAATGCATTGAAAAATAGTATGAAGTATATCCATATAGAAATAGTATATAAGATAGACTCCATTATTATTATTACATGTCCAAGACTTTGCCACTTATCTACACTCTCCTACTTTTCCTTTCAGTCCACGCACAGGACTGCTTGTTCGTTTATAAAAGAGGACATTATTATAAGATGAAGGAGAAAATTTATTAAAAACAGAAAGGCTGCATAGTCTTTGAAAATCGATTATTAACTATCACACTTGGTTATTTTGACTAAAAACTTGATTAAATTTATAGATGGCTTCTCTTCTAGCCTGCAACTATCTCCTAGAACTCCGGTGGCTATCATTGAAACTTCGCTCAATTATCTACTCAACTGACGCATTCTGAGAGTGATCGCGTTTCAAACGTGAGCCTTTCCTCGTAAACTTCTTTTTCATATCTGTCTATCCTTTCTTCATTTTTTATAACATTTTTTCTAACTCGCTTCTCTCTTTTTGGTTTTAGTTGTAGAGTTCTTTCTACAGAATCCTTTAGTTTTTAAACTGTAAAGCCCTCGAAAATTTTCGTTATAAAGTGGGACTTTACTAACTACTGACGCCACTTCTTTTGTTGTGAGCAGCAGTTTTCCTCACAGGTGAATCTGTTTTAAATATAAGCCTCTATTTTGCTTTGAAGAATGATGTGAGACTGTCTTGGATTCCCTGTAGGATTTTGTTTTGGATTGTCTATTGATGAATGATTTTGAGTCGAGGCTCATGTTGTTTGCTGAAAAAAGTATCAATGAAAGTCTAAAACTCTTTGAGAAATGCCTCACACACTTATCCAAGTATTTGTGCTTACTTATCTATGTTAGTGATACTATTTCTAACGAAACTATTTTCGTCTCTATCTCGCGACATGTTATTACTCATAAAAGAAACATTTCTCATCATCCTTTTGGATAGTTGATCTGCAGAACTCTCTCCTTCTCTCAAACGTGACCTTTTTGTTTCATTCTTAGAAATGTTTAGTCCCACTTTTTCGAGTGATTTTAAAGTAAACTTCTTTTGGTTAGACAAACTTGAATTGCTTCGTAAGACCTTGAGGTGTGAGATGGGGTAGTTATTTGTGATTTTCTCTCCTCCCCAAACTACGAACTAACTCCATTTCATCGCAGATATCTTTTTAATATTATATCTCAACAAAAACATAGATGCATACTGTTTTCCAATTAAGCTGCTACACTAACTACTTTTTCGCAGAAAAATAGCGAATTTTCAGAAAGTATTTCTTATATTGTATTTTCTTTATTACTCAAATAATTTTGTAAGCCATAAGCAGATCTTCTTAGCTCGAAAATATTGAGAGAAACCCTTTCCTTTTGCAAGAATTGATTATAAAAATTGTTATAAATGAGTTTGATAAAATTAAAAAATCAAACTCAAATAAAGATACAAAACAGTATGCAAAACAATATTAGCAAAGATACCTTTACCTCTACTCCAGTTGGCTTGAATTCTACCTTCCCCACCACTCGATGGGCCTCCAACACCTTTGACATCCTTAAATTGTTCAACTTCCCAACTGACAATCAATGGCAATACACTTTTAGTGCCTCTAATAACAATACACGTGTTTTTCTAAACCATATTTTTCTTCGTGGAACTCGCGAACGTAAGACAAGCTATCGAACTTAGTAGATTTTACAGCTGTTCACAAAAATAGATTAGGCCTTTTTATGGTTGAAATGCAGTTCATAATAATTTAAAGTGCAACTAACTCACTCTAAACCATTTATCTGCCCAATTACTAACGCGTAGAGAATAAGATTGTATGGTTCTTATTGTGCAACTCGCGAAGTCAGCAATCCTTCCTTCAAAGTGGGAGTACTTTGGGCAAATCCAAATTCAAACGATTACCTTGACATGCGGCTACGTTTTAACATAGGATAGTTCAGTAACTAAAAGTACTTCTACTTGAAAGGAGCATCCACGATAGAGAGAGTTTGGAAATGGAATGTAGGAGGAATTGTAGTTTATGATTGGAAGAGAAGATTACTACAGAAAAACGATATAAAACTAGGTCTTTAAATAACAAACAACTCCTGGCTAGGTATGCAGCTTGAAAGCGAAGAATTTAGAAATTACAAACTCAATCCAACTCGTTTCAACAGTTTTTTCGACATTCTGCGCACCAGCTACATTTATCATTTCAATTACAACAAATGCACTGCAGGAGTATCAGTAAGAGTGCCCTTATTTAGGTCGAACAGAACATTTAAAATAACTATGAAGTCAAGAAGATTGAAGCTGTGATAGATTTCAATCCTAGTAGCTCGATTCCTCAGTGGACCAACTCTAAGGTCAGAGTTAGCAACAATTTGTAAGTGGCAGTAGCAGGCACTTTTGTGCTGCTAAACAAAATAAAAATCGAAGGCGGGCTTCTGTTCAATAAACTCAATTTCAAGCCTACGAACTTCGCATTTAACATTACTCTTGGTTAACAATGATAGCCGTCTTCTTATTTGTCGTACAAACTCTTTATGCACAGAACTATATAAATGTCATACTTCCCTCATCTCTTTCTTTGATGAAGAGCTGACCGCTGTTTTGATTATCTTTGAGGCTGCCTTTTGGAACTGTTTTAGCACTTTCCCATCACCAGAAATCAATTTTTACTCTGCTAAAAACATCTCGATGAACCTTTATACTATACTGTCTACGCAAGTTGACTGATGAAATTAACAGGCTGCGCCACCATTATTGATTTTTAAATCAAATCTTACAAAAAACTGCCTTTTCTTGTCTCTCCTTCTTGTTTTCCCAATGCGATTCTGTATATGTCCACCATCTCTCGCAATTTCCGTATTTTTTCATTCGACGTGTTTGCTTAAGTGAGCAAATTAAGGTCTACTTAGAGGGAATGTACATCTTTTACCCATTTCATAAAGTTGAGATTCGTTAGATCCCCAAACATATTCTTAGGACACAGTTCCCTCCATAAAGCAATGACTGCCTTTGCGCTTGGATAACTTTTTTCTTGGAGACTCCAACTATTGATTTCTGTTTTGATTGATCACCTCGATCTTTTACAACAGGAGACGGTCACTTGGGCTCACTTTCGGCATATTGCTCGTTCCCAAAATTATTTCGTTTAGAAAACGCAACATTACATCCTCTATTATAGATTTGTCTTCCTGTAATGTTTTTATTTTTTAGGTGATGATCCTCAAGAAATGATGGAAAGCTTATCCAATTTTACCCTCGTTGCAGTACAAATAGCGATTGCTAGATGGCTTAGTAGCTGCAAAGGAAGGGTATGCTATCAGATACTTGACCTCTTCCAAATTTGCAAAAATTGTAATCAGTTTTGAGACACTGTTGGCGTGACTAGTTCTCCCTGTAAAGATGTTTTCTTTGTGAATGCACTCGGCAATAGGCATAATGAGAATTTAATCTGCTAAGGACAACCTGTACTTGTATTTGTCGATATTTTCTTGTTCCTGGCCTTGTCCGACGTTCCGTGAGGCTTTAGAAGAAATACATAAATCTATTCTTAGACTTTCCAGTTTATGAATCAAAGTAAACTTATGGATGCGTTTTTTTTCTGTTTATTTTTGGTGTTTAAGTTGATTTTTAAGGCTCCTCAAATTACAATATACTTTCAGCAAAGAAAATTTAGTGTCTTCAAATAGCCGTATATTAATTACATCTCTGTCTTTCAAATCCTTTTTTAAATCCAGCAATAGCTGACTCTCAACTTCAGCTGATCTCTTCCCTAATAAGTAGATCAAATATCTTATCTTCATTTATAGTTGAGCAGATATCGCTGCGCCAGTGTGATACTGTCTGTTCTGAGTGACAAGCCCTTCAAAAATCTCAGCAAGTGAATTTCTCTGCTCACTACGTAACTCCCAAATATTTTGGGTCTCCACTAGTACTTGCTTGAGCATTTGCTTCAAAGTCTCCCCTCTATAAACTACAGTATAGTTTTTGTAATAGTCAGAACTGATCGACTCTTCGTACTTAAGTTCTGCCAATGAGGTGAACTGCATACCAGGCCGATCACGATTAAGCACTTGTAGGTTGTGGGAGATTTAAAATATTTTTACAGTCCTATTGATTACTCTTTCATTGATTTTGCTGAAGACTTCTTTGTGTGAATTGAGCAGAATGAGCAGATCTCTCAATTGCACGAGACTCAAGCAGCCTCCGTTGATTTTTATTTGTATTTGAGATGTAGATTGACTTAGATTGGCTTAAAAACATTTCATCCGCTCCTAGTTAATTTCAACTAGCTTGCTCGCAATTTTCACGATTCTAGGCAACTTGGATTACATAAACTCACCTGAAAACTATTTCAGTTCTAGACTTTGCAAAGCAAGTTCACCAGTGAATCCCCAATCCACTACTAAGTTATCTACAAACTGTAAAATATTTTCTCGAATATTCTGTGGTACTTAGTTATTAGTAATTATTTTGACGAACGGCTGCAAATAGAAATAACTGATAAGTGCCCAGATTTTGAGAAGACCACCTTTATTATATTAGTTAGGCGTGGCTAAAAGTCCTCTCAAAGGTATTTTGATTGAAGGCAGACACATAAGGGACTCTGCTTCTACTTTGTCAAGAAAAGTGTTAAGTAGTTTTTATGTTTGGTTCTTTTACAATTTTAACTTCTTGTTTATTCTGCTTTGCTATAACCTGGCTGTTTCCTCGACAAAGTGGGAATCTGTGTGTGTGTCTTCTTTGAGAAGTTCCATGATGGTCGGATTTGCAATTTGTTAGAAGTAATTGCAGTGCTCGATTTTTTACATATACAATTTCCAACTCGCCACTATCCTCTCCCTTTATCTCTGTGTTGTGGAGGAGCCAGACAAATCGCAACTAAGATTGTATATCAATCGCGGGG
>Ga0194117_10006531_pt1 | contig 10199 bp, 6 predicted proteins | sample TA2MahsurfametaG_FD_160579 | JGI IMG/M metagenome (GOLD analysis project Ga0194117, IMG submission 160579) | Freshwater microbial communities from Lake Tanganyika, Tanzania - TA2015009 Mahale N1 surface | ecosystem: Environmental > Aquatic > Freshwater > Lake | place: Tanzania: Lake Tanganyika...
CCCCGATAGATGCTTGATTCCTGCTTGCTTTTGATCCAGACATGTACACCATTATTATAAATTACATTAATATTTTATTTTTTTTAAATGCTTAATTTAATCTAAATATTTCCACATAAACACTCCGGCTGTTTTTCTAAAGTTATTTATAACACCCCATATATTATTTTTATGGATATTTACTTTTCTAGATGCTTCTGCTATACTATTATGTGTTTGAATTAAATTCATATCTAAGTCATATCTTATAAAAACTATTTAAAGCTAAATCAATATACTATATAAATGTCAGAAATCAAACAAGCACACGACGACGATTTAATTAAAACGGAGGACGGATTGGTATTCAATCCTTATAATCCTCTAAATGTTAAGATTACATTGAGCGAAGTTCAATCTATTCTTTCCAAATATGGTTTGCCTCCAACCGTCCGTAAATTGGAGTTATATCAGCGCGCGTTTGTCCATCGTTCTTACACGAAACGTCCTCAATATGAGAACGCCGAACAAAATATTACTATTGTTGAACGTCCTCCAGATTGTCTTCCTCTTAGTAGCAAATCTAACGAACGTTTGGAGTTTTTAGGTGACGGTGTACTAGAGTGCGTAACAAAATTATATTTGTATAAACGTTTTCCTAAAGAAAATGAAGGGTTTATGACCGAAAAGAAAATCGCCATTGTAAAGAATGAGGCAATCGGAAAAATCGCATTAGAAATGGGACTGCATAAATGGCTTATTATTTCAAAACATGCTGAAGAAAAAAAGATCAGGACAAATCTAAAAAAACTTGGTTGTTTATTTGAGTCATTTATTGGTGCATTGTTCCTTAATTTTGAAACACATAGCTCGCAATCAGAAGATATTTGTGACGATGAAAGCCCTGGATTCAAAATGGCTAAGAAATTCATCAACCGTATTTTCGAGACACATATTGACTGGGTTGCTCTTATACAAAATGACGACAATTATAAAAATATTTTACAGGTTAAAATCCAGAAGGAATTCAAGGTCACACCACATTATTTGGAAATGGAACATGACCCTGAACTTGGCTATAAAATGGGTGTTTATTTGTGCTTAGGCCAACCGATTTTTCATTTAACTCATGCAAACTCTGTGGATATTTCATTTTTTAAGAACTTTAAGTCTATTCATGATTATGTAGAACAAAATACAAAGGTTCTTATTTATATGGGAGAGGGACAACATAAAATCAAGAGAAAGGCTGAGCAGATAGCATGTAACGAAGCTATTAAAACTATCGAGACACTATTTAGTAGTGATGATAAAGAAATTTAATATTTTCTCTTTGTTTTTCTTAATTTCTTATTTTTTCTATTTTTACTTGTTCTTCTTGTTCTTATATTCCTTTTTGTTCTTATATTCCTTCTTGTTGTACCACCACTTTCGTTTGCACTTATAAATTGAATTTTGAATATGAGGTCATTTACTCCTAATTTATTTTCCAAGTCATTTAATTCAAATGCTCTTTCTTCTAATGGAACCATTTTATTCTCTCCAGTTTGTTGATATAAATGAAAAATATAACGGTGTTTACCAGTTTTCGGTGGTGGTGCAGGACCCTTATATGGAATTATAATATTACCAGTTTTCATATTATTATTACTAATATTCGCTATTGTCCAATGAATATAAGTTCCATTTATAGCATCTGGATCATAAAGAACTAACGTATATAATTTATTTGCATCAATATTTAATTTAATTTCAGGTTTAACTTCAGTTTCATATATACTTAAAAATTGATTATTTTTTATTATTTTTCCATTTTATAATATTAAAATACTTTTATTCGTATATAAAATAAATTATTAAAATATACAATATATATAATGTCTAAGTATTTTCAAATTGACTTATCGGAAATAAGCGCTGGATTAACTCATCAAATAGGTAATTTTATGAGAATACTACTTTACTGTAACAATTATAATTATATTTTAATTGCACCAATATTCAAATTACATGGTATACATAATAATGGTAAACATATTCTTACTAATCTAAGTGATTATATTGATTTTAAAACAATAATAGTTAATAATAAAAGCTTAGAAATTGTTTTTAGTAACGAAAATATTAAAAATGAAGATATAATTAATGTGGAAGCAAAAACATATATTTCTGGATTACTAGTAAATGATGATATGTTTAAGAATTTAGAATGTTTTTCTATAAAGTTTTCTTACAATGAAAATATATTAAATATTAGCAAAGAAATATCAAAACAATTGGGTGATTATTTATGTATTCATGTGAGAAGAACTGATAGGATGACAACGGAAGAAATAAATAGAGATACTTCACCGGATAATATTTTACAAAAAATAAAAAAATATAATAATAAAACTGTTTATATTATGACAGATGAAAAAATTTCATTTTTTGATAAATTAAAAGAGCAAAAATATTATAGTATTTATTTTTTTTCTGATTTTGAAATTTTAAAAAAAATCAAAGAACAAGATAATTATATGTTATTTTGTATTGAAAATGAAATATGTAATCTAGCTAATAAACGTATATCTACATGGAAAACAACTAACGTAAATAAATATATTGATTATTTATCAGAAACTTTTGGATATCAGTGAAATGAACCTTTGTGATTTTATTAATTTTAACATTTATTTTATTACGTTATTTATTTTTTCATATATATTAGATTTCTACTCTTTTATATAGTATTTTAATTGACTATAATTTATTCAAGTCAGTTAGATTACGGATAATAAGGATTATTATATAATAATTTATTATTAGTCATTTGAATTGTTTTTCTAATTTTTTTGGATTTAACAAAAACAATTTTTCTATAATAACTAAACAATTTTTGTATAGTTAAATTATACAAAAATTGATGTTTTACACCCTTGAAGATTTGCGAAACACATTAGCCTTGTGAAATGAGACAACATTTCAAATCTTTTCCCACATAGGAAGAACGGGGGTGAAATTTATAACAAGGCACACCCTAAAGGGTGTCGTTTCACAAGGCTTTCCAGTCAGAAGGGCATAAGGCAGAGACTGCTTTAAAAATCTTCACTGGTTTAAATGTAAATATATATATATATAGATTTAAAATATAGTTTCTAAATAATTAATTCCAAATGAAGAAAAAAATATAAAATCTTCTTTATAAAATTCATATATCTTATTTTTAAGATCTTCATTATAAAAATATTTAATGTCAACATCATTAAAATAATATTCACTGATATCTAAATTATAAACAAATTTATCAAGTGAGTTATAATATTTTATTCGTTCATGACCACATTTTCTATTTAAAATTGTCTCTGGAATGGGTTTTTTGTATAAATTTTCAATAAAGGTATAATCAATTTTTTCTATATCATAAAATTTTATGCATTTACTTTTCAATATTTTTTCAAAATTAAAGCATTCAGTTGTTTGTGGTGTAAAATGATGTTTATTTATCATAATCCAGTCTTTTTTTAATAATTCCTCTACAAACATTGTAAATGTTATTTTGTCATATTTCCATAAATTTCTAAATTGTCCCTTTTCTGAATATTTTTCTAAAAAACCTGAAATAATTCTTTTATACGGATTTTTAGAAATAATTATAATAGTATAATTATCAAGATTATCAGGTAAACAATTATAATCTGAATCAATATGAATTTTATTATTTTCACAATATAAAATATCATCTTTTAAAAATCTAAAAATATTTTTTATATGAGAGCAACCACATTTAGCAGACCAACCAAATAATACTTTATTTTTATCATCAATTAAAAAATACATTTTATATAATTATATTATATAATTATATAAATAAACTAACTATTTATTCTTAATTAACATTAAAATATATGGATCTATTCTCTAAATAAATGTATTTACACCCTTGAAGATTTGAAATGGGACAGCATTTCAAATCTTTTCAGATGAACTGGGTGAAATTTATAACAATAGCACCCTAAAGGGTGTCATTTTAAATCTTCGCTGGTTTAAATTACAATATTACAGAATTCTTATTAATCGTAAACTTTATTATTTTATAAGATATGTATTAACTTACAAGATCTAGATTATCACTATTTAGAAATTCATTCCATGATAAAAAATTATTATAATTTATTTTATTTATAAAATCTTCAATAGTATTTTTTCTTAAACCATATAAAAAATTATGTGTTAATTTATTGTTTCCTTCATAAAGTTTCATCCATTGTTCATTTATTTTAGATTGATCCTTGTTAATAATTTCACTTACCGATAAATTATTTTGGATATGGTAAGATATTATATCTTCATATAAATTATAACATTTATAATCAGAATTTTTTAATTTATAATTTAAAAAACTATCACAAAACATAGTTCCTATGCACATAAAATTATCAATACTGTATTTCATAGGTGAAATAAATATCCATGAATCTTGAGAAAAAATATTTACTTTGTTATTAAATTCTTTAAAATGTATTATTTTGAACCCATTTATAGCTTTATTATATCTACTTAAAGAAATAAAATCATCTTCATGTAAGTATATCAATTTACTCAATGTATTATTATATATGATATCAGAATTTCCAATAATGGTATTTCCAGTTATATTTTTGTTGCAATAATCGAATAATTGATTATATGTTGGTCGATGTGTTATATTTACTATTTTTATTTTTACATCAAAATTGAATAACTTTGTGTCAATTAATTTTATTATTATATCATATAGAAAATTATTATTATCTGGATTTTCATATAATATATTAATATTTGAAATATAATTGTTTAAGCAATTATTTTTTAAACAAAATATTAATTCCAAACATCTTTCTATATTAGTTTCATTATAAAGAGTTATAACTAAATCATTTCGTTGTATAATATTATTATTCATATTATTATTATCAAAAAATAGTATATTAAATAATCTAATTTTATCTTTTGTATTTACAATTTTATAATTATTTACAAAATAGTCAAAATAAATGTAATAATTTACTGAAGTTGTTAACCAAAATCCATTATAAGTTATTTTACATATTTTTTCAAATATATCGAACCTACAAATAGAATAAGTATCATTTTTCAAATAGTTTAAGTTTGTTTCATAATATTTAATATTATTCAAATCTACTTTTACTTTACAATATTTATGTAATACATCTGTTATAGTAAATAAATTTACAATGTCTATTTCTTTTGTTATTTTATTTTCAGTTTCTAATAATATTTTGTTATAAATAACAAGAGGACTTATGTTTACTATATTTTTAATATTAAAACCAAAAAAATCTACAATATTTGTTACCAATTTATTTTGATTTATAATTGTATTTTCATTTTCATTATGCAATAAATATTTATTTTCAATGAATATTACTTTTTTGTTGTATGAATGTCTCTCTTTTATATCACTATCATCCCATCCATAAAGTAAAATATCTTTGTTAAAATAACCTTTTTTTTTAAGTAATGTTTTTGTTGTAAAAAAAATTCCGTTTAAATGTTTTTCATTTTCATTAGTTGCTTTTGACCAATCGTAATGTATAAAATATTCGTTAAAATCATAATTTAAATATTCCTTTAAAAACTCAAAAGAATTTTTAATTACTACATCAGCGTCTAATTTTAAGATGATTTCATTTTTACAAAAATAAAAACCAATATTACAAGCATAAGTTATTATAAATTGAATATTCGTGGTAACTTCAATTATATTTATTTTGTGAAAATACTTCGGGTTAATATTATTTTCCAAATATTCTTTTAAATTATTATCTGAATTAAAATCAACAATAACTATATCATCAATTATATCATTATGAATATATGATGTAATAGAATTAACTAAATTTATTTCTCTATTTTTACAAGTTTGCATAACCGAAACATGTGGTAGTTTATGTTTTACAAAATCCTTGCTTAATATATTAATAGTGGTATTTTTTTGGAAATGAATAACTAATTCAGTAAATGAACTCCAAAATGAACCATAAAATTTTTCACATTTAGCCAATATATATAAATCAGCAACGGCATAGTATAATTGTTCTAAGGTCCTGTCAAAAACATTTCTTTTTGTAAATTTTATTTTTTCATTCCCATAAATATTAATAAGTTTTTGATAATTAATTTCTAAATCTGTAGCTATATAAAAACATGCATTAGGATTTAAATATAGTTCATTATTTATTTGATCTATAAAATTATCCAGGGATGATAATTTTCTATATTTATACATTAATTCTCTTTGTTCAATAGTCCAGTTATTACCATCTTCAGATTTATCAGTTTGGTAATCTTCACCCCCATTTTCTCTAATATGCATTCCAATACAATTAGAATAGTCATATAAATTAATAATTTTTTGAATTATACTTACTGGTGTCAAGTTATATAAAAATTCTTTAAAATATGTGTACGCGTCCTTATGATTTAATACACAATGACTTTCAATATATATATTTTTAGATATATCTGTCTTTATATATTTATATGGTTCTTCTAAATAATTATATTTATCAAAATTATAGTCTAATATATTTATTGATGATAATGAATTTATAATATTAAATTTGTTTTCATATAAATCTGAAAGGGTACATTCACAGTGAAAATCGGGTTCCCATAAAATATAAAGTTCAAAATTAGCGGCTTTAGCTATGCTATAAGCTGAAGCTAGTGATCGTAGTTTATTACCTAATCCATGTAATGGTTTAATAATTAATAATCTTTTATTATTTATATCTGACAATAATTCTGTATTAATATCATTTATCTGCTGTGTCACTTGATTTGTATTTAATTCTAATGGTATATTTTCTATAATAGTTTTTTCAATATTATTTTCATCTTTTTGTATTTGTTCAATGACAATATTATTTACATTATATTCTTCTGGAATATTATTTATATGTTTTGATTGATATTGAATTATCCTAGGCTCATATTTCAAGACTAATTCCTTTAAAACATTAATATTATTTCGCATTCTTCTATGCAACTGATTTTCGTTTACATAAAATCCAACTAAATAGTCTGTTTGTTTAAATAAATATTCTTTCGACCCAGCTTTTAACCAAACTGCAAAATCAGCATATGTACCATATTTTTCTTGATCAAAATAATTATTATCTTCATGTATTATATTTTTTTTCCATATTGGCGAACAATTACAAATATTATTTGTTTGAAGTTTATATTTATTATTGAATTGAAACATATCTTTCGATGTAAAATAAGTATTAATATTTTTTATAACAACATTACCATTTTCATCAATGTTATATTTATTACCAAACCAAGTTATTAAAGGTTGTTTATTAATTAATAATTCATAATCTATTATTTCTGATGTTGGAATATATTTTGGCGTAACTAATGAAATATTTGGTTCGAAATTAATTAATTGTGAATAAGCCCAATTAGGACCTCTAATATCATCAGGATTCATATTTGAAACAAGATAAGTATCTGACATTTGAATGCATTTGTTCCACATTTTGTAAAGCCCATAATCATGATTTTCATCAATAATTTTTATGTTATTATATTTTTGCAAAGAATTTACTTTATTATTTGTATAATTGTTATTTGAAAAGGGTAAATTTATCAAAATAAATTTCATATTATCAAAAATAGTTTGCGACAAAATATCATTTACTAAATTATCAATGAATAAATCACACTTATATAAAACGGAAAAACACGTTAAAATTTTAAATGTAGATATATCAAATAATGTATAACTGTCTATAGTTTCTTTAATCATAAGATTTCCATTTTTTTCAGTATTAAATTGTTTTAATGATAATTCTGTATTTAACTTGCTTTTGTCATGTGATTTATTTATAAAATATATGTTTTTTAGATCTAAATTTATATGTACATATTTAATATTCAAATTTATTACTTTTAATAATAAACTTATATTACTGTCCGTTCTATTAAAAAAACAATTTTCATTATATCCACCAATATCTATGAATGTGGATTTTTTTAAACATATGCGACCAGTTGTTTCATTCCATATTAAATTTTTATTATGGCAACTATTACATAAATTAAAATCCATCAATGACATACGCAATATTTGTGGATCAATATTATTTTGATGTATTATAATATTTTCACCATGTAATTCAATTGATTTTTTCAAATTACTATATTCATTTCCATCCAAATAATTATCACAATCTAAATTATATATATATTCTCCATTTGCAAACATAAACGATATATTTTTAAATGATGCAACGTTGATTTTGTGTAGTGGTTTATTTCTTACGTAATATTTTAATTTACCACTTTTCATCTCATCGTATAAATGAACAGTTAAATACTCTATAATATTATCATTATCATTTTGAGAAAAATTAACTAAAATAAATTCAACATCATCATTTGTTTTATATTTTTTAATATTATGATAATATGTGTATTTAAATTCTTCCAATTCATCTATACATGTTGTAACAAATGTTAATAACCCACCTCTATTAATATTTTTCATAGTATATATTAATCCTAAAAATAATTTGAAATTTTTACTTAATATATTTAATTTTATTGGATATGTGTTTATATCTTTATGGAATATTATATATAAATTATTCGATATATATATATATATAAATTGAACTTATTATATCTTACACCTTTGGAGAATTAAAACGCTGACTTGTCGGCGTGATATAAGTCACAAAGTAACTGTTACCAAGGTCTTACCGATGGTGTAAAAATTTTTATAAATTGATATGTAAAATTATAAAAATTTATATATTTAAATTATATAAGCAATGAATCATTTAGAACAACTAAAACAACAATTAATGGTAAAACCTAATATCCAAGAAAGAGAAAGAGTAGCTGTTGTTATAAAAGGAGATAAAAAACCTAAAAAAATAATGGCTCATATAGAGAAAACGCAAATAGAAAAAAATATTGGTGAAGAACTAGAAGAACAAGAGGATAAAGATATAATAGAAGAGCAAGAGGAAAAAGATATAATAGAAGAAAAAGAACCTACAGGACGTCCTATAATTATCGATAAAACAGACATCGGTTATGATAGACAAGCTTTGTTGAAAAAATTAGCAGAAAATAAGAAAACAATGGTAACAATGAAACCTATTATTGAAATGGAACAAAAAATAGTTGAACCTCCTGCACCTACAACCGTTGTTGTTAAAAAAGCTAAAAAAATAGAGATTAAGAAACCACTAATTATTGAAGATGAAGAGGAACAACCACTTGAACAAGGTAAAGCGGAAGAAGGTAAAGTGGAAGAGGAAGAAGAATTTATTTTAAAACCAAAAAAGAAGGTTGAGTTTAAAGAAGAAGTACAAGAAGTTATACCTGTTATTCCTCCAAAAGAAAAGAAAAGAAAAACAGAAAAGCCTGAAAAGGGTATCGCTAAATTAGGTCCAGAAGTAGTTGTCGAAATGGGTGACACTGAAATAACGGGTCGTATACCTAAGAGATTGCCTCCAGTTAATATTAAAGTTGGAAGTTATATAATGAATAATAGAGAGATTTTCGTGAATTTTATTAACTCACTCTTTGAACCATATAAAAGAGAATTAGCAGAAAATAAAGAAAATATTTCATGTGATACAATCGGCAAAACTTCCTCTGATTTCTCTCTATTAACCCATCAAAAGATTGTTAGAGATTATATGAATCTCTATACACCTTATCGTGGTCTACTTTTATATCATGGTTTAGGTTCAGGTAAAACGTGTACAAGTATTGCTATTGCTGAAGGAATGAAAGATTCAAAGAGTATAATTATTATGACACCAGCTTCTTTACGTGCAAACTATGTTGGCGAATTGAAAAAATGCGGTGACCTATTATATAAGAAAAATCAGTTTTGGGAATGGATTTCTATTGAGCAAAACCCAGATACGCTTACAACCATGTCAGCTATATTAAATTTGCCTCAAGAATATATACGCAAGCATGGGGGTGCATTTTTTGTTAATATTAAAAAACAGTCCAATTATGATGAATTAAGTGATACGAGCAAACAAGTTCTAGAAGAACAATTAAACGAAATGATAAAACAAAAATATCAATTCATAAATTATAACGGTTTACGTGAGAAGCGACTAGGAGAGATGACTAGTGGATACACTAAGAATATCTTTGATAATAGTGTTGTCATTATTGATGAAGCCCATAATTTT
>Ga0194117_10006535_pt1 | contig 10196 bp, 10 predicted proteins | sample TA2MahsurfametaG_FD_160579 | JGI IMG/M metagenome (GOLD analysis project Ga0194117, IMG submission 160579) | Freshwater microbial communities from Lake Tanganyika, Tanzania - TA2015009 Mahale N1 surface | ecosystem: Environmental > Aquatic > Freshwater > Lake | place: Tanzania: Lake Tanganyika...
CGATTTTACATTTGGCTTGGTGCTTACTCATTCTCTATTTGTTTGGGCATCAATCCATCTTTGCTGATATGAGGTACACCTTAAAGTTAATCTTCCTTAACAGTTTTATTATCTTTTGCTTGAGGTTTCACAGTTTGTAAATCGAAGCAGGCGAAAATACAAAATAAGCTCTAATGACGTAACTGTGTCATCATTACTTGTTTTAGTTGTACGTTCTTCAGATGCTGCTATAAATTATCGAGAAGAGTCTCTATGACTGCGTGTGCAAGCGCAGTGGAGGTCAAAGTTTACATTATAAACTTCTTTAATAAAATTAATGAGATGAGACATATCATTTATAAACATTAATCCTCAGAGCTAGTTGTAATTGCTATGCTATAAAAGATAGGCAGTCAAAATGTTGTGTTTATTGAGATCTAGGAAGTTGTTCTTGCCCATTATCAGCGCAGACTACACCAACCTATCCTAAGTGTTTAACGAACCACTGTACCTCCATCTCGTTGCCATCAATTTGAAATGAGTCTACACCTGTTTGTAACATTGAGGCAAATTTTACAACTCCGTCAACTTGGCGTCATTTAGTATACTCTCAAGGATATCAAAGTCTTTTCTACCTATTTTGAGAGGCTCTCGTGAACATAAATTGAGGTATTTTTAAATACTTTCGATGATGATAGCTTCCTCTCCTAGAGTAAGTGCCCTCGCTTTGCCAGTCCCAAAAATACTCTTGAATCCCTATTAAATTTCGTTGAGGGGATAGATGCGAGCAAAGGAATAAGGTATTTATACTTCTTAGTCTGCTACAGGCAAGTAAATCTATGATTTGTCTTAGTGATTGAGGCAATCTTTCCATAGATGGATTAACTTAGGATTTACTGTTCTTTCGCTGCCAAATACGTGCTTGTAAACAATTTCGCTTTGTCCTAAAATGTAATCATATAGTCTGAATTCAGGGCTTCTAATTTTTGAATGTTTGTCTAAAGCAAGTTATTATGGATTTGAAGCAATCTCGAAAAGTTCACTGTTCACTGAGTTCATTTTGTTTTTTTGGTTCTGAGTTTGCTTACGTTTCTGCACACCTGCTGTAAGTGGGTTGTTTGGAGTGACTTCTCTATTGTTGAGGAAACTGCTTAGTCCTAAGTTGTTGGAGTGATCAGTTTCACTTTTTGTTGACTATTGATGCATGAACTTGATATGTTGTTTGGCAGTGGTTAGTAGTTTGGGTTCTTCGATGATATCTGAGTTGTTTGGATGTTGTCGGTTGGTGATCTTTCTGTTTTTGTGACCCAGTCCAGGTAATAAGACTGGTTGTCTTTATGGGTTGCTAAGATTTCTGATTTCTGCATAATCAAGTACTTTGGTTTTATAGACTTGATTTTGCTTGGGTTGTTATTTTTAGTGGGCTTATGTTTCGACTTTGCTTGACATTATTAATTTTATTTTATACATTAAACGATTTAGTAGGATATCTATCATTAAAACCATTATTGATCCGTAACAAACTCTCTCTTTTTCTTCACTGATCGTGAGTTGCGTGGGTTTGATTTCTCACTAATTCTATTTGTTGTATTTGTTGAACTCAAACTCCTCTTTTTTGATACAACTACCTATTTATGAATCACATTATCAAAAAACACCTATTATATTGCCTTTGTTTCCCTCTAGTATTTATTACCGAAAATTTGTTGCCATTGTGAACTCTGTTTGGACAAATTCGCCACTCTCTCGTAAAGCTCATGATTCTATTTATGCCAATCTTACATGTTCTTATAGTTTCTGCAACATTTTTATCACCAACTCACCTCTCTCCTCCATAAAAGTAGGCCAAGATTCTTCAAGATTTACATATGATACGAAGTTTTGGGTTACCGCGATTGTATCTTCGAGGTTGAGAACTGCATGCCACATCCCTCCAGGTACAAATACAGTCTATCCTGACTTCTGGATGAACTACCTAACTCCTAATTGCTGACCTTTATATTTCTATTTGATCTGAGGCAGTATTTTGAGGAAATAGTCTATAGGCTAATCCGTTTCATTCTATTTCTTGAACTCTTTGCCAGTTACGATGTGTTCTGGTACTTTTCCATCAAAAAGAACCCATCGTTTGCACCCGTGTAATGATGTATTCCAAGCGCAGGTCAAAATAGGATCGACATGCACTCCTGAACCTGACCTTTACGGACCGATCAGCAACCTGAATAATCATGTAGTTACCACTTAAAAGCAGGCCTGTCATCAGGATTGAGTAGTTCCAGCAGATTTTCTCTGAAAATTTATGCAACTTCATAGTGCTCAGTTATTTGCTGTGTTAGTTTGTTGTTGGGTGTGATATCCTAAAAAAGATAGAGTGGACTGTCATCTGTATTGTTAGCCAAGTAATTCATGAAAACATTGAAGTTCATTCTGATTTTGTTGCCATCATCGTCTTCTCCGACTTTGAACTTGGAGCATCCAAATCTACTCGCTAGGTTGCTATAGCTCCAAAATTATTTGTTTTTCCATCCATCCGTGCAACCTACATCAAAATACAGTCACCAGTTATAATAATTGGCACTTTATGTCTGATACATCGCTACTCAAAAACACCCTTTTACAGATTTGAAAGCTCAACTCTTTAGATTTACTCCTAGCAAACTGTGAGTTGCTGGATAGCTTTGGTCCGAAAATAGCCATTTTTGTCCCACTCATTAATCTTTTTTAATCATATTTTACATTGAGGTTAGGTCTTTACCTTTTCTTCGCCTCATTTATCACTATCAAGTCGTCCTCTGCTATCTCTTTCTTCTAAAACAACTCAACCTTTTTCAATATCTCTACTTTATTTTGATTCTACTCTCCTTTGTTATACTAATTCATCACTTCGAGATAGTAAATAAACATTCATCACTTCGAGATAGTAAATAAACAATACATAATACATAATACACTCACATCACATCAGAATTCACTCTCGATTTTCAGAACAGAGTTTGTTGAAATTCGACTTGATACTTGCCGTGAACTCAAAGATTTAGCTGTCACCGTGCTCTTTAGAGAAATTTGGTCACAACTCAACTTAGGCGCCTCTAAAAATTTCTAGTTTTACAGCCACTCCTTTTTCTCCTTTCTGATGAGATAGGTTTTCAATAAATTCAAACTAAGGGGTTCAGCTTGTGTCACTCTGGACTCATTGGCATTGACATTCATGGTTTTGGATGGTATGAGTAGCCCTTTTTGTATGAAGGCAGCTTTGTTGGTGATTTTGGGATCAAGCATAATGATTTCTTCCTTCTTGTTTCTATACTTTTCGAACACCTGCTGCTTAACTTTAAGGTACTCCTCATTGAATGGTTCCGATGGATCAAAGTACCCCTTTGTGTTGAAACCCACGGGTTTAATATTTTCATCAGCTGCGTTCGTATGTTTTTTCTGCACTGTTTTGCTGGGTTTGTTTTGCACTGGTCTGCTTCTAATCATCGTCTGAAATAATTATAAAGTCTATTACACTTAAAAATTATTAATAATCCTTAACTGCACATGCATAAGCAAATACACATAGACTCTGATGCAGATTTGGATATGGATAGAATAAGTATAAAGTATAATCACACTTCATACTTACTGTAGATGATAAGCGGAACGATCAGTGGACCTGCACCTAGTTTGGGTAATATGAACTAAAAATCCATCTTTTAGAGGCGGATCAGCAATCTGGAGTAGTCATCCATCTCACTTTTATTACAATCTAAGTTTTCTTATTTCTCTATCTAGCTCATTATGACTGATCTCGCCTTCAACTTGTCAGCACTCTACTATGTTTGGCTGACCCTTTTCTAACGCTTAGACAATCTTATAATCGATGAATGGTAACTCATTTCCTATATTTCATTTTTTTCTGCTTAGTTCTCACTTGCAAGCAGTTGCGACAAAGTGATGAAGGAATCTGGATTTTCCGAAGGTTTCACTTCTGAAGGTGCAGTAGTGAAGTCTTATCTTTTTTTACTGTGGTCATCTGATACTTTTTTGATGAGTTCTTCTGGATTGGTGGCAGTTGACTAGAGGCTGATTCTTTGGTTTAACGGTTCATAGCATTCGACATATTTGTGGGCTTTGTCGGGTAACTGTTCGGTTCGTGAGTTGGATGTTTTCAAAATGCATGAGCCCATTATTTAATTTTAAGATTATAATTCTTGAATATTAAGAAGATGTCCTATCTTCCTCTCCTTTATATAACATAAAAACTTAAAATGAAACATATTCTGTATTTATCATTTTATTAGTTTATAATACTTTATTTCATTAGCTCTGCTTATTTATCACTCAATACCTTTAAAACTCACAAATTCACGCTTTTGCAATGTAGTTGAGATGATCGCCTCCCCTTACTAAGCGATAGACATTTTTGAATGTACTGTTTCATACCGGCCAATTTATACTCCACTCGAGTTGAACTTCTTTTTTATAATTGAATTAGATGAATAAAAAAATTACTGAGCTAAGACTTCAGAAGGAAGAACTGTCACTCGAAAAATAACCTCATCAGCAGGCACTAGTCACACGCACTGACCTCCTTAACTTCCACTTCTGCCTCTTTGGACTCGAAGAAGATTTCGCTAAAGGTTTCTACCATGGTGTCCTTGAACTGCCAGAGGACTATCCTTTTTCCCCTCCCAAGATCAGATTCTTGACATAAAATGGGCGTTTCGAAGTGGGCAAGCCGATTTGCACAACCTTCACTCATTACCACAAGTAAACTTGGAGTTCTTCTTGGAATATTCGTACCATTCTGACAGGTCTCATTTCATTTATCTACACTAATGAGAAAGGGATAGGAGGGATTTTCGATACCGTTTCACGTCGTAGGATTTTGGCAAAATAGAGCTTAGCAAATAATTTAGGCAATCCATTCTTCGTGCAGATTTTTAAATAAAAGCTAATTTCGAGAGCAATTGTTACTTAGAAAGAGATCTAGCAAATTATCAAACGAAGTACATAGAAAGACACCAAATTTAACAAACTCAAAAAATAGAACCTCACCTCTTCGTAGTATAGAGATGAGTAACAGTAGGATAGTGTGGAAAAGGAAAATGGCTCAGTCTTAATAAAAGTTGAGGAAGTCTAGTCTAAGGGAGCTATAGAAGGAAAAGCAGCCTCTGAAGAAAACAACATTGAAGAAGTGATGGAGTAGAGGAAAAAGGTTCACTTAGAGGAAAAAGCAATCACTCAATTTCTACAGCACACTAAAACAGTCCCTGACAAAGGGAGGCAAGGAAAATGATTTTATTACTTTTAAACACAAATCTCTCTATGAAGACTTCTAATTTTGTGATCTTACAAGTTTGGACTTTAAAAGTTCATTAAGAGTGAGCTTAAAGATTAATATTATAGTATTTAAATAATTTTTGAAAAATGTTTAACATGGGAGGACTCGGTGGCCTTTCAGGCCTTGGCGGAATGGGCAGAGGTCAAGCTAATCCAGAAGCCACTAACAAACCAGATACATCAGAACAAATCTACATCTCTTCGCTAGCCCTACTCAAAATGCTCAAACACGCAAGAGCAGGCGTTCCTCTGTAAGTCATGGGTCTGCTGATCGGTTAGGTCATTGATGACTATGCTATCAAAGTAGTCGATGTTTTCGCCATGCCTCAATCGGGAACATCAGTCAGCGTTGAATCTGTTGATCCAGTCTACCAGCAGGACATGCTTGATATGCTTAAACAAACACAGAGAACTGAAGTTGTGGTAGGATGGTACCATTCTCACCCTTCTTTTGGATGCTGGTTATCAAGTGTAGATATCAATACTCAAGTACTTTCTGTATGATATAGCAATCTTTTGAACAACTCAATCCCAAATGTGTTGCAGTCGTTATCGATCCTATCCAATCAGTAAGAGGAAAAGTCGTGATCGATGCTTTCAGATTAATAAATCCTATTCTTGGAATGGGTGGGCATGAACCTAGACAGACCACATCAGTGAACGGTCACCTAAATAAACCTTCAATTTAGGCGATGTACAAAGGACTGAACAAATATTACTATTCAATTAACATAAACTACAAAACGAATGAATTATAACAAAAAATGTTACTCAACCTTTACAAAAACAAATGGAACAACGCACTCAAACTCAACGATCAATAAAAGACAACCGAAGAAAGCAGCTAAAAAATGGGCAAAATAGGCAAATGGTGTGAGTAGTGGGACAAGAGGATAGAAGATTAAACCAAGAAAGACAGGAAAGAACTGGCTATCAAGAACACTGGCAAGTTGGATCCCAAGAGACACATAAATGAGGCAGTGTAGGACGTGGCCAATCAGAACATCCTTGGTATTTTGGGTGGCATGATGTCAACTCAGTCCTTTTGATAGTTGTGCTTAAATTACCATTTTGAGCAACATGAGAATAAACAGAATATAATTTAATAAGAATATAATTCAAAAATAAAATATAACTTTTCGTTACATGCAGCAACACCTCTAAATCAGCGCAGTCATCGGTTTTTCAGGTACAACCATCTTCATCCAGGCAACATCTATGATGGTCTACTCTTACACCCCGACAACGAGCATATTATCTATCCACTTGGCACCACCCTTGTCGTCAGACACATCCTCTCGAGGACACAGACATTTCTGAGAGGACATAATCACCGCATTTCTTGTAACTTAGGATCTACTCAGCAATCAAAATTTCAAGAGATGGTCGTTACATCGCTTCTGCCTAACAATCTTTCCCAGGACAAGTTGCTGAGGTGATTGTTTGGGATTTCCAAAAAAGAGAAGTACGGCATAGATTCAGACTTCACAAGCAAGGAGTCACCAGTCTTTCATTTTCAGCTGATTCAAAATTGCTAGCTTCCCAAGGTTGTCTTGAAGATAAGTAAAATCTTATTTATTCAGAAACATGTTAGTGATTTGGGATATTGATTCTGGCAAAAGTCTGTATGGTGCTCCAAACAAAGAAGTAGTTAACTAAATTTTGTTCTTCAACAACGATAACAACAAATTGATAGCAGTTCAACAGAATGGAATACAGATCCTTACCATCGATCAAGTCTTTAAAAAAATACAATCTCTCAATGCCAATTTTGGTAATGTCAAGAGACACTTCACTTGCGCTGCTATTGATAATCAAGACGCCTATGTATACTGTGGTACCAAAACAGGTGATATCTTCGAAGTCAATATTGACAAAGCTATCTATAAAAGAGTGGGACCCGTCAAGAGATTGTTCAGTTTGGGTGTTTCTATAGTGAGATTACTGCCAAATGGAGATCTCATTGTTGGTACAGGTGAAGGTAAACTTGTTAGAATCTCAATCCAAAATATGAACATTCTTTCTGAAAGTGAGGTCATGGGCAACGTTACTTCTATATCTTTCACAGGAGATTACACCCATTTCTTTGCAGGAACTTCACAATCGAACATCTATTGGGTCAATTCAACTACTCTTGTCGCTGAACTAAGAAATACCTGTCACTATGAACGTATCAACGACATTGCTTTCCCTCATAACTACTCTTAGGTGTTTGCAACTGCATCTCCCAACTAAATTAGGATTTGGAATACCAAAAACAGACAAGAATTGCTTAGAATTCAAGTCCCTGGGTTATAGTGCTTTTCTGTTTCTTTTGCTTATGACGGCAAAAGTATCATTTCAGGTTGGTCAGATGGTAAGATCAGAGTTTTCCTTCCTCAATCAGGCAAACTCTTGTATGTCATTAATGATGCTCATAACCATGGATGCACTGCAGTAACCTCAACTTCTGATGGCTAAAGGATAATTTCAGGAGGTGCTGAAGGATAGATTCGAATTTGGAGAATCACAAAACAAACTCAAATTATGTAAGTCTCACTCAAAGAACATAGAAGCAGAGTCTGCTCAATCCAAGTGAGTAAAGATAACTCCCAAGCAGTTTCTGCGAGTAGCGATGGATCATGCATTATCTGGGACCTAAAAAAACACTCTCGTCTTTTATGCATGTTTGAGACTACAGCTTTCAAACAAGCCCTTTTCAATACTGAATAGTATCAGGTTTTGACTGTTGGCTCTGATAGAAAAATCAGTTACTGGTAAAAATTCGACGGACAAATCATTCGATCCGTAGAGGGATCTTAGAATGAGCTCAATACCTTGGATATCACTGCTGAGGGCAAACATTTTATCTCAGGTGGTCAAGATGGTATTCTAAGAATCTGGAATTACGATGAGGGCATCTGTTATTTCGTAGGTGAGGGACATTCTGGATCAATCAACAAACTGAAGATCTCACCTGACCAAAGAAAAATCATAACAGTAGGTTCTGAAGGAGCATTGTTTTTCTGGGACATGCCTTAGAGTGTAGTGAAGGACAAAGTGCAACCAGAATTACCAACTCTGACAAAGTCATCAAAAGTAGAATAAAAATCAGTGAAAGGAAGTGTGAAGGGGAGTGTGAAAGCGAGCACAAAGAAATGATTGAATATTAACATTCTTTAATCATTTGTATCCTCATTTAATCATTTGTATCCTCACCGCAGTATTCAAATTTTAAATTATAACACCAAATAGAAATAACTTAGCTCGTTAGCACCGATAAGGGTAACAAAGAGAGGGAAACTAGCTGTCAGTTCAAAGTTTATATTTTGGACAAAAAGTTGAAAGGCATAGCTATTTTGTTTAGTTGAAAGGCATAGCTATTTTGTTTAGTTGAAAGGCATAGCTATTTTGTTTAGTTGAAAGGCATAGCTATTTTGTTTTTGCCCAGATAGAAAGAAACAACACTTCTAAAACAAGCGCACATTAAAAATAGATTCTTTTTTGTGTCTATAGTTTTTGATTTAAAAGTTTCAGCGCGATTCTTCTCTTTCTGCGTTTACATTCAAATAAAGGTATTAGAGTCCACTATTATAATAATAATTTTGTGAAGTTGATGAGTTCGTGTGAACTAGAGCTACTGTGTTCTTCTGCCAAGAAAATCTATGAGTTTATTTTGTCCGCAAAAGAGCCCTCTGAGCTTCTATGCCAATCTCTTAACTACCTAATCAAGCAATCCATTAACTCTCCAGAGCATTTCCCCTTCTTGCTCTACCGCATCAACTGGTTTGAATCCCCCTTCACCCACTTCCACCATCAATTCCTTAAAATATTTAGAATATACAAATTCACCAGCCCTCACTCATGTAAGGTCATCTACAATATGCTCATAGAAGGTTTTTTTAGCGACTCTTCCAACCAACAGGCCCTCGAATGCCTAAGCAGCATCTTCTCTGAAATTTCGGACAAAAAATCAGTCATCTCTGCCTTGAAGGAAAACTATCCTCACAAATTATGTCAGTTGTAGGTACACCAACTCTACCTACGAAATATGATTGAGCTCTGCAAAAGCTTCAGAACTTACAGAACAGATTTCCTCGAAATCATTGTCTAGAACCTAGCCAACTTCGACACTGAACTCGTAGCGGCAGACTAGTGGGTTCACACACCATTTCCAAATGATTAGAAAATCATAGAAATGAGATAATCATCTTCTCAAAATGAGCTTGCAAACAAGCTAGACCTGCTTCTTTCTCAGCTGATGAACTATCTGAAAGACCTCTCGTAAGATTAGACCATTTTGAGGGAACTTTTCCTCGTATTTCAGAACAAAGTACTTCCAATAAAAACCACCAAGATGGTTCAGCTAGTGGTATTTTTGGTAGCATAAGGAAGCAAATCGAGGGCAAACACATTCATTAGCTTTCTACTGGCGAACATTTTTGATGAAAAAAGATAAAACAACTGGTACAGAATCTTCACTCAAAGCAACTTCTATCTGTTTTCATACATCTCGAGATCAAAAAGGATATCAGAAAATGCCATAATTAAGACACTTGGATACCTGATCTAGCGAATGGCTCATAAACTGGAAGATGTCTAGGAGGTCAAGATCGACTGTAGAGTCAACTTGAAAGAATTCATGCAAAAAAGATAGTTTTTGTTGATTATTTTGCAAACTATAGTTATGATAAAGCTAGGCTCGTAACATCTGCAGCAGTAGAGATATCACTAAGTGTTTGAAGAACTCCTTTAAACCTGTAAGAGAAAACTGCACTTCGATTACTTCTTCAAAGAAGAAATACTCAAAAAAATGGGAGTCAACAGTAACAGCCAGAACGTAGTTAGGATTAAATTTTCAAATAAGTTCCTCCCATCCACTTTGTAAAAAACTGCAGTTTTTGTTGACCCCC
>Ga0194117_10006536_pt1 | contig 10196 bp, 7 predicted proteins | sample TA2MahsurfametaG_FD_160579 | JGI IMG/M metagenome (GOLD analysis project Ga0194117, IMG submission 160579) | Freshwater microbial communities from Lake Tanganyika, Tanzania - TA2015009 Mahale N1 surface | ecosystem: Environmental > Aquatic > Freshwater > Lake | place: Tanzania: Lake Tanganyika...
TTTTATAGAAACACAGTAGGCAGAGTCTATGAATAGGTCCATCGCAAACTATCCGATAATCTCTCCTAAAGAGCAGCTTTGAAGCTCAAACTCTTCCTATGTCATATCATAAATCGAGTATTTTCAGGTAGTGTCAATCCCAATGTCTTTCCTTTCTACATGGCTTGGCTTAAAAAGAACAACATTAAGATATCACTGCGTTGTTATGATTTTGAATCTATAAATGAATGGATAAAGCAATAAAGGCCTGAAAACCTGTAGCGTTCTCAAGATAAAATCAATCAGATATTTTACAAGTGATTTTTATAATGTACATACTTTCACTACTAAAAGTATAAAGGATATGCGATTTTAAATGATTGTGGTTTTAATGAAAGTGACTATAAATCATGCAGATCATCCTCCAGGTGCTTCTACGTAAAGTTCTACCCTGATTTCACCCCTAGAGCAGTCTGCTTTGCTGAGCGACTCTATTTCTTTGCCGGTATTTTTATCATAAAACTTGAGTTTGTATGCATAGAGATCAATATCAAATATTTCTTCATAAAGTTCGATGAAATTAATGAACTTAGCATTGGCTCGCATTTCTATGGTTTTTTTCTTATCTTCACCTGTGATGTTAGTGATCATGGTGAATTTGATTTTCTCGCGGTCATTGGTCTATGCCATTGAGTTTATTAAACAGAACAACTAAATATATTACATGGACTTTAGTTATAAGAAAATTAAAATTTAGACAATCACTATAAAAGACAAGATAAAAGCAACAACAGGCATATATACTGTTTTTTATTTTGTCTCTATTAAGTTTAAACAAACTCAAACTCAACAATTAAACAATATAAGTATTTCCTTTATTTGATATTTGAACTGAGTAATAAATAAAGACTTACTTTATACAATACAAACGGAGTACTTACACTTATCAAATGAAATTATAATAAAAGTTAAAAATGATGACCTCAGCCGTTTTCGACAGCAAATTCACTAACTAGTACATCTCCACAGACACACATCCTCTCTTCTCACATCTCTGCGATCAGATCTCTAATCTTTAGGAACAAAGAATCCCAGAAAAATTAGCAAGACCCATCCACATTGATGAAAAACGACAATTCATGCGTGAAATCAATGGCTTGCTGAACATTATTGGCCTAGCTATGCGTGAAATCCATTAGCTTTCTTCTCTTCTAAAGGCAAAAGATTCGAATATAATCAAGGATAGCCTTATAACTGCTGAAGGATGGAAAAGCGGCATTCGCAAAATACAAATGAAGCTGAGTAATTTTTACTCAGTCAAAATGAGATACTTCTCAAAAATTAATAAATAAATGCAGCTAGGTCTCGAACTTGTCTAATTAGATGAGAAATAATGGGCCAAGAATTGTTTATCGAAAATGACCGGCTTCTGCATCTGTGGATGAAATATCCATGGAAACAATGATTTTTATGTATTTTTGCATTGATTACGAAAAGTAGAAAGTAATATCAACTATCAAACCAGAGCTTGGATTACAAACAGCATAATTGCTAGGAGAATCAACACCACTGGGAACAACTTGCCAGTTTTGTTCACTTGCTTCACTAATTACTCCGATTTTATCTATTGCGAGAGTTCCTGCAAAATGTTTTTTTCTATTATAATCTACTCCTTCTTCTTCTTTGGCTTTTAGACTGGAGAGACATCAAAGATCTAGAGTATTTCTTAATTTTTATGAGGCTAAAACTTTTGAGTTTAGAACTAAAGTAAGAGTTCGTTTGGTTTGAACTATTCCTCATGTTCAGGAAGATAATCTTCACGACTAATGTCAATATTACCGTAGCTTATTTTTTTTACCTGTGGCAGGATATCAGTCTATTCATCGAAATACCGCTTACTACTTTGATCGTCTGATATATTTGAAAGAGATTCGTTGATTTTCAGACTTTCTCTATTAATCTTCTAGCCGTTTATGATAAGACTCTATTTGACCATATTGAGACTTATCTTAGAAGAGCCAAATTCCTTTTGTTTGAGTGGTTTATCTTCCAACGATTGCTTTTGTCCCATCAGCTAAGTACGGATCTTGTTTCCCCAACTAGATAGCTTATTTGCTTGAGTTGTTCTGGTTCGTGTTTTTGATGTTCCCTCTACAAAAACAACAGTTTTCTTCTAGTTACCTACTGTTGTATTAAAGGGAACAGCCGAATCTTTGTATGTCGTATTGTAGCGTTCAACAAAATTTCTGGGTAGAGATGGAGAGTCCACTTTAGTTACTTTTTTGGCTACCAGAGTCTCAGATTCAAATAAAATTGGACGAGACGCAGTGGGGACAGCTAATTGATGAATTCCTACGAAACTATTTGAATTTTGATATGTAAAAGTTATTTTTTTAGGTGAAACCATAAAGTTAGTTTGAGTCTATTTTCTCTGTTAGCTCAGAGGAGCTATGCTGTTTATTGATTGCCCTTCAAATTTTAATTTTTATACTGATGCATTTCTGGAATACACATTGTTTAACACATTTAAAGGCTGGTTTTCATTTTTCGCTGAAAATAATGAATAACCCTTTTGCTCACTTTCTTGAGTGAGAGGTAAGATATTATCGATGTTTTTTCTCAATCTTTAAGTTGATATCAGTGACTCCTCTTAGCTTTCCTTCATAGACTTAAATGATAGTTGGTAGTTAGGAGAGCGTGTTGGCTTAAAAATACTAAATATTTTCTGTCTCCTCTTGTTGTTTGTTTCAACCATATCGCTGCCCGAGTTATAACGATTAAGTTTCCTGTCATACTAATGTTAACGTTAGTAGGCAGGTAGTTTTTTATCTTTGCTTTCATCTGAATCTACAACTCTTTTTCGCTTTTGATAGACCACAGTATCATCATTTTCACTGACTGTATTGAATTTGGGTTGGTACTATTTAAAAATTTCCAACCTTTTCTTAAAACTATGGCTTTCAGACAAAATCTACTGCTTTTTAGTCAGATTGACTGTTGATTGATTGTACTTCACAGCAGTAGGACCCGACCCTAAAGATTTCATATGGAGTGGATTACTCTGGAAAGAGAGTGGAGGATAAGTAGAAGGTATTTGTTGCATTTTCTACTATATGAAAGAAGATGATAATTAAAATATAGTCAAAAGCCACTTTTAGATCCTGTCCAAAACTCATTTGAGTAAAATGAAAACAAAATTGATAAAATATCATGAAGTAGCGATGACGTTTGTCAGATTTCTAGTTATCGGATTAGATTTATTAGCGTCGAGAATTATTTTAAATAACCCCATCGAGATCTTATACTACGATTCGTTTATATTTTTGATACAATAGAGGAAATATGCGATGGGAATCTAAATAAACTTACTTTTACTTTTATTATGATGATTACAACAGTAAAGAATACTATGAACCTAAGATACTGTGTTTGATAGCTAGAATTGTTTCCGACTTAAGGAGGATTCCATTTTTGACCTGCATACATGAACAGCCATATAATATCCAAAACCTCGCTGATAGCAATCAGTGCTAAGCAAAGTTTTATATAAACATTATCAAAGTGGTTGAGGAGATAGATTGAGAGCAAACATGTTACTACCATAAGCTGAATAACTTAAAATGTACATTTAAGAAGTCAGATTTTCCATAGATTATGATGATTTCAATAAGTCCAAAGATGACAGAAAAGTAGAGGATGTATTTGAGCTCCTAATTTTATGATCGTATTCCGCTTCGATTCGAAGCCATACTATCATTCATTCCACCTCCTGCTTTTTATTGATTATAGCGAATAATCTCACTATTTCTGCCCATTCTGTTGAGATTGATTCCGAATGGAATAGTTACCAGCCGAAGATCTTCTTCGAATTCTTACCTATCTTGATAGAGATTTTTGATATCACTATCAATTTTAGCCAGGATACCTTTATTCGGTCCACTTGAATTCAAAGCTCTCGCTTTCTATTTCTCAAGCTACTTGATCTAATCTATATGAAGGCGTAATTACCGTTGATCTCATCAAGTTTGACTTGTAGAATGTTGATACCATCAGCGATAGTTTGACAGATGCTATTAACATCGATAAAGTCACTGCCTTTTGATGCTTGCTCCCATAGCTCATTCGCTACTTCCATATCATAAGGTTGCCCAGGCTAAATAGATAATTCGTTACTGTTAGTCTGGTGAGAAAATCATATAGATTTTGTCTGGTGATCTGTGAGTTGGGTCCAAGGTTGGCTCTTTCGAATGCTTCTCTAATTTTGTCAATATACATTTTAACGATTAATTATTATATTATTGTCTATATAGTTATGACTTATAAGCATTTTTATTTATATTGGAGAATAAGTGAAAAAGAGTAATCAAAGTAAAGCTGGCTTGATTTCTATATTGTGCTTATGCACGTAGAGCTGTTTGCGGTTGATATACATTGAAAGGTTTTTCTTCTTGAGGAATTAGTAAAATTTATTGAGATGGACACAGTTTTCGCCGCAATATTTGAAATGAAGATGCTAGTACTCTCTTATATCTCTAATCACTTTGATCCATTCTACGTTCCTACCTTTTTTCTGAGACGTCCCCTCTTGAATCTAATCCAGCAGTCTTTTGTTTTCTTTCTCAAGAAGTTCAGCCTTTTCTTTAGAAAGAATTTTCTCTCTTTTCTTGTAGACTTAATTCTAATTTTCTTGACGTATGGCTGGCAGGTTTTATAATGATCTTCTTATTTCCTTCTTATGCAATGATGGATTGTTGGATTGATTGTTGTATTTCTAAGGTTTATACTCAGATAGATGTGTATGCATCGATTGATGAAAGTGAGAGAAGTTAGACTTTGTCTTTTTGAGTTGTTTGAGTTCCACGTTCGATTTGAAATTTAGCGGTGAAAAATTGGACACACTATTTGTCGAAATTTAGTATCTAGTGAAATTGTGAGTACTTTCTAAATTTAATAAAACTGCTTCTGGCTAGTCTTTGATTTCATTAACTTGTTCAATAGCCTTGTTTTTGAGAAGTTCACTTAATTCTTATTAGTTTATATCCTAATTAATCTTGTTTTTAGTTAGATATTCCTCCTTTTTACTCTTATTCACTTATATTTCGTTAGCAACTTGATCATTCTTAGCTGGCTACTATCCATTACTATATCCTGCGGTTTTTTATTCTTAAATCGAATTTCTATGATTTTATTTATCAATTTCAGTCAACGGATTCAATTTTTTTAATGAAACCTTTTTTTATTTATTAATTTTACTACTTGAAAAAATCTCCTTATTCGAGTTGATTAAAGATGTACAATCTGACTTTTTGCCTTAAATTTCATTCGGATTTTAAGTTTGAGTAGATTTCTATACAGTTGGCTATTAAATCAAATCTACTTCGTTAGGTTTAGATTAGTTTTTAGAATTTCTATTTCCTAGTATATGATCTTTATTAATGGTTTTCTTTAATTTCTGAAGTGTTTTTTCTGATTTATCATTTGAATCTCTCTGTCCATTCTTTTTCTTTTGATGATTGGGTTAAATTTCTTAAGTATTTTTGTTCTTTTTGTTCATTACACTGTCTCTTCGACTAAAATCAGTTTTCTTTGTTTTTGAATCTTTCTTTTTATTGATAAATTCCTTTACCAAAACTTTCTCTTCATTGACTTCTACTTTTTAAAGTTGCAGGCCTTAGATGTGTGCTAACTCTTCCTTAATTTTTGCTTCAGCTTAAATCGTTTAAATATTATCTTATTGTATTTATATTTAAGCTTTATTTTACGCATTAATAGACTCATTTATGTTAAGCTTCTTATTGTCTTAGTAAGATACTTGATTAATTTTTTAATGATTAGAATTTAGATTGTCATTTTACAAATGGGTTTGATTGACTTTTTAAAATATATTTTACTGACTCAATATCTGTTGCAGTTATCCATTTATTTGAGCCTCGTTAACATTGGCCATCATCTAATTGAATAAAACTAGAGTCAAATCAGTCTGTATCATCTCATTTATGCTTTTACTTTTCTGAATATTAATGATATCTTGCTTTTTTGTGCATGAATATTCTTAGTTTCTGTTGCCAATTTAGAAAATTTGGCTCATACGAGTTTGGTTTGAGGTTGTTTCAGAAGATTTGTTAATATCACCGAAATATATTTTTTTTTATTGGGTATAATTTCTACTGACTCCGTAAGAAAACCTTGGAATGTTTTGTAATAATAGCTTGTTCTATTTTTATTTCTCCTCCACTTAACTCAGAAATTTATAAAGTTACCCTCTCTCTTCGGTATTGCTTCTTCCAATTTACGGACGATTTTCTAAAAAGTTCTGTACTTCATCATACTCGTTATGGTATTTTTACTATTTTTACAACTATCCTTTAGGTTTTTTTTTGATAAATTCCTTAATTTTGTTGGTTGTTTTTTAAAACATCATTCTGACATCGAATGGAACATGATTGTCAAGATTTTCAAATGCGATATTGGCTAATTTTAGCGTATCTAATGTCGCTTTTTCTAGATTGAGGAGGTAGCACTAGTAAGTTTGGCTTAAGGTTTTATTTTCAATGGTTGTGTTTATAAAATTGATGACTCCTTCAAGCTGAACCGGAATGCCTTTCATTATCTATTTTTAGAAGATAAGTTAATTTATAGATTGATAGAAAATATTAGAAGTATGTTTCACTAAATTTATTTTTCTTATTTTGATATACAAACCAAGTTATCTCTACTATGATAATATTTTCGCTTTCTTACTTACCAAAAATATATCCTAAAATTTACTGCTCAGAACAATTTATTATCCAACTTCCTCAAAAATGATGATTTGTATTTTACTGTGTTAAAAACCAAACATTCATCCTTCATCTATATAAAAATTAGCCATATGACTTGGTTTACTTCTCTGTTTGTGATTCTTACATTATAAATTTTGATTAGTAAAAATGAAGTTCGCAGTTGCTGAAGATTAATTCAATCCTATTCTCTACCACCTGTAAAAGAAGAATCTTCCAGAACTCATTCGAATCATGTTCAATCGCAAATTATCCGAAGAATACCTTGAGCGTTATGGACAAAAAATTGATCCCCCACTCAAAAAAACCGAAGAGTCACGAATATAAGACTACGTGCGGCGCTTTAATGTAAAGGAAGTACTCTTTAGGCCATAGAGATAGTACACTTAAAAGGCTCACACCCAGACCATGATATTAAATAACATGTCAACACCTTTCTAGAAGAATACTTCAAAAGAAAACTTCGGAAAGAAGGGTTATTTGCATCTGAAGATCGGAAATAAGCATGGCTACAGTTGACCTCTTATTATCAAACTCGACAACTCTTTGAAGCTCTAGATGAACTCTAATTAGCCCCCTCCATAGTCCAAGACATTAAGAAAGATGTCGATAGAACATACTTGAGTGAAGATTTAAAAGCGGAACTCATTTAATAGTAAAAGAGATCATGGTAGGCAAAAAATAGATTGAAGCTAACAAAAATACTTTAAAATTTTGTCAAGTACAACCCGTTTGTGGCTTATTGTCAAGGTATGAACATATTAGTTCAATTTTTCCTTTAATAAGGCTTCAATTAATAATAGTCTTTCTTTCTCTTAAAGAAAATAACAGAAGAACTCTTACCGTGCGATTACCACTCTACTATGAACAGTATAACGGCACTTTTACTGTTACTATGTGAAGTTATTGCACACACTCATTCTCAAGCTGTTAAACAGATTAAACTTATTGTCTGGAATAATGGAGGTGAAGGAATCTCTTATGTGCTTTCTTTCGCATTCCAATGGTTTGTTTGCTTATTTACTAATTCAAATATCAAAAGAGATATTCGAAGGTGTATTTTTGATCATTATATGCTGTACGGACTGCCAATCTTATTAAAAGCCTCTCTATGTTTCTTTGACGTGATTTAACCAGGTATTGTAAATACAAAGCAATTTGGTAATTTTGAACTTATTTAGAATAATTCAATCCTCTTGTCTAAAAAATCATTAAATAGTTCGATGATATTCAACATCTAAAGCATCGTCTCAACGAAACATATATAAACAAAAATCTTATGTAACTACTCTTAAACAAGTTGATATCACCACCTGAAAAGAGAAAGAAAAGATAATGCAAATCTACATGTGATAGAAGATGGACTATGTGCATCTAAACAATGGAGAACAATATTGTTAATGGATACTCCCATGACCTCTTTGTTTTTAAATCTTTAAGCTAAACAAAAATCATCCAAAATTATCTGGAGGAAAAGTCTAAAAATAAAAATTACTTCTGTATACGTAAACCCAAAAGTAAAATTGATCATTTACTTTTGGGAAGAATGGAGCACTGTTGTAGACCTCTTTCTGGTACATCTCAAACATAGGATCTAGAAAGTAATAAATGTTCTCTCGCGATTTCAGCTGAAAAGAATAATTCAGAATCTCCTAGAAGCAAAAAAAGTGATTTTTCAAAAGTAATAGATTTGGAATAGCCAGAGAAGAAGGAACTCATCCGCAACAAAGCTTTACAGCAACTTTACTCTCAAAGCAATACCTAAAGATAATCAATGATGATGAGGTCGTAAAGTATACAGTTTATGAGGCATATGATCCAAAATTAAAGTTTTACAAATCTGTTGTAAATTTTGGAAGTTAAAAGCATGAACGATCTCTTCAAAGATTGTATCAGCTAAGTGGATTAAGACGAAGAGAACAATTTATGATTTTAATCTATTTACAAGTAATTTTTATCCAAATATATTTGCATTGTATTTATTCTTTTAAAGATCAGACAAGATTTATTTGTTGGAAGACAGAAGGTACATGAAAACATGGAGTAGCTGTTCTTGTAGGCTGCCATGACAAATATTTAGTAGGCAGATGTGTTGACTTATCGATTCTGAACAAGTTGATCCAGTATTGCTTCAAAGCTTTACCTCTTCCAATAATATTCAAGTTTATTGTGACAATAGCTTGCCAACCTTTGGCGGTTTTATAAGCAAGATAAGCTGCTTTTGCGCAGTCCTGATATTATGTACCAAGGTTTGAACAGATTCCTTTAGGATTAGTGATATCTGCAAAAAATAGTTGAGAATTAGGGCTTACCTCAATCTCAAAATATTTTGTCGGATAAGATTCAGGAGTAGCAATGAAAATCTAGACAGCGTCAGCATTGTAGAGGGGGTCATTGCATTTTTGGTAAGGAGCAATTATCTCTTAGTCAGCACAATCCCAAGTAATGATTAGATTGTTATTATCATGGCAAATAGAAGCAGTAGTAGATGCTGAAGTGTCAGCTGTACCATTCCAGTAGGAAAACTTGAGTTTCGGTACCAAAGGATCTCCACAAGAAGGAATATCCAAAGTAAGAGCAGCTGCAACTAAGAATAGCAATAGAGCAATATGCTTCATCTTTACAAATCTATGATTATTTATAATTGACAATCTAAAATATTTAATCATTGCACTAGCAAAATGATCAAATAAGAAAACTTTTTCGAATAAGATGAGAAGGGACCATACCAGACTTCTAGAGACACCTTTTATCTTACAGATTAACAGCGTAGCAACATCAACAAAAGACTTCCCGTGGGGTTTTCGTTAGTTAAACTCGTTGATTTACTCAAAACATCCTCTTTTGATGGAGAAATTAACTTTGTCGGAGGCAAGAGATAAATAAGAATCGCAAGCTAATAATTAGCTAAACAATTTGCTATACAAACTCAAGTGACTGGAGCAATTAGGAAGGAAGGTCGTGGATAGGAAAAAGGTTTAAGATGTGGACAACTTCCATAAGGACGTAGTAAGCATGGAGAGAAAATTAAAAACATTTTGCAAAGATTCCGTAAACATCCGAAGTTTGCTTTACTTTCACAACATTTAACTCGTTTGGGTTTTGCGAGCGCTTTACTTTAAATTGAAGCCTAAAATCGTAAGAATATACACACAATCTAAAGTTTTAAATAACGTCTTTTATACTTGATTAATCAAGCATTAAATGTAACTTATGAGCCTGAAAAAGTAGGCATGATAAACTAAATGATAGATGAGATCAACTTTCTTGTTGAAATTGCACAGAAAGCAGAGTTTGCTAACTCTTTGACTGTATTGCAAAAAAGTATAGATAAAGTCACAAGATAAATCTCAGAAATCAAAGAGACTGGAAGTTATTACTATCGCAAACGAAAGAGAAACTAAAAAAACTATGAAGAAAAAGAACTTTTATATCCCC
>Ga0194117_10006538_pt1 | contig 10192 bp, 6 predicted proteins | sample TA2MahsurfametaG_FD_160579 | JGI IMG/M metagenome (GOLD analysis project Ga0194117, IMG submission 160579) | Freshwater microbial communities from Lake Tanganyika, Tanzania - TA2015009 Mahale N1 surface | ecosystem: Environmental > Aquatic > Freshwater > Lake | place: Tanzania: Lake Tanganyika...
TTACGTAGACCTCATACAGATTTGGGGGTTTTCTGTATGGCTTCTACTACTGGTCTTGATATCTCTCTAACAGGCCAGTCGTTCTGTTAGCAGGCTTAGTATTGTCCAGCGCGTTCGCGGTCTAATGCTCCGCCAGTTATTCCGCTGGTGCCACCGAAGGTGGCAGCTTCTAGTTGTCCTAATTTACGTCTCTGGCGGCGTGCCTTCTCAGCATCAGGTAGAGCAAAGACTTCTGCCTCTGCTACCTCTTGAGTGTAATCAGGTTGTTTGTAAATCTGTGATAGTTGGCGACCACGCTCTAGGCCGCTTGCAATGGTTCCGAAACCTCGTTGCGCTGTTTCTTTGGTAACGCCATATCGCTGTAGTTCTTCTGCTCTAGCTACGCCAGTTCTAAGTCCTGCCTGTAGCGCTCCTGCTCCAATTTCAGCAGCAGTTACTTTACGTCGGATTGAAGTCAAAGTCTTTTCTGGGTCAAGAGCGTAGGCAAGAATGTCACCATCAGTAATGTCTGGGTAGAACTGGCGTAACGCTTTGGATACTTCTGGGTTAGCGTTAATAACGCGATTCTGTGCAGTCTGGATACGGTCTTCTAGTTCAACAGGTGATACATCACCTGCAATAAATTTCTCAAATCCTTCTTGACGACCTAAATTTCCACGAGTGTAGTAAGTTTCAGGTAGGCCATACTGACGCATAATATTTTGGTATTCATCTTCAAGGCCAATATATTCTGCTTCAGATAAAGCCCGTAGGCCTTTTTGAATACGCGCTTGGTTAGCGCCAAACCTTTGACGGTAAGCATCGGTTCCGCGTAACTTAATAATAAACTCGGCGGGAGATAAACCTTCTTCAATAAAACTACGCAATGGACTTACGAGTGAACCAAGACCATAGCGACTAAATTCTTCAAACAATAAATTATATGCAGATTCTCCTGCTGCTCTACGTTGAGCTGCGGCATCTTCTTGAATTTTTGCCAAGAGTTCGGCTAGTGCAGCAGCGCCGCCGTCATCATCTTCACCACTAGGACCCGTCCCGCCTGTAGCACCTGGTCCAGTAGCGCCTGGACCCGTAGGTTTAGTTGGTCCAACAGGTCCGGTAGGAGAATCTGCGCCCGTTACAGGACCTGGACCCATTTTAGGAGTTGTTATAGGTAAATTAGGGCTAGTAGGAGTAGCGCCAAATACATCAAAGGACTGGATGCCACCACCGGTAGTGGTCTTGGTTTCAAATACTCCGCCACCTACATCAACATAATCAAGTTGAGGATTAACAAGTCTTGACTCGTATTCTGGAACTACCATTCCTGGTTTCTCAAGCGACTCAGGAGTTACTACTTTTCTTTTCTTAGCCATCGTTACCCCTGAAATCCAAAGTTACGAAGAATGTCCAATGCTGCATTAGATACATCTTCTCTTGCTTGGTCTGTATATTGCCAACGTGCATCTTTACGAAGAGCGCGTTTGAAATCAAAAGTTGTCATTTCTCTTTCTGGTCCAATAGCGCTACGAAGAACTGGATCATCTAGTTTGATACTTCCTGGGTCTATTTCTAAAGTGGTAGCCATTATTCTTTTGTATGGAGCATATACAGTCTCAAGGTCTATACCTTGGTCCAATAACATTCCCACCTTGTCGGGTAATCCCAACTTAGCAGTTTGACGAATAACATTCTTGAAGATATTAACGTCTTCGCCGTTCTCAACTCTTTTAGCCCAAGTCTCTGCTGTTGGTCCAAAGTCTTTCATTAAATCAAAGCCATTAGCCACTGCGGTTTTTGCTAAATCTTGAATAGTTAATTTACGAGCATCTGCCTTACGCTTATCGTATTCTGGAAGTTTACGGATTAGTTCCTGTAAAAACTGGTCCCTATCAAGACCGCCGGTGTACTCAGTTATTATTACGCCACCAACTTTCTTTTGGGTGGCTTTAGTAACTGAAGATGCCTTACGTTCTCTAGCAATTAAATCATTAGAATACTTATCTAACTCTTCTGGGGTTGGCATACGACCAAGGTCAGACTTAAAGATATCTTCAACTTTCGCACGAGCCTCAATAGGTGTAGAGATACTTACAGTTCCAGTAGGCTTAGCTAATCCGCCAGTACCGCCAAGTCCAAGGGCTGTAGCCTCATTGACTTTACTTTGAATAAATTGGCCCCAAGGGATATCTTCGCCAAGATTTAATGACCTGGCTTGGTTAGCAGCTAGTGCTGTTTGATATGCCTCCACCAATTCATCGGTATAGATATCGACTACTGGGCCTCTATAGAAATTTGCTTTCTTCAGAACCTCGGAAAGCGCTCTACGTTGTGCAGGTTTAAGTCCATTTACATACCTACCAGCGCTACTGATTAGGGCAACATAGTCAATAGTTGGTTTTTTGCTTGCGTCTTGGTCTCCTACTACAGCGCCAGTTTCAACTTTAGGAGCATACTTACCAGTTTTATTCTTCTTATCTAGAAGATCCTTGATGGTGGCTTCTTGTTGTGCGGTAGCCTGACCTGAATCTTTAAGTCTTTGCAAGACTGTCTGTGCGCTTTGGATTTGTTTATCAATTTGAGCGCTTTCTGCCTCGGTCTTTTTCTTTTCAACCTTAGCAAAAGCCTTCTGATAGTCAGCCTTAGCGAGAGATTCTATCCTACTAAGTTCAGCTTTAGCAGCATCTACAGCAGCCTGTGCAGCCTTAACTTCATCTGCATATTTCTGATAGAACTTATCGGTAGAACTTACATCTTTGAAAAATCTTTGAGCATTTGAAAGTTTTGAGTTAGCATTAAAGAGTTTACTTCTTGCACTTTGGACATCAATGCGATCAGATAGGTAGCGCTGTTCGGTCTTTATGGTACCGACAGAGCTTTTAATGTTTGTTTTTTCTGCCATTTACCTATCTCCTAGTCGTCCAATAATCTACCAAAGAGCACGTCATAGGCTGCTTGAGTGTTCTCGTTATACTTTGCAAGTTCACTAATCTTTGCGATAGTTCCATCTTTAATAGTCTGAACTAAATCACGATTCATACCAGTTAGTTCAAATACTTCTCTTTGGGCTTTATAGTCGCTATAAGCCTTTAACATCTGACGCAATACATCTTGGGTGTCGCGGCGGATTCCTGAGTATGTTGGGTCATCTAAGAACTTCTCTAGGTCATCAAGTGCCTGCAGAGTCTTAATCTGCTTCTCGGCTCCTTGATTTAATTCTTCTTTTACTAACGGACGACCAGCAAAGAATCTATCTTTCCAGTCATTAAATTGTTGACGAGCCAAACTGCGGGCAAAGTCCGATCCTGAAGTCTTCAGAGTTGCTTCATACTCATCACGCTTTTGATAGTAAACCTGCAAGTCAGATGAAGTTTGAACTTCGCGCAGGTAATCTTCAACACGCTTATTGGTACGAAGACCCATATTAGCCATCGTGCGGTAGGCATCAAACGAGAATGCGCCTTTGTGTGGAATTAAGAACGCGGCAGCCTCTGGATATTCCTTGAACATACCAGCATTTTCTTCAACAAACTTGCCTGATTCTTCGGCAAATCCAAAGAACGCTATAGTTTTACGTTCAGATTCAGTTACTGTATAAGGAACAGCATTAGGATAAAGTTCTACCCAACGCTTCATCGCTGCGTCATAGTCTCCATCGTATTGTTCACGAAGAGCATTGAATGATTGCTTAAAGTTAGCTTGACCAGCATCTCTAATCCACTCTTGCATATCACTCTTAAGTTGAACCGAAGGTGATGCTGGAGCAAAGAAACCAAATACAAAGCGAGTTGCTAGAACTGCCTTTGTAGTATTGGCAACTTTTTCACGATAAGCCTCTAACTCGCCAGCAGATGGTGGTATTAGGTTGCCCGCTTCATCGTAGTTTTTAGGTAACCCGTGACCTGCTGCTTCAAGATATGTTACTGCTTTACGGTATGCAGAAGCATATTGGCCATTACGCTCATCTTGAGTCATAGCGTTTAACGCTCTATTGACGTGAGCAGGCATCAAGCGGGATGCAAGGCTTTGACCTACTGCATATTGACCCAAGGTATATCTAGCGATTGTATCGCCCATACCTGGCTCAAATAGCCTGCTGGTTAGATTCTCAACCAATGTAATTGGTAGAGCTGCCGCTGGACCTGAGAATGTAGGTAGCCAAGATTCAGTATTCATTGATGGTGATAGCATCTTTACAGATGCACCAAACTGGACTGGAAATGGAACCTTAAAATCTTGTGGAATACCTAGCGCTTCAAGTACTCCCTGCATTGCTCTATAACCAGGAGCAAAGTGTGGGTAAACAAAGTACTTCTCGCCACGATCATCCTCTTGAATGAACCCAGAGTGTGCTACTCCGTCAAACGTAAGAGCTAACTTTTGGATAGCCTCTGGGTTATATCGAACAATACGAGCAAGACGGCGGTAGAAGTCTTCTTGTGCGCGGTAGAAGCGAGCAAAATTACGAGCAGTAAAAGATACTTGGCTGCGAATGAGCGGATTATCTACATAAGGAAGAATCTCAGATATAGCTCGCTCTTCAACCAAGGTAGCAAATTCGCGCTTTGCGTTGATTAACGCTGCTGCCTTTGCCTCAGCATCATCAATACCTTTAGTAAAATTATCATAGAAGGCTTGTTCAAAGCCATTCTTACGCATCGTCTTGCGAAGTCTAGTTACTTCGTATAATGCCATAGGTTGGCGTGATATACGAGCTGTAGATAAACCAAGCCAGACCCAACCCTTTTGCATTAAGGACGATGTGTAATTGCCTGCGTCAGCAACAGGGACCAACTCTGGTCCTACTACTGTTGATGGAATTAAGTTAATATCTTCAGGTAGGTCATCAAGAGTTAACTTGCCAGAAATCACATAACGGTCTAAGTCAGCATCAAAGGTGCGAATCTTGCTTAACAACTCTAGATTAACTTCACCGTTACGACCGGTAACAATAGCCTTAGCGCGATTGTAAACAATCTTGGCATACTCGTCTATTGATATGTTCTTAGCTGAGGATGCTCTAGCATCTTTTAAAACCTTTGGATTATCAATTAACCATTGCTTCATAGCATTAACTGCTTTGACTGGATCGTCAATATTAGCAAGAGCAATAGAACCTAGTTCATCATTGCCATAGAATGAAAGACGTAGCGCCCAAGCAATCATAGATGCTTCATTATTTGGCGTTAGACCAATTTCAGTAAAGCCTCTTCTACCTGCTGCCTTAGCATATTTAGTCTTTAGACCACCTAGGTCTAGACGTAGTTCTGCTTGCCTTACGCCAAGATTTTTAGCTAAGTCAAATGAGGCATCAAGATAGTTGGAACCTGCAGCAAAGTTAAATCCACCTTCAGATATCACTGCAAGTAGATTATCTACATTTCCGTATGTAACCTGCTCGGTTAGTAATTCTAAAGCGTCACTATCTAATTTGGTAAATCCTGCTGCTTTGGCAAATCTTTGTACCCGCCCTGCGGTAAGAGCATCAGCCATTATCCTTCGGACTTCTTGCTCTACGCCACCTTGCATTTCTTTACGAAGGCGACGGATACCGGCTTGAGCACCTTTAACCTTTTTAGGGTCAGTGCTAGTCTTTACAATATTCTCGTACTCTGCAATCTTAACCTTTTTAGTAGCAAGGATTGCATCTACTTCTTTAATACGTGCAGCGTACTTTTCGGATTCGCCTTTATTGACGAAACGCATAATAATACCAAGCGGTTCTGCTGTAAACTTTTCAGCAGCAGTCAACCCTGGGGCTAAACGCATTGCTGTTGATAGGCGTGTTGAAAGATAACGACTCTTAGCAATACCCCAAGGGCTAGAACCAATAGCAATATTAACCATTAAGTCTTCAATAGAATTACGTAGGGCGTAACGGTAACCAGCAAGGGTAAAGAATGACCAAGCATTGGTTACGCTTTCCATAAACTTGCTGTTAGATACACCGACAATACGCTGGATAAGACTGGTTCTTGAAGCCATACGATCTATGTCAACAAGGCTAGGAGCTGTAACAAAATCATTCATCTCGCTAGGCAGTAAACCAAAGTCAATATAGTCATCAGTTCCCGCAATGCTGTATTGGACTTGACCTTTACCGGTTAATTGACGGACAACTCTTTGACCTTCAACGGTCATATTCATTCCGCGAATTTCAGCAATAGATGAATAGAGTCCATAAAAAAACTCTTTACGCTTACCTGCTTCTTCTAGGCCTGAGAATGTTTCAGATAGCAAACGGGCTTGGCGAGTGGGCATAACTACTGCTGCTAATTGATAAATCTTTTCGGGAGCATCTGCAGCCATTACGTCAAATGTGTCATCTCTAAATAATGGAATGCGAGTAAATTTACGCTTAGCGCTATCAATACGACGAGCAATTTGAAAACTAGACCAACGCAAAGACTTAAGACCTTTAGGTTGGAAACCCTTAGCGGCCTTAATTATACGCTCAGGTGTTTCAGTTACAGCTTTAAATATTCCATCTTGAGTCTCTGGTGCGCCAAAGAAATCATCAACTAAGGCAGGTCCAATCTCATCAAGATTAAATACCTTGTTTGCTCCAGTAAGAACTGCCACTCTAGTTTGACGAGCAAAATTAAGACGAGGCATAAGAATACGGCGACGGGCTGTACCAGCGCTCATAATCTTAAAAGCATCATCTTCATTATAGAAGAAAGCCTTAGCAGAACTTATATCTTCAACCTCAGCCTTGTTAAATAAATTGATAACTGCTGGGCCAAACTCCGGAGCTAGGCGTTCTGCCTCTTTACGGGCTTTAGCGGCGGCTAGTTTATCGCCACGCTCAGTAGCCTTACGTAAATCCTTAAGTTTGCCACCATAAGCATTCCAAAAATCTACAGTTGATGGTTTTGCAAAGTAAGTTGCGGCAGTGTCTCCGCCTTTACGAGCAGAAACTAATACCGCTTCATAGGCATACTTGCTTACATCATATAAACGCTTGGCTTTACCTACCAGAAGTAATGGATCGGCAAAGATTCGATAGGCTGCATCTACTGCGCCTGATGTCATCTTGTAGAAAAAACCGTTTTTATAGAAATCGCCAGGAACAAAAGCATCAATTATGTTAGCAATAGCACGACCTGGTGAGTATTGAGCCGCATTCACTGCAGATATTGCATCATCAAGCAAGTCTCTGTCTGCTTGAATCTTCTTAACGTCAGCACCTGGTAGGTTTTTGACTGAACGGTCAGAAATCTGTAGCCAATACTTCTCTTCTTCGCTGGCTGTAGCCATAAGTTTAGCTACTTCTTCGGCGTTACGAGCAGTTTTAATTTTCTTGGCTATACCTACAAGATTCTTACCAAACTTTTCTTCAGCTTCTACGAGTCTTGACTCGTTAAATACCTTTTGTCCATCCTTTTCGGCACGATCCCAAGCGTCAGCTAGGTCACGCCCTTCCTCAAGGGCAATGATTCCAGTACGTGCTGCACGAGTAGATAGGTCAGATAGTGCCATTGCACCACGAAATAGTGCTCCGCCGGTGTAATGCCAAGCAGTTCCAAGAACAGAACGCTTCTCTTCGGGCGGTTCTTGACCAAACTTATCTACTAAATCCTGTTGCTCTTTAGGAGTCAACTTATTAGTGTAAACGTTATTAGCTACCGTACCTGGCAAATTAAGAAGAGCCTTATGAGTTTCAAATGCTTTATTTAATCGCTCTATTTGCTTCTTTTGATTGCCTGACAGACCGGCAGCATTTGCTGCTGCATTTAAGTCAGCCATCAATCACCTCGCGCTAACGCTTCTTGATACAAAATTGTAACTTCACCGGTAGTATCAAAGGGAAGCATTTGTGCTAAAGAATCAGAAAGTTTTAACCGTTGACGCGCAGCGTTAATACCTAACGCTTCAGGGCCAGGGCCTTCACCCATAGCAATACCTGCAGTAATTGGTTCATCTGCTCGTTCTGTTGGAGCATATAATGAAGTTACTCTTTCAACTTGACTTGGAGCCATACCCATATCGCTACGCGATGTTGGTCGAACATCTGGGGTTTGTGCAAGCGGAGCGCCAGCTTTAATTGCAGCGGTCTCTACGCCTTCGCCATAACCCGATGATGGTAGGTCTGTTCTCTTGGAGAACTTGCCTGGACCTGCAGCTCCTGCGAGTGGGCCTCTAGCCATTGCCGTCCTCCATCTTTTCTAAATCTAATGTAAAATCTTCCCAAGCCTGATTAACTTCATTCTTGCGAATTGCGTTATATTTTGCTAATTCTAAAATCTCATCTGAGAATACGTGAAATGCTGTTATCAAATTATGAAAGAACCCTGCTAGTATCACAAAGAAATCAGCGAAGCGGATAGAGCGTGGAACAAAATTGGGTTCTTTCTTCACACTCTATCCTCTCGCATATAAATAACTTAAGCCTTCTTGCCTTTACGAGCTTTTCCGGCATAACCGAATTTGACTTCTCCGCCTGCTGGCTTTGGAGCGCTCTTGGAGCCTTCCTTTGGCCTAGCCATTGAAGCCTTTGCGCGACCACCTTTTTTCATTTATACACCTCCTTACCCTGCTATCTGAGCGAGTAGAGTTGCTATATCAGGACGAGCGCCAGCAGCAGGGGCCGCACCAGTCATCATTTCTGGAGTTGGCTGCGAGGCAGGAGCTGGGGCCATTCCTGCTGCTGGAACTTGTGCGCCCATCATTTCTGCTGGGACTTCAGGTTGCTCTTCAGGCATAAATACTTCTTCAACTATCGTCTCGAGTTGCTTGCCCTTTTGTCTACCCTTAATGACTTCAGCAATTCTTGAAACAATGAGAGAAGGATCTTGACCTTGGGCAGCAAGTGCTGGAATGGTCTGAGCGTACTGAGCAACAGCAATACGCAGAGAATCACGCATCTCTTCAATATCCACACGTTGCTCTTCTTGAGTGACATTTAACTCCATAGGTATTTCGCGTCTTACATAATCTCTTGAAACTAACTTATCGCTACGCATCTGTAGTAGTGCAATGATTGCACGGTTAGGGTCCATACCGGACATAATGCCGTAGCGAACATCTACTCCATACTCACCAGCAATTTGGCGAGATGGTACATACTTCATATTGAACGGAGTGCCGTCATCTACTCCCTTGATTTCCTTGGTCATAGAACCAAAGATTTTCTCATCTATCTCAAAGCAGAGAGATACAAGTTCGGTAAAGAGGCGAGCAAACTGTGCCTGTGCCGCACGAACCTGGGTATCAAAGCCAGCCTGTAGCGCTTGTACACCGCGACCGGTGATGATGGATGCGTCGATATTACCGCTACGTACTTCTGGATATCTTGCACCAAGACGTAGTTCGCGCTCTAATACACCAGATTCTGTAAAGATTCCAGCAGGAAGTTCTAGCGGAACGCGGCGGATTGCTTGTGGATTAGCAGAGCGCATAATCGAGTCAGGACCAAGGGCTAGTTCCTGCACATCTTGTGGAATAGCGATAGGTGCTTGAATGCTCTTCTCTGCTGCTTGAATCTGCAATACTGCAAAGCGAGCACGAGCCAACTGAACCGCTAGAACATCATCAAATTGACCGCGTGCTTCTCCATCTAGGGATGAACGGATAGCAACACGAGCCAAGCATTTGCCAATAGTATTAGGCAAATTAGATAAAACTAAGTTATTGCGATCTGCTACGTATATGAGGTCTTGGTCTTTGTCGTGGTAGCGAACCATTGAGACATACGGAGAGCTGGTAGCATAATTCTTGTTTACTATAATTTGGTTATAGAACTCCGGATATTGCATCGCTAGAGATTCTGCATCGGTGTTTATCACTTGAGTGATAGAGATACAACGACCAAAGCGGTCCATCTCTGGGTAAACACCAAATGGGTTTAGCAGACGGATTCTTGGGTTGTTAGTCTCATAGTCCATCTCAACGAGAGATGGCAACATACCGTAGGTGTTAAACCAATCAGCGCCTTGATACATCTGAATCTGTAGTTCAGATGAGGAGACATAGAAGTTTGCTATTCTGGTTCTAGTATCTGCAGATTTACGTGCAGAGTCTGAGACCATATTTGTAGCAGAACATTCAAAGGCGGGAAGGGGCGCCATAACCTCAGCAAGATCACGAGCAGCTACATCAATGAAGTTAGCAACTAGAGGCTTTGGGTACTCCTCAGAGAACATCGCAGGATAGACCTTGCTGATATCTCCTTGACGCACAGATAGCACATCACGCATACGCTGGTCGCGTT
>Ga0194117_10006540_pt1 | contig 10189 bp, 8 predicted proteins | sample TA2MahsurfametaG_FD_160579 | JGI IMG/M metagenome (GOLD analysis project Ga0194117, IMG submission 160579) | Freshwater microbial communities from Lake Tanganyika, Tanzania - TA2015009 Mahale N1 surface | ecosystem: Environmental > Aquatic > Freshwater > Lake | place: Tanzania: Lake Tanganyika...
TCAAGCTAATATATGAAACTTTCGAGAAAAGGATGTCACTCAATTGAGCATATGAATGTTTCAAAGTAAAAATATTTATATTCAAAGTTATAAAAATATAACATAAAGATGTCAAAAGACTTTTTTCAAAGAAATGTCGATGTTATGAACGATTTAAGAAGCGAGCAGTTCAAGATAAGAGAGTACTTGCAAAGAGGCAAGTATCGAATGAAACAGAAATTTTTCAATAAGGGCAAGAAACACTATGATTTTGATCTCAACTCCCAGGAGTATTTTCACGAAGAACTCTACGATATCATCTTCGAAAATTCAGAAATCCAATAGCAGTTTCATAATTATGTAATCAAGTTTTTGCAAGAACCCTGCCAGTTCAAAAACGAGTCGAAGTATCATGTCAAAGGTATAAGTGGTAGGAAAAATCAATCTGAAGTGCGACACCTCCTCTATAGATTCTTCAACAATCGTATCCAAGATTTGCAATATGAGAAGTATCTGATTATGCAGAGATTGAACAATATCAACGCAGAGTAATAAATTTCGTTAGTCAAGAGCAGACTGGTTCTGATAGACAAATAAATACAAATGGCAATTACAAGATCTGATAGACTTTCATGTGAAGATTACTTCGAAGAAACTTACACACTAGGAGGCAAGCCAGTTCCTGTAAATGAAAATGGGCAATCCATTTACAAATATTTAGATGAGTAGGACTGCTGGTATAGCAATATTCACAGAGATGATATTATCATCTATACAAGAAATAGAATCTACAGGCGAGATATACTTCAGAAATTTTTCTATCCAATCTACTACGAGCACAAACATTTAGTAAAAACAGAGGGATTAAATATGATGATAGAAGTAGAGTAAGAGATCGCAAAGAATAATATGAAGGTCAAAGAAAATGCTCTGAAAAAATCGAAGAAAATCATTAGTATTTTTGAATAAGAGTTGGAACTCATTTCACCTGGTAATCTAGTGTAAAAAGAAAACATTAGCTCCTTTATTTATTACAATTTTGGTGTAGAAGAAGGTCAACTTCCTTTGAATCTGCCACTCTACCCTGCTATGTACTCTGAACTCATAGATAACTATAATTTGATCCTCCCCTACTTCTTCAAAAGTTTGTAGTTGAAATAACATAAGTAACTCATTACTCTCCTCCCTAAATTCAACAACTTATGTGCGATAATGTTCAAGTATCAAAACAAATAGATTTTGGAAGGGAAGCAGGAGATCAAACTAGGTTTGGAAGATGATATTGACATCAAAAAAGAATTGTTTACGATGTTATAGGAAATATGGGTCAACAAATATGTCAAAATTGACTTCTAAAGATTCGATATCCGCTATAGACTTCAAAGTGTAGATTGGCCTTTAGATACAATCACAGAATAGCACCGTCGTCAGAAAAAGCATCGCTAAGAATACAACGAGTAGATGAAGGAGAACACGTAAATCAAAACATTGCTGAACATTCTCAAAGGAAATAACTATAACAATTTTCGTAAACACATGAAAAGACATTCATAGATAATCATAAATCGTCTTAAAGATAAATTTACACATATGTAAAAGATAAACAGATACAATGTACTCAACAATGAAGAGCATACTCTATAACAACTAGGAGAATTTTTCAGAATAAAATTCAATTAAAAGGAAACTCATAATGAATCCATACTAAAAGAAAATGCTGCGCTTTTCTTTAATGTCATTTTGAAGAAACATTTGGTTATTAATCCAGTCTAGATCGAGATTTAGTAGACACTCAGGATTATTAAATTGAGAGAAAATCGTTTGAAAATGATGAATATTCTTAATGGAATGCGTTGCTATCACAGAAATCTGGCGTTTGATCTCAAAGTCATCTCGAATTATAAATTCTAGTTCCAACTTGATGATGAAATCTTGATCAACTCTAACAAACAAGTACTATAGTCATTTTAAAAAGCAGTCAAGGATACACAAACATTTTTTTCGAAGTAATCTCATGAATCGAATCCGATACAAATGGGGGAGGAGGAATTCGTGCAGCATCAAAGATACAATAGAGAAAAATTGTACAAACAAGATAAAGTAAGTTATTCGTATTTCGGAGAGTAGATTGCGCAAGTGCTGGTTAGCAACGGCAAACGTTTGAAAAATAAAATTATATATGAAATTGTATTGGATGATCTCGAAGAAATCTAGCAAAGATTACTACGTAGTTCAACTAACTTTATCAATCGTTACGAAAGGTATATAAAAGTCAAATCTTTAGAATATATTGTTGATAGGGTTTAGCTTCTCTCAAGGATATACTAACTTTAACTCCAGTATCAGTTCTAAAAGCTGAAGCTGATTTAAACATACTATTTGATGTATCAAAACACCAAGGAACCTTTGCAGGCATACAAAATTAGCAAAATCATAGTGAATCTCATCTATAAAAAGCCATAAATCGATCTCGAGTAGACTTCTTTCTAGCACGCTTACAAGTTAAATATTGAGTCTATTATACAAGAAAACAAATTGGTGAGTCAATTGAATTTGCAGTTATAGAAAGCAGAAAGTTAGAAATGCAAAATTTTCCATGACAAATTTGCAAGATCACTTCATATTCCACTCACTCTACTTGCTTATCTCTACGGAGATCTTGAGAAAAAGCCATCTAAAAATATGAATAAATTGCAGAGGATGAATAGTATGGTATCTAGAATATCCAAAGAAAGTCGGAAGGATTAAAAAGGAAATAGATATGAATTCTAAATAAAATAGCAGTACCCTGAAGCAGATGATGACTCTTAGTAAGAGTTTGACCTTTAGAATTATGATTAGTATCTTTTGAGAAAAAATATGGATGCTATATTCGATGAAATGATTGGAGACTAACATGGTAATCATAAAGAAGCCATTCCTGTCAATACAGTAGCCATAGAAAATTTAATCGTGAATCCACGTTTTGAAGGTGGTCCTCATGTGAAAGTTAATGTATTTCCCGAAATCGAAGCCACTTCATAACGAAAGGTTAATCTCTTAAATTTCATGTAGGTTTCTTGGGTGATTGGTAATATCAGATATCTGGTTGATGAACTTCAACAATAATTTGAAAAATAGTTCGGATTCTGTTCTACTTTGTATCAAGTAGCTTTTTCACAGATTTTGGTCAAAAAAATGTACTATTGTTATTTGAATCCTAAACCACTGCCTCCTAAATGGTTGAATTTCTAGACTGATGATCCTTATATGGAAACTGTTACGAAGGGAATGCGTTATTATGAATAGATAATGGCATCGTGTCTGTAACCACCGAGTAACGTTCAATTGGCGATTCCTAGTACTTTCTAAAGGCATCATTAAAAAATCCCTAATTATGGAATACTGCAGTATTTTGACTTTCATTCTATTCAAAGTTTAATACTGCTAAAAAAACCAATAAATTCTTTTCGTTATAGAGAACACAATTTAGGGATCGGCTTTATTGAACTGTTATAGCTTCAAGATCATGCTTGGTTGATGCAACTGGAGAGGAGATAGCTATCAAAAGCTTATCAAAATTTGGGGAAACATTGTGATTTGATTTTAGAGAGATCAGTTTCAGAATATACAAACACAGGACAAAGTGAAGTGTTTTTAGCTGTTCAAGAAAACAAACTGTACAATACTGACGTTACAAAGTATTTAATTTTTCCAGATATGCTTGAAGAAGTCAGAGACTACTTTTCATGCTAACTAGCAGATATTTAGGTGTTTAAGAAGCATATCGAATTATCAAAAAAACAGCTGCAAGATCTGCTCATTATGAAGTACGAGGTTGACAAAAATTTTGTGAATAAAAGATTGGACAAGACACGTATGCTAGCTCCAAATGACCCCAAAGATATAAAAAAAATAAAAAATAGAATCCTAAGTTTGATATCTGTTGTGGGTAACGAGGTGTTGAAATCGAATACTTTTTTAAAATACAAAGCCTCATTTAAAACTGCTTTGTAAATCAAATTAAAAGAAGTTGCTGAAAATGACTATGATAAAGTGATTGACCACAAAGAGAAAATGACTGCCCACTGTGTAGATATACTCGTTTCCAAATACAAAAGGATACTTCAGCTTAAGCTGCTTTAATGTTATGGCAAAGATTTACTTGCTACTGCTAATAAAATGAATGTGGGGATCGAAACAATCAAGTATATCTAAAAATTAAAGAATTACACCATTTCTGTACCTTTTCTGAGTAACATCTTTATTGTACCAACTTAAAACAAGATGATAGATAACAAGATTTTATATGATCAGGCCAAGAACAAAAAGATGATCCCTCTTCAAGAAGAGTCATTTAAAGATGGGGAAATCAAAAATATCTACTATATCTTCTCAACTTAGCAGTATTTTGAGGCATGGTTTAGAGATAACAATGATCCTGTTGTCAACAGTTTGGTATAATTTGATACAAAAGCTATAATTACTGGACTTAACCCTCCAGTGAGTAAGTAGAACATTTTCAAGTGGGCATTTAAAATACCATAAAACCATATAGAAGTAATAGAAAGAGATGCATTGAACTATCTGGTCAAAATGTTTCATCCTTTTTCTGGGAAGATCACTCAGCAATCTTATAGATAAAATGGATTTCTGATGTAAGAGCCTCCAAGAAATAAATACCTGAATTTGATGAAGCATTATAAAAGTTTAGTAGAGTACATCGAAGCAAATATACTGGTAATTTCTCTACAAATTGAGGAGTAAGTTCTCTACTCTTTGTAGAATATCATAAAGAAGAAAATAAACTTCGAAGAGAGATATTTTATCACAGATTAAAATAGTATAAGATAGACAATCAATAATCTCTAAAATCAAGATCTGTCAGTTATTTTCAATTTTGTAATCGACTTTGCAAAGTTGAACAAACATGTGGCTCAAAAAATAATTGATAGAAATTACATCGATAAGAAAGAACATTGGGTTGTACACGATGAAATCATTGATTTTATGATGAGCAAAATACAAGGGTATGGTCTTATCAGAAAATCATATCTTCCTCTTTGCGATGATCTGAAATTGCTCAAAAATATCAAGGGTAGTCCCGTCAACTATCTTGTTAATAAAACTAACAATATCTATAAACTTATCTACGTCTCTGCCATCGAGACATACCTCAATGAAATCAACGAGTAAAATTCAGATTTTTATGACTATCAACATAAAATACAATAATGGCTCTGTCACTCTAATCGACTGCAAGATTACGGATTCAGTGGATAACGAAATTGTCGAGTCAATATTAATAATTTTATCTCTGAGGATGAAGATGAGAAGTAAAGGTTTATGAACGGAATTTATGTAAATGATACAAATATGCTGATCCATCATCTAAAACATATCGGACCTGTTGTTGGCCATGATATTAATCATTTTGTCAAGAAGATGCTCTTCAAGAGTGAATCCCAGTAATAAAAAACCTTTAGTTTAGTCCATAATCTAAATTTCATAGACGAGGCGATGTCAGTTTTTAAGATGATGGGTGAAAGGAACAGATTTAAAGTATTTGCAAGAATCCGTCATCATTTCGATCTAGCTGATAATTTTCTCTCGACTAGGCCATTAAATACACCCATAAACGATCTTTAGATACAAAAATCAAACTTTTTGGATTTGTTGATAGGCAAGAGGGTATTCATTTTGGCTAGCATTTATTTTAGTGATAGAGTGATACTGCCGGCTAATGCTAAGACTTTTAAATATACCTTTATGGAGTTGAAAGAGATCAATCAAATTCATAGCCATAGTCTATTTGAGAATCTATAGAAATTTAAAGAGTAGAATAAAATACAGTTTTCTAAATATTAGCTCAATCTTATTGGTAAAAATGAAGGAGGGAATAACCACTAGCACAATGCTACAATTAAAAAAGTTATAGCTTACAAACTGCTTAAAGAATAATTTAGATTTAGAGTCTTTAACGAGTCCCTTCGATTGCTCAAAGCTGAAAGAATACCTAAAACTGAACCCAAAAGAATCATCAATGCAAGTTTGATCCCGAGAGTGCATTTGATTTCAAGTTACTCTAGTCCTTTGATGGTCGATAGAAAATCATACATCAGCCAACAATACAAACTGTCATTCCTCCAAGCTTTTATAAATAGATTTAGAAACAAAGTGTCAAGAGTAGACTTACTATCATCAGGATACGGTTTTATTATTACGGTCCCAGATCTGGAAGATTGCGTAAATTACTTAAACAAACTATTGTTTACCTTTACTGAGAAAGAATTCAAACACCGAATTGAAACATTTTCACAATACTATGAAATACTGATCGAGGCGATAAACGAGAAAAATAAAACAATTAACGAACAATCAGCTTTGATCAAGTACCTCCAAAACAAAAATAAGAATTTGTTGTAAGCAGAGTATCTAAGTAAGGTTTCTAAATTGCTGCATTAAAAGACGATTTTAGAAGATAAACTATTGATAATGGAGAATAATACTAACGGGTTGGAGGATAGGGTCAGAAAAACAGTGCAAATCCAATACGACAAAAAGATAACCAAACTTTAGAAAGAGAATGAAGAATTGAGGGAGATATTTACTAAAGTGAAGCATCTTCATATGATCAATACTAAAGAAGCAGCCAAAAATGAGTACTTAGATATTATCAACTACTACAAATAAAAAATCAATGACCTGCTCAACAAAAAAGTAGACTTCACCATTTCGTTTGATTCTGGCCCTTCAAAAAAAGAAAAAAATAATGGCGAAAAAGTGAAGGATGAGGATAACAGCAGCAAATATAAAAGTTATGAAGAGAAAGGGGAAGACGATAAGTACTATACTGAGGATCTGCAAAGATGTAAACTTGGGTAAGATATTCTGTTTGATCCCTACTATACAACTAAACTCATCAACAAGATGCGGCTGTTTAATTTGTTTAAGCTAGGCAGCAAAAAACTAAAATTTGAAGCTTAACAATTTAAGAAATAATAAAAGCTAACCGAAATAAATAAGATACAGGATATCGTAGTGGCACAATCTTAGCGTGACATAATGATAAGAAATTAGTTGAGCAAATTGCAGTAGGAACTATCTAAAAAATGTTTAGAGTTATAAAAACTCAAACAAAGTTTTGATACTGTTGAAAATGAAAAGACAAAGCTTAAAATACTGATGCAGTCCAAATAGAAGAAGATCGAACAAAAGGATAGAGAATTCTAATAGCTCAAAAAGAGCATAGCAGAGAAAGATAAATTACTTGCACAGAAATAAACCATAGACAAGTAGAAAAGTACAGACAGAGCAGAAGAAATACCCAAACTCAATGCATTGAGGAAATAGAAAAAGTACAAGAAAATTGACAAAACATTCTTAACAAACGCTGACATCGAAAGTAATCATCAGATGTTGAGCCTGTATTAGAAATTTGAACTTTCGAACAAAGATAGTACTTGGAGATAGAAGTGCGAACAACTTTACATGGAAAATAAACGACTACAGAATTAGTTGTAAAAGTACCAGAACAATACTGTGAGTATACCTAGTACTCCAAAACGATAGGGGCATAGTTTGAATTTGAGGATGAGGAGAGAAAGTATTTCATAAGCAAGTCAAAAACCTGAACCTAGATTCCCTAATATATCCTTCAAGTACAATATAATGAAACAGTGATCATTATATTTAAAAAATATTATACATTCTGCTTTGTTTAAAGTCTATGAATATATACTAAGAATGACAATTGTTTTAATTAAAAAGTCTGCAATAAAAAATTTTGGTTTGCTAATTTTATGACCAATAAAAAAATATTTTTATGTCGCACCATTCTTACGTTTCACATCTCAGTTACGGTATCTAGCAAAGGTGTATGTATCATCCCCAACAAACCATCACTAATTTCTGCAAACGAGAAGAGTGCTGTTTACCTGTATGTCCCATCTGCATTCCGATACATACATAGTAGCATCAATAAATTAAAACGAGTCCTAAATTTGAAGAGTAAGATCTAAATACATGTAGGGTAAACAAAATACACGAAGATATCATGATAGCTTTTGAAAAAATTGATCAATACATCAAAGAAATAAGTTAGTACCTCAGTTAGATCGTAAGTGATAGGAAGAAGAATGAAAATCAAGTGAGGCAGAGGATGCTTATTACTCGCGAGAAAATGATCAAAGAATTTTAGAAAAGTATAATAGAGATGGAAAATAAGATAATTGAGTAAATAATTAAGGCTGACAAAGAATTTGTGGGAAATCTTACTGCCATTGATGAATAGCTGTCAAAGATCAAAGTTAAGACTAAGAAAATCAAGAGTAACTAGGATGGAGAGGAGAGTATCAAACATATGATTATCTACTTCAGCAAGAGGGACGATAAAAATATCGAGAGTAACTCGACTAAATCAAGAAGAGAGCTGAGTAGCTAACAAAGAAGAGCATGAATGTGCTTGTTCGAGAAGAAGAACTGACAAATATCAAAAAAATGGTTGGTAATTACATACAGTTGGAAATTGTTAAGCCAAAGGCGAACAAAAAATGATTAAACAAAGGGAGTAAAATTTTTCATTGATAATGAATATCATATCGTTATTTATAGATACTTTTTTATATAATAAGAGATCTTTGTTTGTGAATTATTAAATATGATGGAATTAACAGTGTAAACATTATCAACTAATGGGTTTTCTCCACTATTCCTCAGCAAAATAATGTTCGTAAAGTTTAGACTATTGTTATTTCGAAGTGATCTTTCTATACAATAAATTTGTATTAATATAAGTTTTGTAAAGTTTAGACTAACTCTCTCCTTAAGTTATCGAATGCTTCCAGAAGTGAATCAGATTTGCAAATTTGTTCAATGGATTATGATACTCTTTGTCTCTATCCATATCTTTGCAGTTGAGAGCTCTAAACACCAATCTTATCAATACTTCCGAAAGGATAGGTCCTGTCTCACCTTAAATTAAGCGTAGAGGTTTTTAGAGGAAGGTCTAACTCATTAACCTTTATTGATACGATATATTGGGGTAGCCTTCGAGATCGGTCTTTCCATAGTAGTTCTAAAATCGATTAATGTAGTTTTAGAGGCTAGTTTTAATACAACCAAGTATTTTGCTTAGTATTTGTCTGGAATTGATAAACTCCTATGTTTATTTCGGGGAAGGTTAGTTTTGGATGTAGTATCCTAGTTGAGAATCTTGTTTGACTTTTTAGTTGAACAAATCGACGAAGGTTGTCAACACTTTCTAACTGAATTATAGTTACTGAATAAATAAAATGGTACTTGTTAAGGATCGTAGATTCCAGTTTAGGTGGTAGTTGAGAGTTCGATTTTTTAGATCATTTAAAGTTGACTATCAATATTTTATGTATTTTATGTGAGTTCATCAAACATTTCTTGGATGGATTAGAAATTATCCGTTCTGACTAGATTGATACTGTTGAGCTGAGAATTGAAGATAGTCCTGATTACCCCTTGTAGCTTTTAGACTTTGTCTTTATTTTACTATCCATCAAAATCATCGTTGTCAAGATAGTAACTGTTGGTGATAAGATGCTGAAGATCAAACTCGAGATTGCTATATTTTTATGAAAAAAACATCTGTATCTCTATAAATGAACAATTCTTTTAAGAGATGTATTTCTTTTGGGGTTTATATAGTTTAAGGAGAGTTTAAATACTGTCACGCGAGAAGAGTAGTCTCAAGAAAATATTTTTTATTAGCTATTCTGAGTCACTAACAAATAGGGCTTTTATTAATGATTTGTTTCTATAGAACTAGCTAAAAAATATAGACTTATTATCCAAGAAACCAAGCTTCAAAAAACGCTCTAGTTACTGTCTTAGTAACAGCAGTTCCTAGCTTTTATTCTGTTCATAACACTCTTTTGTCAAACTGATGACAAACTAAACAAACGGATTGCTAAACATTTTCTCGCCATTGATTTCTGGATTGATCATACTTGATTCATAGTTATTGCTGACTTCTTTGGGAATCAAATCGAGAAGCATTTTCTTGAGCAATATTGAAACGGCAGTGTCGATGTCTTCTGATAACTACTTGCTGCACTTATTGATGAAAAGATCGATCAAATTGTGGCCAAAGTATTGGTAGTAATTTGCTGATCTATGATACAACCCATAGAAATAATCTATGAGTTTGATCACGAAGTTCTATTTCTAAAAGACTTTGTTTGAATTTCTCTCGCGGGGG
>Ga0194117_10006547_pt1 | contig 10185 bp, 15 predicted proteins | sample TA2MahsurfametaG_FD_160579 | JGI IMG/M metagenome (GOLD analysis project Ga0194117, IMG submission 160579) | Freshwater microbial communities from Lake Tanganyika, Tanzania - TA2015009 Mahale N1 surface | ecosystem: Environmental > Aquatic > Freshwater > Lake | place: Tanzania: Lake Tanganyika...
ATAATCATCATAATTTACAATACAATACAAATCTGATAAATCGGTCATTTTTTGTTTCTATAAATAATAAATAAAATTAATTATAGAAAATCATTTCAATTTTTTTCAACTTTTGGGAAAAGTTGAGCCAATAATGAAGCAAAAGATTGTTCCATGTTGATGTTGAGTATCTAAAATGTCGAGATTTAGTAATATCAAGATTTCTAAAAAGTTTAAATAATCTTTGGCTCAACTTTTTAGATTTTTGCATGGCTTAACAATGGCATGGTATATCATCAATATTAATTAGATATTCAGTAGATGGCACCTGTTTAGTGTTAGTTATAAACTTGCTAAACTCTGGTCGGTCTAATTGTGCCTGAGGAGTATGTTTATGAACACATCTGGCAATCATCTTATACAATTTGAAATCTGGATATCGTTCAACACCATTGTTTTTATATAATACATTAATGCCATTATCATCAATACACCATTCAGTTATGATTCTAACAACTGGAGAACACTTTTCCAGACATTTTATTGTGTCCAAATCTTCGACTAAATAGTCAAAAATGGAGCATGCTAGACGACATAGGTCGAAACTAAAGTTGGGTTCTAATCGAGGTTTATTGGAATTATAAAATGGCTCAGTGTTGTATTGTGTTGCTGCATCACCACCTGTTTGGAAACTATCACTACAAAATATTTTGCCGTCATATTTGTATATTGCACGACCAAAATCGATTATTTTATATATTTTTCCATAGGTTGGAACCTTGTATGTCTTCTTTTTGTAGACATAATAAATAAACTTTTTGTTAGTTGTTGTATACATTATGTTATTGGTATGTAAATCATTGTGTGTTAAGGAAAAAGCCTGTTGATATGTGAGTAATATCATTATGATTTGCATCAAAGCAGATATCCACTCTTCATCAGATATGTTTTCAGATAATATAAAGTTATTGAATGTGTCGTCGCAGTGTTCCATACAAATAATTTGGACTGGAAACTTTGGTATTGTGAGCATAATTGTTTCGTCGGTGAGTGTCGAATAATCTTCATCGTCTTCGCTAAAATCATCAACTCCTTCAATTTTAGAATCATCTTCTATCTGTGTGTCATTATCTTCTATTTGGGTATCATCGTCATTTGTATGCGATGTTCTAGAAGAGCAACTTGAGGAAGAATGAAAGGAAGAATGAAATGAAGTCTTCACATTCTCTGGAGCCAATAAATCTATATTTGTCATGTCAACTAAACTAACAAAGTTATTGTCGGTATCGGTGTCGGCATTTGTCACCGCTAGCAAAGCCTTATCGGTATCCGCACCAGATTCAAATATGTCTTCAAATATGTCATTGTTCAGCGATTTTACTGACAATTGTGACTTAATACTTCCAGCTATATTTATGGGCTTCAATTTAACCGATTCCACATTTATTAGATGCGAAAAATCTTCAACTTGGAATAATGTGCCTTTTTTATTATGAAAAAACTCGGATTGAACCAAATATTCCAAATCATCGAATATATTCATCTTGAAATCATTTTTAATTCCTAAAAAAGAACCATAGAAATCATTTCCATGAATAAAATTATATTCATATAACAATCTACTAGATAAAAATGAAAAGAAACTATCCACATATGATAAATTATTTGGTTCCAATATTTTTGGATGAACTTTCATTGTCTTGTCAAATGAAGGCAAATTAAATAAGTTTTCGTCTGTTAAATCATATTTACCAATAATGTATTTAAATGGGTCTAACAATGGAATAATTTTAATAAATATTTTTGAATTATGTTCTTCTTCTGTTATCGTGTGCTTTAATGTTGTTAGAAATGTATTATCTTTGCCTGATTTAATATCTGTTATTGCTAATGTATTATTCAGATTTATTGAGTTCCAGTTGGTGCTGTTTAGTGAAAAAAATCTGTCGTAAATTGGAATATAGTTTTGAGCATTTGTTAGATGAATATTCTTGTTATTCTTAAACTTACTAAACAAGTGAGTATTTTTTCGTTTCTGATAATTTACAGAAATTGTCATTAGCAATTATTTATATTAATTTAAAATGTTTTTAACTTAATGTTTTCAATTATGCGTTTTTTATTTTATTATTTTTATATTACTTATTATTATGAATCTAGAACTAAAGAGATTTGATATGAAAACGATTAGTTTCAAACCAAATGAGTCCAAAGGACCTGTTATTGTTTTAATTGGACGTCGTGATACTGGTAAATCTTTCTTGGTGCGAGATTTGCTTTATTATCATCAGGATATTCCAATTGGAACTGTTATTTCCGGAACTGAAGAAGGTAATGGATTTTACGGCAAAATGGTTCCGAAATTGTTTATACATAATGAATATAATACGGCCATTGTTGAAAATATTTTGAAACGACAACGCGATGTTTTGAAGCAAATTAGAAAGCAAATGGAGTCTTTTAAGAGAAGCACAATTGATCCGCGCACTTTCGTTATATTAGATGATTGCTTGTATGACAATACATGGGCTCGCGATAAAATGATGCGATTACTTTTTATGAATGGTGAATTGTTTGCCTAAAAGTTATTCCAAAAGAATAGCTAGTTTGCTTTTAATCAGCAAGCGACACGTCCAAATTGCGGGGACATCTTGCATAAGTTTATACTACTAAGTTATTATAGAAATATAGTAATGGCTTATGTTAATCACATAAGGTACAGTAATAATGTATAAAATAAAGACAATCCGCAGCTCGTCACCTAAGTCCGTCAAGGTTAGGATATGGTGATAGTTCAACGACTAAATGCTCGTGGGGTTGAGAAATCTAGCCAATTTCAATGATGCCTTAAGATATAGTCTAAACCTATTCGAGAGAATACTATGCCCATTTAAAAAGCATAGATTTAATGATTTCAGAAGGAAATGTCTGAATGAAAATGGTATAATTGAGACACTGGAAGGTTATGTTGCTTATTACTATGCAATATCCTCTAGGTATTCCTCCAACGCTCAGAACTAACATTGATTACGTCTTTATTTTGAGAGAGCCATATATCGCAAATAGAAAACGCATATATGACAATTATGCTGGTATGTTTCCTACATTTGAGTCCTTTTGTCAGGTGATGGATCAATGTACTGAAAATTATGAGTGTCTCGTGATAAATAATAACTCCAAGTCAAATAAGTTACAAGACCAAGTGTTCTGGTATAAAGCCGAAGCTCACAACGATTTCCATCTGGGTTCCAAGGAATTCTGGGAATTATCCAAGCAAATCAATGATGACGATGATGATGCTGAACAATATGACCCAAACAATGTAAAAAAGAGAGGCTCTGGACCCAAAATAGCAGTGAAGAAGAGTAAATGGTAAATTGTAAAAATATATGAGAGCATAATGGTTTCATTTTTTGCTCTCTCAGCTCAGAGAGCAAAAAAGTATTATGATTTTTAAAAATTGAATTACAATTAGTATTTAAACAAAACTTTAAATACAAATAATATGACTGAGAAGCCATTTATAACAATAGACAACATACTCAAAATTGATGACATTTTAACGAAAGAAGGATTTGTTAGTTTAGGTTACCGAATGTATAAAAAGCATTTTTCCAATTTTGAATCATTTCACAATTCAATTGGAAAAAAATTGGAATCCTTTTATGATGCCAAGGTTAAGATTTTCACAGATATGAATGTCCATTATAATGCAAAAACCAAAAAACTACACATTTACAATGGAATTATAACAAGCGAAGTAATTAGAAGTAGATATGTAGACAATTACCAACTAACAAAGACTAAAACAGGTTCAATTTATGTAACTGTAGCTCCTACATATTTTCGCGCTTAACATAAATAATGTATGCAAAACCGACAAACAGTAAAGCAGTTGGACCATAGATTTCTGGCGCATTATTCGCAATACCATAAATCATCAACAATATTTGGGCAATAGTGTTGCCTAGAAGATAAGGCCAATTGAAACTGCTTGTATTTTTTGTTTTATGAATATTGATAACTAACATATAGAAGGCAACAACATTGAACATTAGTGACGTAGTTGCTAAAATGCCATACTTTCCCATTTATATACGATAAGGAAATATTTAAGAAAAAATTATGTTCTAACTTAACTTTTTCTTAAACAACTAACAAATAATCAATCTATTTTTTATATAATTCTGGATGCTGTTTCATATATCTAATTTCTTCATATAATAATTGCTTTTCTCCTTCAGACAAACCATCCATAGCCATTCCACTATATGGACTCCATGTATTACCAACTTTTTTCCTATATTCATCATGTTTTTTAATTCTATCTTCAATTGCCTTATTTCTTGTATACATTTATATACAAACTTTCACTATAAAAAATATAAATATTTTACGAATCAATGCGTTTATTAGCAAATGGTCCAGATTTTAACTGACTCTGTCCATAATCAGTCTTACCAACAACAATATTCTCGCCATCGAATAATTCGCTTCTCAAATCAGCCACAGTAATATTTTCCGGATCCTTATTGCTAAAAGTATTTTCAATACTTGTGTTACCGATACCGATAAGGTTCCCCTCGGCATCAATATCTTGAGTAACAGCGCCGCCAAACTTCTCTGCATTTTTCTTATTGTCTTCGATTGCCTTCTGTTTAGCTTCCTTGACACGCTGTTCGAAAGCAGTTTTAGCAATATTTTCATTCTTTTGCTTTTCATGAACTAGTTGATTTAATTCCTCTTCCATGTATTCAACACGACCAGTCTTGTATGGTTCTGGATCCCAAACATTCCACACACCAACTGGACCGACAAAAATATCAAAATCTGGATCCGATTCTCGCAACATTTTTGCGCGCAATTCAGCTTCCTCTTCAGTAGAGTAATTTCCACGAGATTTAAATCCAGCAACAGAAGTCTGAAAATTGTGTTTAATGTTGAACTGTTTCATCAAGTTATCTTCCTCTCTGTCTAAAAAGTTTTTATAGTCGGCCTCAACAGAAGAACTAACAATTAACTCACGCTCTTCATTGACAAATGTTTCGAAATCCTTTATAATTTCTTCAAATTGTAACTTGTATTTAAATGATAAGAAATTCAAGAATTGATGAAACTTTTCCATTGATTTATTCATTTCCCATTGCTTTAAGAACTCTTCAAAGTAGAATAATTCTCTTTGCTTAAGTATCTTTCCTGGAGAGATGAAAGAAAAACAACCATAAGCTTGTCCAGCAATAGGTTTATCAACTTGTAATAAATCAACATATTTGCGATTTGGAGTTCCGTCTTTGTTAAGTTTTTTTTCAAAAGCTTTCTTTTTACTCATTTAATATATTTAGTAAATTGTTCGTTTTAAGTATTAATTTATTAAATTATATTTTTTTCTATTTTAATTATATAATAATGCCTGGATTATTTGATGTTTCCGAACTTATTAAACGCGTCGTAAAGTATTTGATTGAAGGTTTGATGGTTGCTATCGCGGCGTTTGCTATTCCAAAGCGTTCGTTAAATCTTGAAGAAATTGCTTTATTGGCTTTAACTGCTGCTGCAACATTCGCTATTTTAGATACATATATTCCTTCGATGGGAGTATCTGCCAGAACTGGAACAGGTTTAGGAATTGGATTGAACTTAGCTCACTTCCCAATGTAAATACAGGGTTAAAGCCTGTTAATATAATTAGGGTCGTACAGGGTTAAAGCCTGTTAATATAATTAGGGTCGTACAGGGTTTAACCCTGTAAATTTATATATTTTATTCGTTACATAATATATAAATATGAACTTGACTGAATCACAACGGAAACAATTAGCAAATAAATATGGTTTAGATGATGTATATATTCACCAACTAGAAAATTACAACTTTACTTTCGCCAAACTGAAAAAAATAATGGATAAATTATTGGAAACCGCAAATAATCCTGATGATTTCATCGATCAATTGTTAGATAGACTTGACAAGGAAGAACATATTGCTAAAAAAAGAAAACATGGCGGAAGCAGAACTAACAAAAGGCGACGAAGAAAAACGATTAGAAATACGAAAACAAACACAAAAAAACGATTTAAAAAACGACATTTCAAAGGAGGCAATGGTTTTACAACAACAATAACAACGGAACCAATAGCATACAAAGAAGATGAATATGACCAATTCAAAAATATGATAAACTATAAACCATAAAAACAACTTTTTATAAAAGTTGAAAAAGTTGATTATACAGTTGGAATAAACTCCCAATCCAATATCATACATATTTTTCTAAATATTTCGTCCTGTTCTATTAATTTTTCGCGATCTTTCAATAATGGGATATCTGGTAAGTATTGGGTTTCACCTAACAACTCACAAAATTTATAGAATACATAATAGTAATTTAAAAAGTTTACGCGATAATCTGGACACACATGAGCATATGGTGCCTGAATCTCCATAAACAAATTACATAATGTTTCTTCCAATTCTGGACTTAGGATTGGCGGTTTTATTCCCAATTTATTTTTAATAAAAGCAATGTGTTCATAATATTTATTGAAACCCAATTTTTTCAGTATCTCTTTTGTTTTATAATATTTCAAGTCTGATAAACCAATTCTCTCTTTTTTAATTTGTTGCTGTATTTGTTCGATTACATCATCAGGTATTTGTGTCGTTTCTTTCCCTTGAAATTGTGCCAATATTTCTTTAAAGTGATTAATTTTTTTATAAGCATAGAAACACACTTCTTTTGGTGGTTCTTTGTAACTAGGTTTCTCATTTTCAATCAAAAACGGAACATTTGTATAGCAAGCATTGCATATCATGACACCTTCGTCTTCCAATGGTATCATCTCGCCTTTGCGACAAGTCTGACATATGTCCGTTTCGCAAACATATAGATTCATATCTAGGAAGCTTTCATCAATGTTGCTGAAATACTTTTGAACAATATTTTTATTTTTTGTCTCATCTTCAGCATTTAATGTATTATCGGTATCGGTAAATTGCTTTATTTTGAAAATGTTAAAAAGTAATTGACTTTTAGAAGTGACTTTCTTCTTCGAATCATCCGTGTTGCTTATGTTTTTTTTGTTTTCGAAATATTCAAAAATGTATTTGGAATTGTCTAGGAAATAGTCGGTTTTCTTATTTTTGAGTTCTTTGATCGTTTTGTTAATTTCTTTTATTCTATCTTTTATGTCCATAATTTGATCTATATTCATGTTAGTTGTATCTTCTAATTGTTTAGTTAAATTATGTTTTTCTTCTTTAAGTGTGGGTATTATAACGAACTCATATTTATTAAACTCATTGATAAACTCATTATGCTTTCCATCCAGTGTTGTTGTATACTTCTTACAAATTTTAAACTTTTTTGTACTTTTTGGTTTAAACACAGGCATAACTCTATATAAATATATTTTCTTAATTTATAATTTAAGAAAATAATAAAATTGAATTAAAATCTTTGACATTATTTATAACAAAATGGAACAATATTTAATTGATAAATTATTCATAAAACGATTTTGTTTGCCCATAAATGCTAATATTGAGGAATATGAACAAGGAAAAACGTGTGTGAACTCAAATCTGTGTAGTCAGTTTAATCACGTTGCCTGTATATTTACCAAGAAGCGAATACTGAATTATGGTATAAATAAGACGGGAGATGGTGGTCCTGGAATACACGCGGAGTACGATGCAATTAAAAAGTTGTGTCCTCTTAGAAAAAGAAAACGATGTCGAAAGGTGGATTTGTTAGTTGTTAGGCTTTCACAAAAAAACAAATTACAGATGAGTAAGCCATGTTACAAATGTATTGAAACAATAAAGTATCTTCCTAATAAATTGGGATACATCATTCAAAACATATATTATTCTGATGAGAATGGAAATATTGTGAAAAGTAATTTAAATACTCTCGATAATGGAGAAAAACATTATTCGCGATTTATAAAACGGAGTATGGTCAATATCAATAAAGAAATAATATAAATACAACTAATCATTGTTATTAATGAACGAAAGATTTTTATTGAAAACAATATTGGCTTTACAAATTATTCAGGGAATAAATACTGTAGCAAATAATCAAACAACAATGGACAGATATGAATCTGTCACATATCGTTTGCTTTCAATAGAACTTGATTTAAAAAATATTGATAAAACGGATAAATCTTATGGAAGTGTGAAAGATGGACATCAGCCTAGTGGATAAGTTGTATCACATATTATATGTAAAAAATATAGAAATATAATTATTATTTTATGTAACAATGGTTGAACCTATTATAACATATATTTTTGTAATGACGACCACTTTAATATTTCATAATCTGTATGATTTTACGAAATATATTGGCAAATTCAATGAAATATTGAATCGATTAGATACTATACAAGATAGACTAGACAGACTAGAAAGAGTAAATATATAACATGGAAATATTTGGCTCCACCTTCTTAAAAGAGTAAATATTTGGCTCAACTTTTCTTAAAAATAGAAATCTTTTGCTCAACTTTTCTTAAAAGTTGAAAAATAAGTTTAAACAAAATTAAAAGAATACTAGAGTAAAATAAATGGATATTGAAATAAAGGTAGATTCTAAAAAATTAGACATTGATAAAATGAAGATTAAGAAAATGATTTTCCTATTCAACGCATTAGATGATGGTTGGTCTATTAAGAAACGAAAAGAATCATATATTTTCACAAAAAATCACGAAGGAAAGAAGGAAATATTTGAAGATAATTATTTAACCATGTTTGTGAAGGATAATATGGATATTAATAAATTACTTTCTTAAATTATGTAGGTAAATAAATTATTAGTGAATTAAATAATTTATTTTCCACAAAAATTTTTTCTTTAGGCATTTTATAAAATGGGCGGCGGACTTATGCAACTCGTGGCTTATGGTGCTTAACTCTTGGGCATCAACAGTGAGCTACCTATACAGGTCGTATATCTCTGTGTGGGGTGAATAGTGTAAATATACGATTGATGAAAAATCAATATATAACTCGCTAGTAAAATAGTAAAATCTATTTTGCAAGACTTTCAAATTGCGGGAACTTCCTTAGAGCTTTAGATACTACTTATGTATGGTGACATATATAATACCTTCAGAGAAAGACTGGTAGGCATAGTAACAATTCTAAAGATTGGATAATCCGCAGCGAAGCAACTTTTTTTGTTTAATGGTAGAAAAAAGTTGAACGTTCAACGAGTAGACGTTAGTCGGGATTCTGTGATAGTGCTAGCCACACTGGAGAATTCTTAAGGTGTACTCTACCCACACGAGAAATCATGTGGATAATTGCAAGATGTGTACCTCACCGGAAATCCACAAATCACTTTCTGGAAAGTAACTTACAGACGTTACACCAACTTCGCGATTGAATCAATCGAACAAACCTTCAATGGACAAGCTGACTTCGGTAGACGTGTCCAATGTACTATTAGCAGAAATGGTGACCTTGCTTATAGAACCTACTTACAAGTCACCTTACCAGAAATTAATCAACTCATGGGCATTGCTTCCTTCGCTGCTGGCGTCGGATCTGGTGTCTATGCTCGTTGGTTAGATTTCCCAGGAGAGCAATTAATTGCTCAAGTTGAAGTCGAAATTGGTGGTCAACGCATTGATCGTCAATATGGTGACTGGATGCATATTTGGAATCAATTAACTATGACCTCTGAACAGGAACGTGGATACTTTAAGATGATTGGTAACACTACTCAATTAACTTTTATCACTGATCCTTCCTTCTCTGAAGTTGATGGTCCTTGCGACTCATTAGCTCCTCGTCAAGTTTGTGCTCCAAGAAATGCTCTTCCAGAAACTACTTTATATGTTCCACTTCAATTCTGGTTTTGTACCAATCCTGGTTTAGCATTGCCTCTTATCGCCTTAAAATCTGCAGGGCATAAAAGCATCCATACTGAAAAATGTGAGAAATGTTTCAGTGAAAATATGTTGTGGGCTCACAATGACGTAAGTCATCCCCAGATGCTAGTTGCTTGTTGCTAAAGTTGTAACAAGTAGCGACAAAACCAAATTGCGGGAAGTTCTTAAAGACGTAAAAATAAAAATATTGTATTTTGAAAATAATATAAAGGTAATTAGTGGTAGATATATACAGATGTCTGAATTCAAGATGTGTTGTGCTTGTAAGAATGAGCAACCAATTTGTAATTTTGGAAAATT